>JACKQG010002286.1_pt1 | contig 25237 bp, 16 predicted proteins | sample 8237621 | NCBI WGS metagenome assembly JACKQG01 (sample SAMN15677084, study PRJNA649215) | marine metagenome | biome: marine; feature: Black Sea; material: saline water; isolation source: suspended particulate matter (SPM) from the Black Sea western gyre | collected 2013-06-09/2013-06-10 | depth... | reverse complement strand
CAGTTGGCTCGCCGCGGAGGGCACGGATGAGGAACAGACCGACGGCATGATCACCTCCGGCCCCTCCTTTTACGACCCTGGCCTGAGACACGCCGACACACTCCCCATCAAGCAGGAGTTGAAAAACTACCGAAGCCCGAAGGTGCCGTGGCCGATGTGCTATCGCGGCCGGGTGCGCGGCAATTACATGTACTACCCGCAATCCGACCGCCCGGCGCGGCCGAACGCCAAGAATGACGTGGAGGCCCAGTGGCGCCTCGTGGCCCGGAAGGCGAGCGATTTTTCCTCGGAACGCTCCATCGTCACCGACCTGATCTACACCTTGGCCACCCGGCCGCACACCGGCAACGACACTCCCAGCGGCATCAACGCGCTGTGGGGCGACACGCACGTCTCGTTCAGCAACACCAAGGCGGCGTTCAACTCCAAGCTGTGGGACCAGGGCCAGCACCATGTTGGCAAGCAGAACCCCGGCGACAACCCGGTGAAGTTCCGCACCATTGTCGGCCTGCTCCGGCCCTGAGGTTCCCAATAAAAAAGGCGCACGAGTGTGCGCCTTCTTCGTTCGGTTGCCCGCTTAAAGCTTCAGCCCTTGGCCGCGTCGTAGTTGGCCGCCACCGCGTCCCAGTTGACGACGTTCCAAAACGCCTTGAGATAGTCCGGCCGGCGGTTCTGGTACTTGAGGTAGTAGGCGTGCTCCCACACATCGCACCCGAGAATCGGGGTGCGGCCCTCCATCAACGGTGTGTCCTGGTTGGCCGTGCTGCAGACGCACAGGCCGCCGTCCGCCTTCACGCACAGCCACGCCCAGCCGCTGCCAAAGCGCGTCGCGCCGGCGGCCTCGAACTTGGCCTGAAACTCGGCGAAACCGCCCAGCTCCGCGTTGATCGCCTCGCCCAGCGCGCCGCTTGGCTCGCCGCCGCTGTCCGGGCCAAGCACGGTCCAGAACAGCGAATGGTTCGCGTGGCCGCCGCCGTGGTTGCGCACCGCGCCGCGGATGCCCTCCGGCACGGCGTCGAGGTTGCTCACCAGTTCCTCGACCGACTTGGCCTCCAGTTCGGCGTTGCCGGCGATGGCCTCGTTGAGCTTGGCCACGTATGTGTTGTGGTGTTTGCCATGGTGGATTTCCATGGTCTGCGCGTCGATGTGCGGCTCGAGCGCATCGTGCGCGTACGGAAGGTCGGGGAGTGTGTGTGCCATGATGGTTTTTGTAAAAAAGTTTCGCCGACCAATTGGTCGCTTGGCCAAGCGGCTGCCAAGCTACCAGCTCCACCGGTTCGCACAAGCCCTATCCCCGTCTCCGCTTGGCCAAGCGCCCGGCTCACCGTGCCAACTTCACGAAATTCTCGAGAATCTTCAGCCCGACTTTCTGGCTTTTTTCGGGGTGAAACTGCGTGGCGTAAACATTGTCCTTCCAGACGGCCGAGGCGAACTCCACGCCGTACGTCGTGCGGCAGGCGGCGATTGAACCATCCTCCGGCTGCGGATAATAGCTGTGCACGAAGTAAACGTGGCTGCCGTTCTCGACGCCGTCAAAAATCGGGCAGTCCGGCTGGACGATCTCGATCTGGTTCCAGCCGATCTGCGGTATCTTCAGCCCTTGGCCATCCGGAAAACGCACCACGCTCCCCGCAAACAGCCCCAGCCCGGCGGCGCGGCTGTCGAACTCCTCGCTCCGCTCGAACATCGCCTGATAGCCAACGCAAATACCGAGGAACGGCCGGCCGGTGTTGACGAACTCCCGCGACGCCTCGAGCAGTTCCTGCCGCTGCATCGCGTTGACGCAGTCGTCGAACGCACCAACGCCGGGCAGCACCGCCGCCGAGGCGTCCTTCATGCCGTCGGGTGACTGCACCAACGCCACGTCGCCGCCGACGAAGCGCAGCGCCTTCTCCACGCTGCGCAGGTTCCCGGCGCCGTAATCCAGCAGGGCGATCATCGCACGCGCTTGAGCCAGCCTTTCGGGTGGTGCGTAATGAGGAACCGCTCGCAACGCTCGTGGTCGATCTCGAACTCGGGATACTGGGCCAGGTATTTCTCGAGCGCTGGCAACGGCCCGGGGCGGCCTTTGCGGAACATGAACAGCTCATCAATGATGCCGTCCTGCACGAGGCAGTAGCTGCCAACGGTGGTCAACGGCGCGTACAGTTCCAACTCCTTCGCGACGTGCGCCTCGGAGTGGTCGCTGTCGAGGATCACCAACACCGGGCCGGTCGCCGCCTCCGCCATTGCACGAATCTGCCCGGCGATCTCGTCCGACACCGAGCTGCCGACGAGGTAGGTCACCCTCGCGTGCGACAGGTCGTGCAGTTTCTCGATGTCCACCGAGACGACCTTGCCGTCGGTGCCCATGAGGTCGAACAACTGCGCGTAAAAGTAGGCCGAGCCGCCACGGTTCGTGCCGCACTCGATGATGAGCGACGGCTTCACGTCGTGAATCGTCTCCTGCGCGATCCAGAGGTCGAACGTGTTTTGCCAGATCGGCTTGCCGAGCCAGTTGCTCGTGCCGAAGTTGTTTGTCTTGGTGACGAGTTGGTGAAAAAATAGCTTCTCCACGGCACGCGCAAACAGCGCGTTGTAGAGGGAGATCACCAGACTGCGAAGGCGCATGTACATTTCGATCCAGACCGGCGGACAACCGGTTCCGCCGGGGCGCGAACCGTATGGCGAAAACCGGGCAGTGGCAATCACCGTGTGCCTTTTCCGCTCGCCGGCTGACCCGTGAAGAATCCCATCTCCCAGGCCCTGCGCTGCTGGAGCGAATGGCGGCGCCAACAGAAACTCCACGGCCGGTTCGCCTTCGGCGACGCACGAATACAGCTGGGCCGCGCGATTCTCCCGGCACGGCTGCACAGCCGGGCGGCGGCCAGGCACCTGGCCAACGAGGCTGAGATTTCCCAAGCCGGTGACGCGTGGCAGGTGTGCCTGCGAGACCGCGGGCTTAGTTTTTTTTGGCCCAGCGAGCCGGATCAAAACCTGCATTTTGTCATCGAGCAGGAATTCTCCGCCGCCAACCCGCACCATTACACCACCGAGCCGATCCGGCTCTCGCCGGACAGCACGGTGCTCGACATCGGCGCGTGCGAGGGGCTGTTTGCGTTTCGCGCGCTCAAGGACGGCTTGGCCAAGCGCGTGGTCTGTTTCGAGCCGAGCGAACGGATGGCCGCCCTGCTCCGGCGCGGCGCCGAAGCGAACGGCTTGGCCAGCGGCATCGCCATTGAGCTAAGCGGCGTCGGCAGCCAAAGCGGCCAGGCGCGCATGGTCGACGGCGACAACCCGGACGCCGGTTACCTCGACTACCTTCCAAACGGCGAGGCGCACGTCGACGCCGTGCCGGTCACGAGCATCGACGACTACTGCCGCGACCACCAACTGGCGCTTGGCCCGGGCGACCTCATCAAGGCCGACGCCGAGGGGGCGGACCTCGACGTGCTGCTCGGCGCGGAGGAACAGATTCGCAACGGCGCACCGCAGCTCGCCATCACGACGTATCACGTAGACGACCACGCCGAGCGGATGATCGCCCGGCTGCGCGAAATCCGCCCGGATTACACGCTGCGGCTCAAGGGATTTTCGTTCTGGACGGCCAAGCCGCGCCCGGTGCTGCTGCAAGCCTCGACGCTCCCATGAGCGACTCGCCCCCACTGATCGTCGGCCTGGGCGAGGCGCTTTACGATTTGCTTCCCGCCGGCCCGGCGCTTGGCGGCGCGCCACTCAACGCCGCCGTCCAGTCGCATCAACTCGGCAACCACGCCATCGTGGCCAGCCGTGTCGGCGACGATGCGCTTGGCCAAAGGCTGCTCGACGACTTGGCCAAGCGCGGCATCGACACGACTTTCGTTCAACGCGATCCCGGTGCCCCGACCGGGACGGTCGAGATCACCCTGCGCGACGGCGAACCGGACTACGAAATCATCCGCGACGTCGCCTGGGATCGGCTCGCCTGGGACGAATCGCTCGCCGGCTTGGCCAAGCGGTGCGACGCCGTCTGCTTCGGCTCGCTGGGCCAACGGCTCGAGCCGGCGCGATCAACAATCCGGCAATTCGTCACCGCCGCCGCCGGCCAAGCCGTGCGGCTGTTCGACCTCAACCTGCGGCAGGATTATTTCTCGGCCGGGCTGCTCGAGACCGGCTGCCGCGACGCCTCCATCGTCAAGATGAACGAGGCCGAACTGGCCGCCGCCGCCCCGCTGCTCGGCCTTGGCCAAGGGGAGCCGATCCGTGCGCTGATCGAGCGGTTCCATCTCGACCTGTTCGTGTTGACTCGGGGACGGGACGGCACAACGCTGCACACCGCCAACTCGGTCGTGCTTGGCCGACCGGCGCAATTCGCCCCGGAGCCGGACGCTGACTCGGTCGGCGCGGGCGACGCCTGCAGCGCGGCGATCCTGCACGGGGCGGTTCGCCGTTGGCCCCTGCAACAGACGGCCGATCTGGCCAACCGGCTCGGGGCATTCGTCGCCTCCCGCAAGGGCGCCACCCCGCCGCTGCCCGCCGACCTGCTGCCGGGTGGTTGAACGGTTCCCGCTTTACACCGGGGCGTCTTGCAATCACTCTCCACCGCCCCGCGCGGGGACGCGCAGGCCTCCACGATGAGCAAGGATAAAAAAGACGAAAAGGATTCACTGGGGAAACTTGAGGAACTGTTCCTCAAGTCGCGAACCATCATGCTGTACGGCGAGATCAACCAGAAGGTGGCGCGCGAAGTCTGCACCAAGTTGCAACTGCTCGCCTCCGAGTCGGACGACGACATCACGGTGTTCGTCAACTCGCCCGGCGGCCACGTGGAGTCGGGGGACAGCATTCACGACATGATCCGGTTCGTGAAGCCGCGCGTGAAAGTGGTCGGCACCGGCTGGGTCGCCAGCGCCGGGGCGCTCATCTACGCCGCCCCGCCGGTGGCGGATCGCTTCAGCCTGCCCAACACCCGCTACATGCTGCACCAGCCCAGCGGCGGCGTCGGTGGCCAAGCGTCGGACATCAGCATCGAGGCGGAGCAGATCGTCAAGATGCGCGAGCGGCTCAACCAGATTTTCGCCGACCAAACCGGCCAGCCGATTGAGACGGTCGCCACGGACACCGACCGCAACTTTTGGATGACGCCGGAGGAGGCCAAGGAGTACGGCCTTGTCGGGAAGATCATCCAGTCGAAAGAGGAGTTGTAAGCCGCGCGCCGCGTTACGGGCGGGCCGGCGTCACCAGCCTGAAGAACCGCTCACGACTCACCCGCGGGGAGACGATGCGGGACACTTCCCCTCCTGCTTCGGGGTAAAAATGGGTCAATGGCTGCCACGCCTGGCCAAGCGCCTGCGTGGTCTGCAATGAGTAACTCCGGCCCGCCTCCGCCTCGAAACCGACCCGCAACATGCCGTTGCCCAAGCGCGTCACCGTCAGGATCAAGTCGTCCATCGGCTTGGCCAAGCCGGGATCATCCCTGCCGGGGGTGCCGCCAAGCGTCGCGCCGGCCCGAAAACCCAGCTCGCTCGCGGCGTCGGCGACCAGCGAATAGCCTTGGCCATCGGCCTTTACCGGCCACGGCGCGGCGTCATCATACGTCATGCTGAGCACCGGCGCACCGAGGCCGGCCGACAGCGTGATTGTCTCCCCCTCGTTGGCCAACCGGCCCCGGTAGATCCCGTCCACAGCCAAGCCCGGATGGCGGCTCTTCAATGCCGCCCGATTTTTGGCGAGCAGAAATAGTCCACCGGGCGCGAGGATGCTCCCCTCGGGAAAAACAAACTCGATGCCGCTGCTGAAAAACAGGCCGCCCAGGTCCAGCGCCGAATCACCGATGTTTTTTAACTCCAGAAACTCGAACTCGCCACCGTTCACGCCCGCTTGACCAAGCGGGTTGTACATAATCTCGCTGAACGCCAGGTTCGCGCGGAGACCGCCCAAGTCCGGCTCGCCGGCGACGAACTCGACCGGCGCCGACCAATGGCTCCACGCCATCGTGCCGTTGCGCATCCGGACGCGGGCGCGGTACGTGCCTCCCTTGCGGATGACGCTTTGCGGGACAGCCACCGGCCCGGTAAACTCGTCGGCTTCCAGTTCCCAAGCCGGTTGGATCTCGTATCTCCAAGGTTGGCCAAGCTCGAAATGGGGGGTCTTGGGATTGGACACCTCAGCCAGCCGCCACTGGATGCCGGTGAACGTTTTGTTGTTGCCCGATCGCCCCGGCTCAAACGGGCTGCTCTGAAACTGCAGCTGGTCCAGTGGGAACCCGGCCGGCCCGGCATAGGTGATTGTCGGCGTGTTCGGGATGTCGGTGAACTTGGCCTCCTGCTCGAGGTAGTTGTAGCCGTAGCCGCGCGGGTCACCGTCGCCAATGCTCCAGCGGCCGGGATCGGTGTCGGTCATGAAATCGAGCATATGCTGCATCATGCCCTCGAAATCCTTCGTCTTCAGCCGGCGCGTCCATGTGCCGCCCCGGTTGCCTTGGCTCTTTGGCGAAACATAAAACTGCCCGCGATGACTGCCGGCGGTTCGCGGGTGGTAATTCCACATGAACTGATCGACATCGACGAATGTCAGCGGCTCGCCCGGCGGGTTGATGAAGCGCGCGTGTTCGTCGATGAACTGGCCAATCTGGCCGCCGGTCGGCGAGGCGTCATCGAGCAGCAGGTCGAGCAGCTCGCGGGCACGGTTCTTGAACTCGATCTTCAGCGCATTGTGCCGGCTCAGGCAGCGCTCAATATTGATCGAGCCCTGCCAATGCGTCTCCGGAATGATCAGCATGTCCAAGTCCCACGGCACCGGATACCAGCGGCCGTCCGGATGATGGTAAAACACCTTGTTCCAGCCCTCGCGGATGTCGACGTTGCTGATGATCCGGTTCACGCAGCGGAACGTGTAATACGTCGGCAGGTCGAGGTTCTCCCGCCACCACTGGAGCGACTGCGACCGGCCGTAGCCGCTGCGGAAGCTGTTCCAGTCCGACGCATTCACGGACTGTGTCGGCCCCTGGTTGCGCTTGTCGCCGTTGCCGCCCTCGATCTTGTAGACGTTGCCGTCCGGCAAGCCGTGTTCCTCGAGAAACCGGCTGTCGGTGTGCTCGATGTAGAGGTACAGGCCCCACAGATCGCCCTCGTACTGGGCGTTTCGCCGCCCAGTCGGCGACTCCTCGGCGTCATCGATCACCCGGAAATGCACAAAGTGCGTCTTGGGCGCGAGGCCACCGGCCAGGTTGTACAGCTTGAAGCCGATCGCCTCCTCCATCCCGGCCATGCCGCGGTTGACCGGCATCCACGGTGAGGCACAGCCATTGAGGTTGATCGTCTTTTTCGGCTGGGCGTACTTCCTGCCGTAATTGTCCCGGGCCTCCAGTCCCCTCGTGCGGTTGAAATAAAGCCGCCACTTGTTCTTGCCGGAGACATACGTTGAAAACTCACCGCGATTCCGGAACTCGATATGGTCGTAAACGGTGCCGTCATAAACGAGTGTCCCGTTGAAATGCACCGTGTCAAATGAGCTGCTGTATTGTGAATTGGTGACGTCGGTGCTGTTGGCGATCAGGTGGTACGTTGGCAGCGACGCCATCACGCTGGAGGGGAACGTCTCCTTTTTGCCGTTGACTTGGTTCGAGCCGGTCCAAGCCGGCATGCCGTTGTAGCAAAAGTAGGCAAAGTTCGGCTGCCCCTCGTCGGCGTATGGCAAAGTGACCGCATTGCCGAGAGTGTCCTCGACGCGTATCCGGTACCGCACGAGGGTGCGGTGCTCCTGCACGCTTGGCGGGATCATCACCGAGAAAACAGACTCCGCCGCCGCACGGCCGGCCATCGGCAACGCCGTCCAGCCCTGCTCGAACGCGCTGTCTGTTTTTCGAATGTAACTCCCGGGTCGAACCGCCTGATAGAACAACGTCACGGCGGCGACGCCGTCCGGGTCGCTCACCTTGGCGCTCACGCGCACCGGCGCATTCGCGCTTGGCTGCCCCGGTTCATGGTTCACTTGCCGTGTTTGTGGCGGCGCATTCGCGGCGTACACGGAGTTGGCTGCCGCCGGCGTCGGCGTGCCCGAGATTTCACCGGCGTTCGGGGTGCGCAACTCGGCGTCGATTGAGAAATCGCTGCTGCCCAGCGTGGCGTTCAGCGCGTGGATGGCGATAATGTTTTTGCCAACGTTCAGGATCTCGCCCGGATTGGAAATCACGACCTCCTCCCACGCCGCCTCGTGGTTGTTCGCGAACGAATTGAATCTCAGCGTGCCGCCGGGGACGCTCACACGCGCGACCTCCCTGCCGTTGATCCAGACCACCGCGCCGTCGTCGGTGTACACGCGCAGCGCCAGCCGCGCCGGGATGTCGCCGGCCTTCACATCGAACACACGCCGCAGGTACACCGACGAAAACTTGTTTTGCATCGAGATCGTGGTCCGGTCGTCGCCATCGCCGTAGCCGATCGGCGCGCGGCCGGTTTTCCAACTGTTGTCCTCGGTGAAATCCAGTGTGCGCCAGGCCGACTGTGGCGAGGAAGCCTCGCTGGTGCCTTCGCGGTATCGCCAGCCGAACCGTCCGGCGGCTATATACGTAACCGGCTCGCCGACAAGCACTTGCATACCGGACGAACGCCACGATCCGCCCAAGTCGTTGTCGAGCGAAGGGTGGATCAGTTCCATCGAGCTGCCGGCGCCACTCGCCGCCGTTGGCCAAGGGAATCCTGAGCCGTACTCCACGCGATCCACCCGCTGACCCGCCGCGTTGCGCAGCGTCAATTCTTCGCTGTTCGAGAGCCGGTTGTTGTACGGCCCTACGACGACTGACGCTCCCAGCTTGAACTTGCGCCGCAACTCCGCCGGAGCCTCGGCGACCACCAGATACCCGCTTGGCTTGAGTGTCGTGTTCGCCGGAAACGCAAACTCAATGCCGTTTGAAAACCGCCAGCCGGACAAGTCAACGTTGCTCTCGCCGGTGTTGTGTATCTCAACGAACTCGACCGCATCCGTTTTCGGATCGGCGTCGTAGTGAATCTCGTTGATGACGACCCCACCCAGCGCACCGCTTGGCCAAGCGAAGGCAAGTGCGGTGATGATTCGAAGCCGAAGACAATTCACCGGCGCGTTACGGGGTGGCCGGTGTCACCAGCCTGATGAACCGCTCCCGACTCACCTGCGGAGAGAGCGTTCGTGACACCTTCCCGCTCGTTTCTGGAAAGAAACTGCCCAGCGGTTGCCACGCTTGGCCAAGCGCCTCGGTATACTGCAGGGAGTAACTCCGCCCCTGCACTCCCGCGAACCCGACCCGCAACAGGCCGTTGGCCAGGCGCGTGACTTCCAGCGACAGGCTGCTGGTGGGATCGTGCGGATCGGTTCCGGCGGCGAATTCCTGCGCGTTGGCCAAGCCGTCGGCGTCGGCGTCGAGTATCGCATCGGCGGCATCCTGCGGGTCGAGCCCGTGCGCCGTCTCCCATTCGTCCGGCATGCCGTCAAGGTCGCTGTCCCGTTCGTCGCCCGGCTTGGCCCAGTTTCGCGCGTTGTTGCCGAAGGCCGACAGGTTGACCCGTTGAATTGTCACGCCACCCTGCACCGGCGGCACCGGCCAAGGCGCGGTCGCGCTGTATTTCACCTTCTCAACAAGAATGTACGGCACCAGGCCGATGTTCGGGGGGAGCGTCTGCGGCGAATCCGGCCGCAGCAACTGCAGGCTCTCGCCGGCGTTGTTCAGCCTGCCGTCGAACGGCCCCAGCACCGTCGTCTCCTCGTCGAGTTCGTATTGCGCGAGCAGCTGCGCCGGCTCGCCGCCGCCGACGTACACCGACCCGCCGGCTGGCAGGACAAAATCGGCCGGGAACGTGAACTCGATCGCGTTGTCGAGTTTCCACGCGTTGCCGGGATTTGCCGGATCGAACAACGGCACGGCCACATCCGAGATGTTTTTCAGCACCACGTACTCGGCCAAACCGTCGGCCGGGGCGTACAGGATTTCGCTGATGACGACCGGCCCGATGAGCGGGCCGGTGTTTGCCGCGCCGACGCCTTCGCGGAACGCGGGCAGCAGCGCGGCGTCCTGCCCGGCGCGAACCGATGAACCAAGCGACAGGCCGGCCTGCACGACGAGCGGGCCGGTGCCGTCCGGGTAACGGCCCAGCGACACGCCGTTGGCTGAGGGGCCAAAATCGACCTTGTCCGCGAAGCGCGTGATCGCCCCGTCCGGCTGGGTCTCGGTGAGCCAGACCTCGTCGCCGCGCGCGGAGCTCAGTGAGAAACCGTCGTCGGCGTTTTCGAGCAGGAAGGCTTTTTCATAAAAAACCAGATAGCCGCCGGGCGCGATGGTGGTGCCGTCCGGGATGCGATACTTTCGCAGGTTGTTCGCACTGTCGCTGAGGTACCAGCCTCCGAGATCGACTGGCGTTTGGCCAAGGTTGTGCAGCTCGATCGCGTCCTCGAGCGGCGCGTCGGTGTGGGCCAGCACCTCGTTGATGACGACCATCGGCGCTTGGCCAACGCCGCCGCCCGGTGTGCCATTGTAGCGGATGCTTGAGTTCCAGTTCGCCGGGTCGTTCAAGTCGAGGCGCGGATCGATCACCTCAAGCGAACTGCCGTTGCCGTCGGCCCGGCCGGGCCAGGCACCGCCGTCGGAATAGTCCACCACGAACACCGAGTCGCCGTTGGCGTCGATCATTGCGACGGTTTCGCCGCCGTTCTTCAGCCGGCCCTCGTATTGCCCGGCGGCCAGCCGGATGCCCTTCGTGCCGTAACGCAACAGGAACGACTCCCGGTCTTTCGCCACCACGATGCGCTCTCCCGCTGAGAGGGTCACTTTGCCGAATCGGTACGTGATGCCGCGATCGAACTGCGCGTCGCTCAACTTCACCGCAGCGTCCCCGGCGTTGACCAGCTCGACGTACTCGTACGCATCGCCGCCGATGGGGTTGTACATGATTTCGCTCAGCCGCAGACTGCCCTTGAGCGGCGACACGGCGGAGGGATCGATCAGCATCGCGTAGTCGAAGGCGACCCGGATCGACTGCGGCTTCTCCGTCGCGAGGAACAGGCCGCCTGTGATCGCCGTTGTGCCGGCGTCGATGCTTTCGCGGTGCAGTTCCTCCCACGCGTCGCCGACCTTCCACTCAAACACCAATACGTCGCCCTCGCGAACGATGCGCACGGCGATCTCCTCGATCCCGATGGTCTTGGTCTTGAGCGTGGTGGCGGTGCCGCCGGGGCTCACTTTGCGAACCAACAACTTGGTGCCGTCGTTGAATCCGACGGTGTAACGCGTCGAAACCATCCCCTCGCCGAGCACCGCCATCAGGCCGGCGTCGTAGTCACCAAACTGCCGCGAAACCAAGCGCAATTTGGTTTGCAGCGCCCAGTCGCCCGTGGCCGGCAGCGATCGGTTGATGAACGGGTATTGCGGCATCGACCTGGCCAACGGTCTGGCCGCAGTATCGAGCAGTTGCAATTCAAGCCAGCCCGGCACGTCGTCGAGCGAGTACCAGCTGTACGGCGAGAAATTGCCGCGCGGCGCGACGTTGGCGGCGGCCCAGTGCGGTTCGAGCATCGGCTCGGCAAACCCACTGAATCCCCCCATGCCATGCACGGCGGCTTCCCGATCCACTCGCGAGGTTTTGCCCGACTCGTCGGTCACGTTGAGGGTGAAACCGTACAGACCGGGCCGCGTGAACATCGCCTCGGCGCGCGCTTGGCCAAGCGGACGCAATTCGATCTCCTCGATGTGGCTCGCGGCCCAGTCGAACACCAGCGCTTGGCCCTCGGGATCGTACGAATCGCGGGCGTCGAGGCGCAGTGCGCTGTCGGTCGAGATGTTCCATGAGGCCGGTTGCGACTTGAGAACCGCCACCGGCGCGGCGTTGCCGGTCTTGTTGACCTGAATCTCGTCCGCGCTGCGGACCTTGCCCCATTGGTCGGTGCCGATCACCCGGAGGGTCTGCTCGCCCTTGCGTAGCTGGATATCGCTGATCGACCAACCGACGAGGCCGGTCCAGTCCGGCTTGGCCTCGGGATGGCCCTCAACCTTCACATGGATGACCCCGTAAGGGGAGGTGCCCTTGAGGTTGAGGCGATCCCCCGTGGCGGTAATCGGGGAGCCGCCGTTGGTCGTGATCTCGAATTTCTTGCGTGAGTAGTTGGTGCCCAGTTCGCTCTTGACCGTGCCACGGCGCCTGGAAAAGAACGATTGGTACTCGCTCGCCCGCGCCGAGTAGGAACCGCTCACCCGCTCCTCTGCGGCGAGCCACGCGTTCATGCGCGGGGAGTCATGGGTGTAGTTCTCGGTGAACTCGGCGAGGTAGGAATAGAAAAGCCGTTTGTTGTACCATTTGCTAATATAACCACTGAAGCCGGGCATGCCCTGATACAGCTTGGCCGAGGGGTTGCCATACGCCAGATCGCTGTCCCAATGCAGGAACTGGAACTTGCCGTCGTCGTGCCGCTGGTAAAAGTAGCCGTTCTTGCCCCGACGCAGTGAGAAGGAGTCCCAGTCGTCAATGTAGCCGCGCACCATCGACATGATCATCGTCTGGTGCGGGTCGATGAGCCGCTCGACCTGCTCCTGCTTGTAGCTCTTGCTCACGGTGCGGAACAGGTTGATGAGCGCGCTGTAGTCGTCCTCCCACTCGTTGGTGCGCTTCATCCACTCGGAACGGTAGCGACCGGGGTTGTCGGAGTTTTTGTAGCTCCAGTCCGCGTTGCGATTTTGCCGCGACCAGCCGTCGGTGAACCACCACTCGTCGTCGATGCGGTACAGGTTTCCCTTCACTCCGTCGGTGAAGTTGCGGTTGAGTAAATCATTGGCCACCGGCTCGACCTCCTCGCGCATCTGCGGGGAGCTGCTATTGACCGTGAACCAGATCATCTCGTTCTCGTTCACCACGTGCCCCATCAGGTAGAGCATGTAGCGGGTCAACCGGTTCCGGCTGACGCGGCCATTGGCGTCGTCGTCCCATGAGAGCTTGTACTTGCCGCGGAACCGCCGGTCGTTGGGGATCTTCCACTTGCCCCGGTTCACGTGGTTGCCGCGCGTCCACGGGCTGCCGCTGTTGCGCATCTCGCAGTTGTACCGGATGTCCGTCTCGTTAGAGATGAATGTGGCGTTGAAGTAGTGGTTGGAGAGGCGCGGGAAATCGTAGTCGTATTTCGAGCTGCCGCCGTTGCTGATTGCCCCCATGTCGTAGTCGGAGACAACGAGGCGCACGTTGCGCAAGTCCGTCTTCGGCTTGCGATTGTCCACCACGTACAGCGCCGGCCGATCCGGCCCCCACTTGGGCTGTCGGTGGCTCGCCCCCTCCCCGGTTCGAGCCTCCACGTAAAACTGCACGCGCCGGCCGTTGGTGCGGTACCCGGTCAGCGTGCCGGTGAAGAGACCGTCTCCGGCCACCTCGTCCCCGCCCCGGCTGCCGTCGTCATGCATCGCGGTTGATTTCCATGCGCCGGTGTTATTCGAGGAATCAGCGCGGTGACGCAGGTTCACTGCAGCCAGCGGCTCGGTCGACGTGATGCGCGCCATCACGCGCACCGACTGGCTCGACGTTGGCACTGCCGGGCTGTGCCTGAGCTGATCGACCTGCGGCGGCGTCTGTTCCGAAAACATCGAGTTGCGTTTTCCGGGGGTGCCGAGGTTCTCCGGGATCTCGACCAGAAAACTGCCGGCGACACTCTTGTCCCACGTCCACGCGATCAGCCTCGGGTTGCCCCGGATCCAGCGCGCACCGAACTTGATGGTCAGGTCGTCGTTTCGGCGGACGTCGGCGGTCATGTCGATCTCCATCCGGTTGGGCCGGTTGTCGCCGTGACCGTCGGAGATCAGGTGCAGTTCGCGGCCGTCCATGTACGTCGCCCAATGGTTGCCCTGCGCCAACCAACCGTTCGAGCTGGTACCGCTGGTGGACATCTTGTTCGCGTTTTTTAGGACATTCTTTTTCGTGCGGGAGCTGACCGCCTCGATGTCCGTCAGCGCGATCTCCGAGTCGCCCACCAGGTGCAGGTGCAGTTCCCGGTAGTCGGTGGCACCGCCCATGGTTTTCAATTGCCGATACCGGCCAGTGGTGGAGTATTGGCGAAAGACACTCTTGTTGGTCTCGTCGCTGTCGCGCCAGGCTGACGGCAGTCGGTTGTCGGCCCACGGGTTGACCAGTTCCATGCTGCTGCCGCCGCCCTTGGTCCAGCTCGGCCAGTCGCCACGGTTGCGATAGTCAACCTCGTCGGCCAGGTTGCCGTGGGCGTCCTCGAGCCGCAGCAATTCGCCGGGGTTGCTCAGCTCCCCGCCGTAGTTTCCCAGCACGTTTTTCAGTTGGTACACCCGCCGCATGTAGGCGGCGTCCGCGGCGATGACGAGGTAGCCGCCCGCCGCTATGGTGGTGCCGGACGGAAACGCAAAGTTGACCCCGTCGACAAACCGCCAGCCCGAAAGGTCGATTGCCTCGGTGTCGCGATTGTACAGCTCGATGTACTCGCCGCCGCGATGGTCGGCCGGCGGGTTGAACATCACCTCATTGATGACCACGTTCTCGTGCCGCGCCGGGTTGTTGTTGCGCCCTTTCGAGCCGTTGGCCACGGTGAACCATTCGCGGCTCCCGTCCGGGTACGCCTGCACCGAGCCTTCGCCGCGGGGCCGCTCCGGCACCAGCGCCTGCAGCACCGTGTCGCCGTTGAGCAGGTAAACCGGCGCTTGGCCCCGGCCTTCGAATTCGACCGCGACCACCGCCGTGCCACGGCTCGGCGCTTGGCCAAGGAGCGGCGTGCGGTCGGAGAAATCGCGCCGCGTGGCCACCGACAGGCCGTCCAGGTCCACCGCACCCTCGCCGCTGTTGTACAGTTCCACCCAGTCGATGCCGCCCTCGGCCGTGTAATGCACCTCGTTCAGGCCAAGCGCTTGGCCAAGCGAGGCACGGCTCATGTCCGCCGGGACCGACGCGCTCAGGCGGCAGCCGAAAACGATGTCTGAGCTGGTGGTGTTCGTCTGGTGCACCTCCACCGCCAATACGTTCTTGCCCTGCTTCAGTTTGCCCGGCTCAATCGTCACGACGCCCTTTTCCTCGGCGGCGTTGCCGACCGTTGCCGACGTGCGCGTGGTGAAACTCACCGTCCCGCCCGGCATGCGCGAGCGGCCGACCTCCGCGCCGTTGAGATAATAGACCGCACCGTCGTCCACGATCTGGTCGATCGTCAGCGTGACCTCGCTCGGGTCGCTGCTGTACGTGAACTCTTTCCGGAAGTAGTAGCAGAGTTGGTTGCCCTTGTTGATGCCGGTCTTGAGGCCGGGATCGGGCAGTGCGGAGTTCTCCAGCCCCAGCAGGCCGGGACCGGATTTCCACGAGGCGTCGTTATAGTTCGAGTCGCGCCACGCCGTGCCGAGGTTCTTATTTAGGTCGTTGTACTTCCAGCGGTCGCCGTAATCGACCAACACGATGCCGGAGGAGAGATTCACCTCCGGGCTGGCCACCGGCGTCTCCACGCCCAACACCGGGTCACCGCCCGGTGTGCCGCCCGGCCGTTTGCTGAACGACCAGTTGCGCCAGTCGTCCACGACGCGGTCGGAATCCCGCAGCACCAGCGTGTGCCCTGTGCCGTCAGCGGCGACCGGCCACTTGCCGCGGTCGTTGTAGCCCAGCGTGCAGACGGTCACGCCGTTCTTGTCCCGCACCGTGATGCGGCCGCCGTCGTTCGGCAGGCTGCCGGTCCACGGCCCGAACACCTTCACGCTCGACGGGACGCCGTGCTGCTGACGGAACTGCCCGGGGTCGACCCCGGTCAGGATGATTTTCCCCCAATGCCCGAGGAATGCGTCGTCCGCCCGGTCCCCGTCGAACGCCGGGAAATCCAGCTCCGCGTCGCCACGCAGTCTCCAGTCGGCGATGTCAAACGGCGTGGCGGTGATGTTGGACAGCTCGATCCACTCCGGCGCGTCGCCGCGCGGGTTGTACATGACCTCGCTGATCACGATCTGCTCCGCCCTCGCGCTGCTCGCTGCCAAGGCAGCCCAAGCGACTGTTGCTCCAAATAATATCCTGTTCATGAAAAAAACCACTCCCTTTACACGACCGGAACCGCACAAGTTTCGGTGATGGACAAAAAATGCAGCAGCCGTCGTGCCGGGGGAATTTGTAGCCGGTTTTCAGGAATTGAAAACCGTTTTCCTTCAATCACGCGCCCTGCCCACTCATCCGGTGTGCCGATAGCGCGATGGTTCGTCCGGCGATCTACCAGAGGTTTTACAAAAAATCACTCAACGATTCGCCCTCATCCTGCCTCCGGCCACCGTCTCCCTTAGGGAGGAGAAATCAAGACGAACGCGCTTGGCCAAGCTCCCTCTCACAGCGGGAGAGGGCCGGGGAGAGGGAGAACGCATGACAATCACGAGACCATGAGTGAATTGTTGAATCGCCGGATAAATAGATCAGCGACCCGACGCGCGCACCGGGGCGCCCAAGCCGCAAAACTCGGCGAGCGTCGGGTACACGTCGATCAGGCCAACCGGCCGCGCGCAGTCGCCCTTGGCCAAGCCGGGGCCGGCGACGATCAGCGGCACGCGGGTGGACTCCCCCCACAGCGACCGCTTGGCCCAATGCTGCTTCTCGCCGAGGTGCCAGCCGTGGTCCGACCACAGCACAACGAGCGTGTTCTTCGCGTGGTCGCTGGCATCGAGCGCGTCCAGCATCACGCCGACGCAATGATCGACAAACTCGGTGCAGGCAAGGTACGCCGCGACGGCATTGCGCCAGTTTCGCGACTCAACGATCGACTTGTGGTTGCGCGGCGCGCCGTGCATGGACCGCGTGATCTTGATTCCGGCCGAATTTCAGCGTTTCTTCGTCTTGGCTTCCGACCGTTTTTTGGAAACTTTTTTACCGGCGCTGTTGGCCTTCAATTGCTTTTCGTAAAGCTCAATATATTTCTTCACCGGCATCCGCTTGATCGCCTTGCCGATCACCTCCAGCGGCACGTCGTCCAGTTTTTTGAAGCGCACACACGACTTGCCCATGTCGAGTTTCTTGCCGGTTTTCATCCACTCCTCGACGAACCACCTTGCCTGCGCCTCGTCAACGTAAATTCCCATCCCGTAAAAAGACATATGGTTTTTCTGTGAAGCAAGATTCGCAAACGGCAGCGGATCGGTCGGCGTGCAATGGTAGCCTTCCGGGTAAATCGAATGAGGCACATAGTACCCAATCATCCCGTACAAGATTCCCTCCTCGTAGCCCTTGGGCAGATTCTTAAGGATGACCTTGCGGATTGCCTCGATCGCCTCCCGGCGATCCTCCGGCAACTCCGCCAAATACTCCGCAACTGTAGCCGCCTTGCTTTGCACTTGAACTCAATCGAGGTTAGCGTGCATCTCTTCCTTGGTCGGCGTCTTGGAGGGCACGCCGTCGTTGGGAATCTTCACTTTAGCCGTCCAGAGAATGGCGTTGAGCATCAGCTTGCGGTTGTCGTCGTGCTGCCAGTTCATGTGCACATGACCGCCGGTGAAGCCGAACCCGCGACCGCCATCGGCGCGTTCGTACGTCCAAGCCACATGCTGGCTCTCGCCATTGGCCACCGCCTTGCGCACGGTGGGATTTCCGCTGCGGGCGCCATCAGGACGCTTGAGCGTCGAGGCCGGCGGGACGTCGGTAAGGATCGGCGTCACGCCCTTGAGATCCTTCACAAAGCGCATGTGATAATACCATTCGTCATTTACGCTGAAGGGCTTTACGCCGTTCCAGATTTCGTGCTTCTGCGCTTTAAACTTCGGCACCCAGTGCGGGTTCACGCTCCAGTGCAGGTCACAAAATCCGCCCATCCATTCGAGGAACTTGTCGCCCGGATCGCCCTTAATCGCCTCGGTCGCCCAATGAATCATCACCACGCCCTTACCCTTTTTCATCAGCGCATCAAATTCCTTCAGCTTCGGATTCAGCACATGCCCGCCGTGGCCCGTGCAAAAAATCACGATGGTCGCCGCATCCTCCAGCACGGATTCATCCTTCGGATAGCCCACGTCCTTGAGCACCACCGCCTCCACCGGCAGCCCGGATTCGTTCAACGCCTTGGCCAGTAGCGTGTTTCCCGCCCGATGTTCATGCGACAACCGCCCATGGCTTGGCTTGCCCGAGATGAACACCACCTTGGCCTTGTCGGCCGCCACAAGCGAAACGGCCATGGCCAACACGAAACCATAAAACGAAATACGGTGCGAAAACTTGGTCATGCGCCGATGATACAATCCAGCCGCCACTTGGCAAAACTTAATCTCACCGGCCCGCTGGCGCGTCGAGTTTTTTTTCGCCCGGTCAGGCGGTTCAACCGGGACTTATGGCTGCGGCCGTGGCGGCTTCGGCATCTTCGCGCCGGTGTCAGCGAGCCATTGGCCAAGCTTGCGATTCAGACGAGCGGCGATCTCCGGATGCCGCTCGGCCAGGTTCGTCGTTTCGCCCAGGTCACTCTTTACGTCGTACAGTTCCACCGAGCCGTCGTCGTAATTGCGGATCAACTTGTGGTTGCCCGCGCGCACCGCGCCACCCAGCCGGTTGTCCATGTGCCAGGCGTAGTTCGGAAAATGAAAAAATAACTCCCCGCGCCCGGGCCGGCCGGTTTGTTGAAACAACGACACCAGACTTTCTCCGTCGAGCGGTTTGCCGACAGTCGGCTTCAGACCGGCGACCTCGAGGAAGGTCGGGTAAAAATCCATGCTCACCACCGGCACATCGGAGAGCGCGCCGGGCTTCACCCGCCCCGGCCAACGCACGATCATCGGCACGCGGATGCCGCCCTCGTACAGGTGCCCCTTCGACTCGCGCAGCGGCCGGCAGTCGGACACCCCCGCAAAGCCGCCGTTGTCGCTCGTGAACACCACCAACGTCTCGTCGTCCAGGCCCAGCGCCTCGAGCGACGCCAGCAGCCGGCCGACGGCCAGGTCCATCGCCTCGATCATCGCGCCGTAACGCGTGTCGTTCAGCCCGGGATCGGTGCGATCGGCATACTTTTTCAACAACGCCTCCGGTGCCTGCATCGGCCAGTGCACAGTGTAAAACCAGAGGTGCACCATCCACGGCTTGGCCTTGTTTTTGCGAATGAACCCGATCGTCTCGTCCACCAGTCGATCCGGCAGGTACTCGCCCGGCTCGCCATCCGGCAGCGTGGCATTGCGGTACGGCGAGAAGAAACTCGGCGGGCCACCGTACGACGCGCCGCCGATGTTGATGTCGAACCCCTGCCCCAGTGGCGAATGTTCCGGCGCCACCATTCCGCGCGGCCCGGCACTCGGCGCGATGTGCCACTTGCCGAGGAAGGCGTTGGCGTAGCCGGCTTCCTTCAGCCGCTCGGCGATCGTGATGTGTTCGGGGCCGATCGCCGGCACCATGTCGGCCGGCTGCGGCCGGTTGTCCTTCGGGAAAAATTGCCCCGGCAGGTGCGACGTCATGCGCAGGCGCGCCGGGGCCTGCCCGGTGAGCACCGCCGCGCGCGTTGGCGAGCAGACCGGTGCCGCGGCGTAGGCGCTGGTGAAGCGCATGCCCTGCCGGGCCAAGCGATCAATGTTCGGCGTCTCGACGAGCTTGTTGCCTTGGCAGGCCAAGTCCATCCAGCCGAGGTCGTCCGCCATGATGAACAGAATGTTCGGCCGCTTGGCCGTCGCCCCAGCCGCTTGGCCAAGCGCCACCAAGCCAAGCGCAACGGCGAGCGAAACCGCTCCCGCCTTGGCCAAGTTCGTTGTTCGAGAAAATAACATCACTCGCGCTTGGGGGGAATGGTTTTGGTCGGGCAGTCGCAGCCTCCGCCGCATGAACCCCCCGATTTACCAAGGAGGCGGCGCGCCATCCATACGGCGGCGAGCGCGACGATGCCAAGCGCGATCCAAGTTTGCCATTCTCCGTCCATGAACCTCAGTAACCGAGGAGGCCCGCTCCCTGATACACGAGCAACGCTGCCAGATAGGCGGTCACTGTCAAGTAGCCGAACTGAAACAGCGGCCATTTCCAACTGTTTGTCTCACGCCGCGTGATGGCGAGCGTGGCCATGCACTGCATGGCGAACACGTAAAACACCAGCATGCTCAGGCAGGTCTTGCCGTTGAACAACGGGCTGCCGTCGGCGCGTTTTTGTTCGCGCAGGAGGGTTTGCAGCGGGCGCGTGCCTTCGTCGTCGGCGGGGTCGTCGGCGCGGTACAGGATCGACATGGTGCTGACGAACACCTCCCGCGCAGCGAACGAGGCGATGAGGCCGATGCCCATTTTCCAGTCGTAACCCAGCGGCTCAATCAGTGGCTCGATCGTTTTGCCAAGCTGCCCGGCGATGCTTTGGGTGAGGCGGTCGGTGTCGTCGCCGTCGGCCGGCTTCGGGTAGCTGGTGGCGGCCCAGAGCAGGACGGAGATCACGAGAATCACCGTGCCGGCCTGGGTGACAAACACCCTTGCCCGCTCCCACAGCCGAAGCAGCACCGCGCGCAGCGCCGGTACCCGGTACGGAGGCAACTCGAGAATCATCGCCGAGCCGCTGCCGGAGCGCAGCCTGCGGTGAAAGAGCCAGGCAAACAAAAACATCCCCACCGTGCCAAGCGCGTACAGCCCCAGCATGAAGGCGACCTTCATCCAAACGTCACCGGTGCCGCCCGGCAACAGCACGCCGATCATCATCACGTACACCGGCAGCCGCGCCGAGCAACTGGCCAGCGGCGCGACAAGGATCGTGATGAGGCGCTCGCGCGGGTTGGCGATGGTGCGCGTGGCCATGATCCCCGGGATCGCGCAGGCGTACGAGCTGAGCAACGGAATGAACGCGCGGCCGTTCAGCCCGACGAGGCCCATCAGGCGGTCCATGATGAACGCGACGCGCGCCATGTAACCGGTGTCCTCCAGCAGGCCGATGAAGAAAAACAGAAGCAGGATTTGCGGCAGAAAAATCACCACGCTCCCCACCCCGGCCAGCACGCCGTCGGTCAGCAAGTCGCGCAAATCGCCCTCGGCCATCCAGGTCTTGACCCAGTCGGCGGTCCAGCCGAAGCCGGCATCGATCCAATCCATCGGAACCGCCGCCACGCTGAAAATGGTCGCGAACAGCCCCGTCATCAGCCCCCCGAGAATCACCCAGCCAAGAATCGGATGAAGCAACGCGCGATCGAGCTTGTCCGTGGCGGTTGGGCCGCCGGCGGCCTGCTGCTCGGTGGCGTCCCGCACCAGTTCGCCGATCCGTTTGTAGTGGCTCGAGACCAGTTTCTCCTCCCAACCGGGGCAGTCGTGATCCATCAACTCCCGAGCCGCCTCGATGTCGGCGACGGCGTCTGAGCCGTCCGGTCCAAGGCTACAGAGGAGACTGGCCGTCCCGGTGAGCGTCAGGCTCCCGTGAGTTGTCCCCTCTCCGTCAAGCCGTTCACGCGCCTTGGCCAAGGCCTCGCGCAAGGCCAGCGGATGCACCCCCGGCTTGGCCAAGGGCAATTCCGCCTGGCTCATCGCCACCCGCAAACGCTCCATGCCTTGGCGCGTGTTGGCCTGCATCGGGATCACTGGCACACCGAGTCGCTCCTGTAGCGCCGCCGCGGAGAGTTTCAACCCGCGCGCCTCGGCGACGTCCATCATGTTCAACACCACGATGGCCGGGATGCCGAGGTCAAGCACCTGCACCGCGAGGTAAAGGTTGCGCTCGAGGTTGCTGGCATCGACCACGCAAATGACACAATCCGGCTTAGCCGTGTCGGCGCGCCGCCCGAGCAGTACGTCCCTCGGGATGACCTCGTCCGGCGTGCGGGCGCTGAGGCTGTACGTGCCGGGGAGGTCGAGGACGCGCATCAGTTTGCCGTGCTGGTCGTGGCAGGTGCCCTCTTTTTTCTCGACCGTTACCCCGGCGTAGTTGGCCACCTTTTGGGAAAGACCGGTGAGCGCGTTGAACAGCGTCGTCTTGCCGGTGTTTGGGTTGCCCACCAGCGCGATGACCGGCATTCGCGCGGCAGCTTGGCTGTCAGGCATCGGCTGTGATTCTCACGCTTATCAACGCCGCATCCGCTCGGCGCAACGCGAGGTGCGCACCGCCAATTTCCACCTCGATCGGATCCCCCAACGGCGCCCGCCGAATCACGCGCACCATCGCCCCCGGCAGAAATCCTATTTCCCGAACCCGAAGCGAATCGTCACGCATCAAGTCAATGGTTTCAACCGCGCCGGCTGCTCCCACCTGCATACCGGACAACGGAGTCAAAGTATTATCCATCAGAACAAGGAGGCAACTTAACGAGACTGCGTCTCAAGAGCAAGCCGTTTTAGTTTTTTCTCCACCACGGTCGGTGGCGCTTGGCCAAGCGGCCTGCTGGGCTCTCCTTCACGGCGCATTGCACTTGCGCCCGGTGGCCAAGCTTGCCACGTTCCGGCCATGCCAGAGGCCCCGAACCAATGAACCTTCCCAGCCCCTTCACTCTGCTTGCGGAATCCGAAGCAAACGTCATCGCGTACATCCTGTTGATCGCCGGGCCATTGCTCGCCCTGCTGTTTGGGTACTTTTGGCGAAAGGCAAAACAAACCCGCGACCTGATGAGCGCCACCGAGACGAGCACGATCGGACAACTGACTGAAGGCCCGGCGGAGATTTGCGGCCGTACGGCCACCTCCGAGGAACCCCTGACCAGCCCTTGGCGCCAACAACAGTGCGTGCACTACTGCTTCCACGTCCAGCAAAGGAGAAGCAGCACCAACAGCAAAGGTCACACGACCCACTACTGGACAACCTACATCAAGGACGAACAAACGCTGCCGTTCGTGGTGAAGGACGAGACCGGCCAGGCGGTGGTGGATTCCAGCAAGATCAAGTTCGTCGTCAATCAGGACAAATATTCCCGCTCCGGCTTTATGGACGACGCCGACTCGGATTTGCAGCAACTGCTCGAGACACGGTACCACAAAAACACCAAGGGGTTAATCTTCAACAAGACGCTGAGGTACACCGAGACCGCTCTGGAACTGGACGAAGAAGTTTACGTTTTCGGCGACGCGGCACGCCTCGGCAATGGCTGGGTGCTACGCCACGGTGCGATGCCACTGATCGTCTCGGACAAGGGCGGCGCAACGGTCGAGAAAAGCTACTCGACCCGGGTAATCGTATTTGGCGTGCTCACACTGCTCTCCGCCGCCGCCGGCTGCGCCGGACTTTTCATCCCCGCCAGATAAACACAGAGAACGCCGAGCCGGAGATATGAATACGTTACCTCTCAAACTTCAAGACGGACACCTCTTCGTCGAATTGGGCGGCGAGTTGTGGCTACTCGATACGGGAGCACCGAGCAGCTTCGGCACTTCCGGCAGCGTCTTCATAGCTGGCGAGGAATTCAGACTTGGCAGCAATTACCTCGGTCTCACCGCCGGAACGCTTACTCGCTTTGTCGGCGTCCCGTGCGTCGGTCTTCTCGGCGCAGACGTGCTGGGGCGCTTCGACCTCGTCTTCGACGCCGCGAGCGGCACACTTGCCATTTCAACAGGCGAGTTAGTGCATAGCGGGCAGACCGTGCGTTTATCCGAGTTCATGGGCATTCCGATTCTCACGGCACAGATTGCCGGCACCGACTATCGGATGTTCTTCGATACCGGCGCGCAGATTTCTTACTTCCAGGACGATTCTCTCTCTCACTTTCCCGCCGCTGGCAGCGTTACCGACTTCTACCCCGGCGTCGGCCAGTTCCAGACCGACACGCATCAGGTCGAGGTCTCGCTCGGCGGCGTTGCCTTCACGCTGCGCTGCGGCACGCTTCCGGGCTTGCTCGGCGCGACCTTGATGATGGCCGACACCGAGGGCATCGTCGGCAACCAAATCCTCTGTAATCGAATCGTTGGCTACTTGCCACGCCGCCGAGCGTTGGTCTTATGAGCATCGAACGAACGCCTAACCATGCGCTGCAGCGAACCCGGCCATCGCGTCGCGCTTGCAATCGGACGCCCTCGTGGGCCGGGTCGCTGAGCTTGGGTCGTTCGGCGTATGAACCATGAAGCGAATCTGCCCTAACCCAATGCCATGGCATGACGTCTTCAGGCGGCTGACTGAGTACACTCGGGGTCGTTCGTGTATCCCGCCCTCCCCGCCTACGCCCCTGATACTTGCCGGCTGGGCGTACAGCAACGACGTCGAGAAGATGCGACGCTGGATCGAGACCGTCGACTGGGCAACGAGTAACGGGTGTCCGGATCTGGTCGAGGTTCCAGACGAGGACTTCTACTGCGTCGAGGAGCCGACATCCTATGCAGTGGGCCCGCTGGGAGGCCCGATGTATCGGCCATGGGACTTCGAAGGAAAGGACTATCCCCAGGCAGGAGAGTTTGCAGAGCATCTCGATGCGCTCAGGTCCCGCTGGCGGAACATCGTTGGTCCGGAGCTCGCCCTTGTCAGCCAGCCGCTGGCGTTCACAGGGGCCAAGGCGCGTCGCCTGCTCGTGCGGACTGATGAAGACGCTCGACCTCCGTGGGGTAGCTGGTCCCATCTTTCAGCCGTGGAATCCGAGCGTCGGTCATTCACCCGCTTCCGCGCATCCATCAACAATGCCATTGCTCCGCACGAGGTTGACCACGTTGACTTCACGACGGAAGGAAACGCCGAACAAGGCGATGCACCGGACGGCGCTTCGCGCCGCCGGTGAGCTTGATCGTTAAAGATCCTCCGCCTTCCCGCCGTTGACCAGGTACAGTGCGGCTTAAGCAGTTTCTTGCATGTGAGCAGCACGTCCGTTGGGCTGATCGTGTGCTCGAGCACATGGTTCATCATGATGAGGTCGAAGCTCGCGGGCTTGAGCTTGTGCGAAATCTCGTCGAGCAATCCGATGCGGACGTCGAGCCCCTTTGCCTCGCGCGCGAACTTTGCGTGGCCCTCGTGCGGTTCCACGCCGACGAACGTGCCGGTGGCGCCGACTTTTTCGCGCATCGACCACAGCAGCGCGCCGACGCTGCATCCGACTTCGAGCACCTTCACGCCGGGGCGGAGGAACGGCTGCAACTGCGCGAGCAACGGGCGGATCTTCGGCAGCCGGCGCCGGAAGAACCGTTCGTCCGGCACGGTCTGGGAAAGGTTCATTCCGATAATTGAATAATCGCAACGTGAGAAAGATGATGTTAAAATTGGCAGTGCGCCTACCCCATTCTTCGACCACGGATCGGCTTTTTCAAGGTGGAACCTGCCATGTCCCAGTTACGTGTTGTAGCAGCCCTACGGCCACCTGTTTCTGATGCCGTTGCGTAGTGGAGTCCGTCCCCGTAGGGGCGGCCCGCAGAGCCGAGGGCGAAGGGCATCGCACACATCGTTGAGGCTCATCGAGTGGGTGAACTGCGCGTAAAGC
>JACKQG010000583.1_pt1 | contig 25255 bp, 23 predicted proteins | sample 8237621 | NCBI WGS metagenome assembly JACKQG01 (sample SAMN15677084, study PRJNA649215) | marine metagenome | biome: marine; feature: Black Sea; material: saline water; isolation source: suspended particulate matter (SPM) from the Black Sea western gyre | collected 2013-06-09/2013-06-10 | depth... | reverse complement strand
ATCGCTTTAGGTGAACAGGTTGGCGATGACGGCAGCTGGGCTATCCGGATTTATTTCAAGCCGTTTATACGCTGGATCTGGCTGGGAGCCCTGATCATGGCCTTCGGTGCATTCCTGGCTGGAACGGATAAACGCTACCGCAAAATGGTACGGCGCGAAAATGAACTGCCGGCGAATACTGCAGGGAGTGTTGCCTGATGCGCTTTATTATTCCACTCGGGATTTTCGGAATACTGGTCGTGCTGCTGGCGGTGGGCCTGACCATGGATCCGAAAAAAGTGCCATCACCATTAATTGGTAAGGTAGCACCGGCTTTTACTCTGCCGGTGCTACACCAGCAAAATACCAGTTTTTCGCCTGAAAATTTTAAAGGCAGGGTGTGGATACTGAATGTATGGGCCTCCTGGTGCGTGTCCTGCCGTGCAGAGCATAAGGTGATCACCCAGCTGGCCAATATGAAGCTGGTTGATATTGTGGGGCTGGATTACAAGGACGATCCTGCCGATGGCAAACGCTGGTTACAGCAGTTTGGTAATCCTTATACCCTGAGTGCGGTGGATATCGAAGGCCGTGCCGGTATTGACTGGGGCGTTTATGGCGTGCCGGAAACCTTTGTTATCGGTAAAGATGGTCTGATCAAGCATAAACATATCGGGCCGGTTACCGAGCAGGCGCTGTACGAAGAAATTTTGCCGCTACTCAAATCCCTCATCTAAACATTTTGCTTAAACAACTTCATGAAAACTCTCATCAGTATAGTTTTGTTTTTCAGTATGCTCTCGCCGCTACAGGCCGCTATTGAATTTCACCAGTTTAAAGATGCCGCGACGGAAGCGGAGTACAAGCAGCTCATCGAGGAACTGCGCTGCCTGGTCTGTCAGAACCAGAATCTGGCCGGCTCGGATGCCGATCTCGCGAAAGATCTGCGTCAGCAGACCTACGACATGCTGCAGCAGGGTAAAAGTCGTGAGGAAATCGTCGAGTACATGGTCAGCCGTTATGGTGATTTCGTCCTTTATCGTCCACCGGTCAAATCCAGTACCCTGTTGTTATGGGCGGGTCCGTTTGCCCTGCTTTTATTCGTGTTAATTGCCGTTATGTACAGAATTAAAAAAACCAGAAAGATAGAAGAACCTGAACTGAAAGACATGGCGCATGCGCATGACCTGTTGTCGGGTAAAGATTCAGCTGCAGGAGATACTAAATGATATTCGGAGCACTCGTTGTTGTACTGATTTTATTGAGTCTGGCATTTGTTATTATTCCCGTTTTACGCAAACCATCGATAGATCATTCGGTCGCGCGTGAACAGCAGAACATTACCATCGCGAAGGAAAAAAAGGCGTTGCTGGAAGAGCAACTGGCAGAAGCTCAGCTGTCGCAGCAGGAGTTCGATGCCGGTATGAAGGATCTTGAAACTTCACTGGCACTCGACCTGGAACGTCAACAGACGCTGGGCAGTAATCTGGAGTCCGGAAAATGGGCGATCTGGGTTTTCGTCGCTGTTATCCCTGTGCTGAGTGTCTTTATGTACTATCAGCTTGGCGAGTATCGGGTCATCGAAGATCCTTCTTTAGCCATGCCACGTAGCCAGGCAAATTCACCGCATGGAGCCGGCGGTGGAAAAGCACCTTCCATGAGTGAAATGCTGGATAAGCTGAAGGCACATCTACGTGATAATCCGGAAGATTTTCAGGGCTGGTTTGTGATGGGTCGAACGTTGATGTCATTGCAGCAATTTCCTGAAGCCGTTACGGCCCTGGAACGTGCACTCGATTTAAACAATCAGGATGCGAACGTGATGCTGGCGCTGGCGGATGCACTGGCGATGACCCAGGATGGTAAAATTACCGGCGAACCGGAACGACTGGTGCAGCAGGCGCTTAAAATTTCTCCGAATGAAATGACTGGCTTATGGCTGGCCGGACTGGCGGCCGAGCAGGGTGGTCGCTTACGCGAAGCCTATGATTATTTTGCCCGTCTGGTACCGATGCTGAGTAACGATCCGCAATCCATCGCCGAGTTAGAGTCACGCATGAGCGCACTCAGAGAACAGAAGCCCGATCTGCCGCCTGCAATCAACATGGCTGCTGCTGCGCCAGCGGTCGCACAGATTACACTGTCGATTTCACTCGATAGTAGTCTGGCGTCCAGAGCACAGCCTGACGATCTGGTGTTCGTTTACGCCAAGGCATCTTCCGGTCCACCGATGCCACTGGCCGCAAAACGATTGAAGGTTTCTGATCTGCCGCTGCAGGTTACCCTGTCTGACAACGATGCGATGATGCCGCAGATGAAAATCTCCAGTTTTGAACAGGTGATTGTGGGTGCACGGATATCCAAATCTGGTAATCCAATCGCCCAGGCCGGCGATCTGTTCGACGAGTCAGAGGCGATTCAGTGGAATGGTTTTGACGGTGTGGTTGAGATCAGGATTGATCAGGTAAAGTAGGGATAAAATATACAAAATCCGGGTTACAGTTCGGCACTCCTTTTGGTAACAGTTGAAGGGAGTGCCGGATCCGGTTCTGCATGCTGTAAATTGTATTTGAAGGTTCAAGTCGCTACGACCGTGTAGTTTTCTTCAACTTACTGCTTAATAGCGTTTAGTCCTGCACTAACTAGTTCAGCAAAACTGGCTATCCCCGTTTAAATATCCAGCTCATTGCTTGTCAAAGCACTCAATCATCCAACGAAATGACACGCTACCTTATGTTCGCCATGCACGTTTTTTAACGCTGGTTTCTGTTCAGCACAGATGGCCTGAGCCTGCGGGCAGCGGGTGCGGAAGACACAGCCCGAAGGTGGATTCATTGGTGACGGTAGCTCACCCTCCAGCAGCAAAATAGATTTCTTGCGCTGACGCTCCGGGTCGGGGACTGGCACCGCGGAAATCAGCGCTCGGGTGTAGGGGTGGAGCGGATTTTTATACAGCATATCGGTGTCCGCTATCTCTACCACATGCCCAAGGTACAATACCATCACGCGCTGGCTGATATGGCGTACCACACTCAGATCGTGTGCGATAAAGATCAGCGACATTCCCAGATCCTGCTGTAACTGCATCAACAGATTAATCACCTGTGCCTGTATCGATACATCCAGTGCGGAAACCGGTTCATCGCAGATGATCAGTTGCGGATGCAGGATCAGCGCACGTGCGATACCGATGCGCTGACACTGACCACCAGAAAACTCGTGCGGGTAGCGGTTGATCTGATTCGGCAGCAGACCGACAGTCTGCATGTTCTGCTTCACGCGTTGATTGATTTCTGATGTATCGGTTTTGGGGAAGTGCGTGGTTAGCGGTTCGGCGATGATCTGGCCGATGGTCATGCGCGGGTTGAGCGAGGCCAGCGGATCCTGATAGATCATCTGCAGCTCGCGCCGTAGTTGCTGTAGTGTTCTGGCATCCATTGACAGTAAATCCTGCTGACCCTTCCAAAAAGCGTTTCCGCCAGCCGCCGGTATCAGGCGCATGATGGCACGCGCCAGGGTCGATTTACCGCAGCCCGATTCACCCACGATGCCGAGGGTTTCGCCCTGATACAGATCGAAGCTGACGGAGTTTACTGCCTGAAGTTTCTGCGGGCGTGTCCAGGGCATGCCGCCTTTTGTATAAACCGGATAATTGACGCTGAGGTTCTCTACTCTGAGTAAAAGATCACGAGGACCGCTCATATGGATTTCTCCAGCGTGATATGGCAGGCACGCTGGCGCTGGTCCGGCTCAGCGCTTAACGGTGGCATCTGCTGCTGGCAGCGCTCGATAGCGTAAGTGCAGCGCGGCTGAAACGGACAGCCGGGTGGCAGATGCAGCATGTTGGGCGGATTGCCTGCAATTGTCATCAGTTGAGCGGATTGCTGATCCAGTCGTGGAATGGCCTGCAGTAAACCGATGGTGTATGGATGGGCGGGGCTGCGGAAAACCGGGCGCACCGGGCCGTATTCCATGACTCTGCCTCCATACATCACGAGCATGTCGTCACAGCTGCTCGCAATCACACCGAGATCGTGCGTGATGAGGATGATGGCAGTGGCGAATTCCTGTTGCAGCTCTGCCAGCAGGGTCATGATCTGCGCCTGTACCGTTACATCCAGTGCGGTGGTTGGCTCATCCGCAATCAGCAGTTTTGGGCGGCATAGCAGCGACATCGCAATGACTACGCGTTGGCGCATGCCACCGGAAAATTCATGCGGGTATAGATGGATGCGTGATCTGGCATCGGCAATGCGTACCGCGTCGAGCATGCGGATCGACTCCGCCAGTGCGTCCCGGCGCGTCATGCCTTTATGTACGGTTAGCACTTCCATCAACTGTTCACTGACTCGCATATAGGGGTTGAGTGAGGTCATCGGGTCCTGAAAGATCATCGCAATCTGTTGCGCGCGGATGCGATTGAGTTCGCTTTCGGTACGATTCAGAATGGACTCGCCATCAAACTCGACTGTACCGCTAGCCTGACCATTGCGCGCCAGCAGGCCCATGATGGCGAGTGCAGTCTGGCTCTTGCCGGAACCGGATTCACCGACGATGCCGAGTGTTTTAGCCGCTGCAAGCTCGAAGCTGACCCCGTTCACCGCATTCACGCTGCCATCCGGGGTAGAAAACTGAACCGATAGATCATTGATACTGAGAAGACTCATGATGGATGACCTGTCTTACTGATCTTTCGGGTCGAGTGCATCACGCAGGCCGTCCCCGATAAAGTAAAAGCTGAGCAGAGTGACGATAAAAAACGCCAGCGGGAACAGCAGTTGCCATAATGTACCGTTCTGGATCGAGCGTGCGCCTTCGTTGATCAGCGCGCCCCACGATGTCTGCGGTTCCTGCACGCCGAGCCCAAGAAAAGAAATAAATGACTCGGTCATGATCATGCCGGGTACCAGCAGGGTCGCATACACCACCACGATGCCGAGCACATTGGGAATAATATGGCGCGTAATGATGGTTAAAGGTCGCACCCCGATGGCTCTGGCCGCTTCGATGAATTCACGGTTCTTTAACGACAGGGTCTGGCCGCGGATGATGCGCGACATGTCGAGCCAGGACAGCAGGCCGATGCCGATGAAAATCATGTAAATCGAGCGCCCGAACATCACCATCAGTAGAATCAGCACGAACATAAACGGGATCGCGAGCAGAATATCGACACTACGCATCATCAGTGCGTCGATGCGTCCTCCCAGATAACCAGCTGTGGCCCCATAAAGTGTGCCGACCACGACCGCGATCAGGGAACCGATGAGGCCGACCATCAGCGAAATCTGGCTGCCCTGAATCACCCGCGCATACAGGTCGCGCCCCAGATCATCGGTGCCAAAGTAATGCCGGCTCTGAATCGATGGTGCGCCCAGCATCGGCACGTCGGCCATCGCATCCCAGTCGATCTGTTCATGATCCCACGGCGACAGGCTGCTGCCGACGATCGAAAAAATTACGATCAACAGGAGCGCGATCAGGCTAATCATCGCCGCCCGATTACGTGCAAAACGGGCTCTGGCTAATTGCCACAGCGAACGGCCTTTCAGCTCGCTGCTGTTCTCATCTGGAGGAAGGCTGGCCAGATTCTGCGCCAGTTGCTGTATTTTTTTCGGATTCAATAGCATCGCGAGGTAGCCGTCGATTCAATAGCGAATTCTGGGATCGATCCAGGCATACAGGATCTCCACCAGCAGGTTAAACAGGATGGTCAGGCTACCGACCAGAATGGTGACGCCCATGATCACCGAGTAATCGCGATTCAGCGCGGCGTTGACAAAATGCTGACCGATACCGCCGGTGCTGAAGTACTGATCGATCACCACCGAGCCGGTGATCATGCCGACAAAGGATAATCCGAGTGAGGTGAGTACCGGCAGCAATGCTGGCTTCAGCGCATGGCGCAGAATGATGTGGTGCGCCGGTAGACCTTTGGCACGTGCGCTACGGATAAAATTGGAGCCGAGTACCTCCAGCATGGAAGAGCGCGTAATGCGCGTGATGCCAGCCAGATAACTGGTCGCCAGTGCAATCACCGGCATGATAATGAACTGAATCTGACCGCCTTCCCAGCCGCCACCCGGCAGCCAGTTGAGGTAAACCGTAAACAGTAGCACGAGTAAAGGGGCCATCACAAAGTTGGGTAGTACCGAACCCAGGATAGCACTGCCGGTGGCCGCATAATCGAGCCAGCTATTATGTTTCAGGGCGGCGATTACGCCGAGCGAAATGCCGAGCACACTGGCGCATACAAACGACCAGAAGCCATACACCAGGGTCACCGGAAAACCGCTCGCGATCAGATCATTTACACTCTGGTTCTTGTATTTGAAGGAGGGGCCGAAATCAAACTCGGTGACGATGCCGGAGACATAGACGAAGATCTGCTGGTACAGCGGTTTATCCAGTCCGTAGCGCTGTTCGATATTCGCCAGCACTTCGGGCGGCAGGTTGCGTTCTGCACTGAACGGTCCGCCGGGTGCGGCATGCATCAGTACGAACGAGAGGGTGATGATCAGCAGAATGGTCGGAATCGCAATCGCCAGTCGTCGCAGAATGAAGCTTAGCATCGTGCTCTGTGTTTCCGTCCGTTAGTGCTCGGTGATATACATTTCACGCGAATACCAGTTGGCTTCAACATTCTGGTGTGGCCAACCCTTCACGTAAGGTTTTAGCAGCATCACACCGGTGTAGTGGTAGATCGGAATAATCGGCGCTTCAGTGGCGACGATCTGTTCGATTTGTGCGTAGTTCGGGTTAGGGTCGGCGAGGGTTTTGGCCTCGGCCAGCAACTGGTCGATGCGCGCATTTTTATAGCGCATATCGTTCTGGTCGGAACCGGAGCGCATCAGATCGAGAAAGGTGGACGCTTCGTTATAGTCGCCGCACCAGGCCCCGCGTGCAATTTCAAAGTCACCCGCGCCACGCGTGGAGAGAAAGGTTTTCCACTCCTGATTCTGTAACGTGACCTGAACTCCGAGACGTTGCTTCCACATCTGGCTGATCGCAATGGCAATTTTTTTATGCCCTTCCGAAGTGTTATAGAAGATGGTGGTCTTGAGCGGCCTGGACGGACCGAAACCTGCCTCGGCTAACAGGGCTTTGGCTGTTTTGATGCGATCATTGCGTGACATCGAAGCCAGCGCCACCTCCGGTACCGAAAAGTTAGCGGTCGAACCTGGGGTGAAGGTGTAGGCCGGAATCTGCCCAGCACCGAGGATATTATTGGTGATAATGTCGCGGTCTATCGCATAGCTCAGGGCCTGACGCACGCGCTGATCATCGAACGGTGCTTTGTCGAGGTTGAACATGTAATAGTAACTACACAGGCGCGGACTGGAAAAGGTTTCCGCCGGGCGTTCTTTTTGCAGACGTTTGAACTGTCCGGTCGGCACCTCGGTTTTATCCAGTTCATTCGCCTGATAGCGGTTGTAAGCCTGGCTTTCATCATCGATGATCAGGCCTATCACCTTATCCAGAATGGTGTTCTGATTATTCCAGTACAGCGGATTGCGCACGCGTACCATGCGTTCGTTGAGTACATGCTCGGTCAACACATAGGCACCGTTACCGACCAGATGATTGGGACGGGACCAGCTATCGCCGTACTGCTCGATCACTTTCTGTGGTGTGGGCATCGTGGTGGAATGCACCAGCATGGTCGGAAAGTAGGCGAGTGGCGCATCGAGCTCGGCCTGCAGGGTGTAATCATCGATGGCACTGACTCCGAGTGCCGTGGTCGGCATCTCGCCACGGATCACCGCAGACACATTCTTCAGCGTAGTCAATTCCAGATAACCGGCGTAGGGTGACGCCAGTTTAGGGTCGACCGCGCGCCGCCACGCATACACGAAATCATGCGCGGTTACCGGTTCGCCATTCGACCAGCGTGCATTTTTACGCAGATGAAAGGTGTAGATGGTTTTAGCCGGATTAAGCTCCCAGCGTTCGGCCACGCCGGGAGCCAGACTGCCATCCGCTTTCTGGGTCAACAGTCCCTCAAACAGATCGCGTGCCACCGCCGAGCCTTCCACATCTTCCACCAGCTGCGGGTCTATCGACGGAGGCTCTGCGCCCATGCGGTAGGTGAATACCTGCTGCGCAGCCAGCTTTTCACCGCTGCTGGGATGAGTGGCGACAGTGGCGCTGGACGGACAGGCTGTCGCTAGCAGTACGCTTGCCAGGAAAAGAAGTTTTAGCGAGGTGAATATTTTCATCGGATAAATGACGCTTGCTATCTGTTTTAAGAGTTAAAAGGCTGCCTAGTATGACCGATACGACCGGCAGAAACATCTATTCAGCGCTGCAAAATGGCATAAGCTGAGCTGGATATCAATGCCGAAATCGTTTTCGCCAGATTTCAGCGCTGAGCCAGAAAATCAGGCCGCAGCTAGATACTTGAAGTGGGCTCTGGTGTAGAATATGCGTCCATTTTATTTTGGTCAGTAACGTGCAGAATTCCACAACAGAACAATTCCAGCAGGCGTTAAAGCAACGTATTTTATTCCTCGATGGCGCGATGGGCACCATGATCCAGTCATATGAACTGGAAGAATCCGATTACCGTGGCGAACGCTTTGCCGACTGGGCGAGTTCGCTGAAGGGTAATAACGATCTGCTGTCACTGACCCAGCCTGACATTATCCGGGCGATCCATAAAGCCTATCTGGATGTCGGCGCGGATATCATCGAAACCAATACTTTCAACGCTAACCGCATCTCGATGGCGGATTATGCGATGGAGGATCTGGCCTACGAAATCAATAAGACCTCTGCCCAGATTGCGCGCTCGATCTGTGATGAAGTCAGCGCACTGTCGCCGGATAAATTACGTTTTGTAGCCGGCGTACTGGGGCCGACCAATCGCACCGCATCGCTATCACCGGATGTGAACGATCCCGGTTTCCGTAATATCAGTTTTCAGCAGCTGGTGGATATCTATAGCGAGGCGACCAATGGCCTGATGGATGGCGGTGCCGATCTGATCCTGATCGAAACCATCTTCGATACGCTGAATGCGAAAGCGGCGGTGTATGCGGTAAAGCAGGTGTTCGATCAGCGCGGTGCGGAACTGCCGATCATGATCTCCGGCACCATCACCGATGCTTCCGGCAGAACCTTATCCGGACAAACGACAGAAGCGTTCTGGAGCAGCCTGAAACATGCCGACCCGGTGTCGATCGGACTGAACTGTGCGCTGGGGCCGAAAGAACTGCGCCAGTACGTGGAAATTTTATCCGGCTGCGCCAATACCCATGTCTCTGCGCACCCGAATGCCGGTCTGCCGAATGAGTTTGGTGAATACGATGAGAGCGCGGCCGATGTATCGGGCGAGATTGCCGAATGGGCCTCACAGGGCTTTCTGAATATCGTCGGTGGTTGCTGTGGTACGACACCGGAGCATATCAGGGCGATTGTGGATGCGGTTTCAAAGTTCCCTCCCAGAGTGATTCCCGAATTACCGGTGCAGTGTCAGCTGGCCGGACTGGAGCCGTTTAATATCGGTGCCGACAGCCTGTTTATCAATGTTGGTGAACGGACCAATGTGACCGGTTCGGCGCTGTTCAAGCGCCTGATTATGCAGGGTGATTTTGAAACCGCGCTGGACATCGCACGTCAGCAGGTCGAAAACGGAGCGCAGATCATCGACATCAACATGGATGAAGGCCTGCTCGAATCGGAACAGGCGATGGTGCGTTTTCTGCACCTGATCGCGGGTGAACCGGATATCTCACGCGTACCGATCATGATCGATTCCTCCAAATGGGAAATCATCGAGGCCGGCCTGCAATGTATCCAGGGTAAGGGTATCGTCAACTCGATCAGCCTCAAGGAAGGGGAGCAGAAGTTCATCGAACAGGCGATCAAGGTTCGTCGCTACGGCGCGGCCGCGATCGTGATGGCGTTCGATGAGCAGGGCCAGGCCGATACGACTGCGCGCAAAAAAGAAATCTGTCAGCGTGCCTACGATATTCTGACCCGCGAGGTCGGTTTTCCACCCGAAGACATCATCTTCGATCCGAATATCTTTGCCATCGCGACCGGCATCGAAGAACACAATAACTACGCCGTCGATTTTATCGAAGCGGTGCGTTTTATTAAAGCCAGCCTGCCGCATGCGATGGTGAGTGGCGGTGTGTCGAACGTATCGTTTTCGTTCCGGGGCAATAACCCGGTACGCGAAGCGATTCATGCGGTGTTCCTGTACCACGCGATCAAGGCCGGTATGGACATGGGCATCGTGAATGCCGGACAGCTGGCGATCTATTCCGATATCCCGGCTGAGCTGAAACAGCGGGTCGAAGACGTGGTGCTTAATCGCCATCCCGGGGCCACCGAAGCGCTGCTCGAAATCGCAGAAAAGTATCGTGGCGATGGTAAAACCATCGACACCAAAACCGATCAGGAATGGCGCAGCTATAGCGTCAATAAACGGCTGGAACATGCGCTGGTGAAAGGTATCACCGAGTTTATCGAGCAGGATACCGAGGAAGCCCGGCAGCAATATGCGGCTTCGCTGGAAGTCATCGAAGGTCCGCTGATGGATGGCATGAACGTGGTCGGTGACCTGTTCGGTGATGGCAAGATGTTTCTGCCGCAGGTGGTCAAGTCAGCGCGCGTGATGAAGCAGGCGGTGGCCTATCTGATGCCTTATCTGGAAGCCGAAAAAAGTGGCGAAATGCGCACCAACGGCAAAATCCTGATGGCGACTGTTAAAGGCGATGTACATGATATCGGCAAGAATATTGTAGGTGTGGTATTACAATGTAATAACTACGAAATCATCGATCTGGGGGTGATGGTGGCGGCCGAAACCATCCTCAAAACAGCACGCGAGCAGAAGGTCGATATCATCGGCCTGTCGGGTCTGATTACCCCGTCGCTGGATGAAATGGTGCATGTGGCTAAAGAGATGCAGCGGCAGAATTTTAATATCCCGTTGATGATCGGTGGTGCCACCACGTCGCGCGTACATACCGCGGTCAAGATCGAACCGCATTACAAGAATGAATGCGTGATCTATGTGAAGGATGCCTCGCGCGCGGTCGGTGTTGCGTCGAACCTGTTAAGTGAGGCACAGGGTGTGCAGTTCCGTAAGGATATCCTCACAGAGTACGTTGGCGTACGTGAACTGCATGCTGGCAAGCAATCGCGCAAGAAGTTTCTGTCGCTGGAACAGGCCAGAGCGAATCGCACTCCGATCGACTGGAGTGATTATCAGCCGCCACAGCCGAAACACACTGGTCTTAGTGTTATCGATAATATCCCGCTAAACGAGCTGGTGGATTACATCGACTGGACGCCTTTCTTTCAGGCCTGGGAACTGGCCGGACGGTTTCCGCGTATTCTGCAGGATGAAGTGGTGGGCGAAGAAGCGACTAAACTGTTCAAGGATGCCACAGATCTGCTGCAGCAGATCGTCTCTCAGAAGCAGTTACGCGCCAGGGCCGTATACGGTTTATATCCGGCCAATAGCCGCGATGAAGATATTGTGCTGTACACCAGCGATGCTCGCGACGAGGATTTGATGGTGCTGCATCATCTGCGCCAGCAGAATGAAAAACCGCCGGGTAAGCCGAATCAGTGTCTGGCTGATTTTATCGCGCCGCAGTCGAGCGGCTTAGCGGATTATCTGGGTGCCTTTGCGGTGACGGCCGGTATCGGTCTGGATCAGATCGTGGAAAAATTTGAGCGACAGCTGGATGACTACTCGGCGATTATGGCGAAAGCACTGGCCGACCGTCTGGCCGAAGCGGCTGCCGAATGGCTGCATCGAAAAGTGCGACGCGAAGACTGGGGCTATGGCGCAGACGAACAGCTCGATAACGACGGCCTGATCCGTGAAAGCTATCGTGGCATCCGTCCCGCACCGGGTTATCCAGCCTGCCCGGATCACACCGAAAAAGCACTGTTATGGCAGTTGATCGACCCGACTGTTAACGCGGGTATCAGCCTGACTGAATCGTATGCGATGCTGCCGATGGCAGCGGTCTCGGGTTTTTATTATTCGCATCCCGAGGCACGTTATTTCGGTGTTGGTAACATCGAGCGGGATCAGGTGGCGGATTATTCCCGGCGCAAAAATGAAACTCAGGCTTATATAGAACGCTGGCTAGCCCCTGTGTTAAATTATGACGCCTGATCAAAACCGTGTTCCCTGAATTAACCGGCTGTTTAAACGTAAAACTGATGAATAATCACTCGCAACCAAAGATTTTATTTAACTATCCATGAGCTCCAGAAAACCAGTCACATGGATGCTGGTTTTTACAGGAGGTTGCTTTCTACTGAGTCTGCTATTGAGTTTCAATGCCAGTGTGGAATCGATGGAAACCGGTTTTTATCAGCAGTTGCTGGCGTTGACACCACGTTTCAATCTGCCTCAGGAACAAACCCTGTTTGACCTGCCGAATGGTCTGCAGGAACTGGTTTTACTACTCACGTTCACGCTGCTAATGGCTTATCAGTATTTTCTAAAGCGTCCAGCCCCGAGCATGGTGTTTGTGATACTGGTCATTTTCAGCCTGCTGATGCTGCAATTACTGCTGGCTGTGATCTATCAGCTATGGGTTCCCACAGTCTGGACTATACTCACATTCTGTTTTACTGCTTTATTGCTCACTGCCATGACCAGGCTCCAACAGTTCAGAAATAAAAGACCGCTGTCCGTTCAGCAGCAGATCACTGCGATTCAGCAGCAGATCGAAAAGAAAAACTATGAAACCGCTGTGCTGATGCTGAAAAATGGTGAATTTTCCGATGATCTGTTTGAGATTGCCTACGACCTCGGGGTTGAACTGGAGGCGAATGAAAACTGGATACTGGCGCGCTACCTGTATGTCTGGCTGGTGCAGTTTGATCCCGGTCTGGAAGATTTTGTTACGCGCATGGATTATCGTATCCATCCGGATCGTGACGAAGACCTGTCAACCACCGAAATTACCCAGAACAAGGATATGATCGGGCACTATCAACTGGTGGGTAAAAAAGCGCAGGGAGCAACCGCCACCGTGTATGAAGCCTATGATCTACACACCCATAAACGGATAGCGCTGAAAATGCTGAATCAACCGGTGGATGACAGTACCGCAGCCGGAGATGTGCTGAGCTTTCTGCGCGAAGCCCTGACCGTATCGCGCCTCGATCATCCGAATATTGTCAAGATCCATGATGCCGATATCCACAACGATCGAGCCTATATCGCGATGGATTATATAGCCGGCTACCCGATGTCGGAACGTCTGCGGCGTAAGCGATTCCTGACTGCCGCAGAAACACTGCGCATCATGAAATCGGTGCTACAGGCGCTGGTCGTTGCGCATCAGAAAAACATCGTACATGGGGATATCAAGCCTGCCAACATCATGTATGACCAACATAGAAAGCTGTATATTCTGACCGATTTTGGCGCAGCGAATAAAAGCAATCAGTTGCTGGATAGCGATAAACGTATCGTTGGTACGCCGGCCTATATGTCGCCGGAACAGTTATCCGGTAACCGTATGGATGGGCGCAGCGATCTGTTTTCACTGGCGGTCACCATCTATCACCTGTTATCCGGTATTCAGCCTTTCGCCACGGAAAAGCTAAGCGAACTGAAGAAAAATGTATTAACCCTGGAAGTCGATGTTGGGTTGCTGAGTATTCCTGACATGATCAAACAGCTGTTGAATAAAGCGCTGCAGAAAAAAACCTATCTGCGCTTTGCGGATGCCAGCCAGATGTTACAGGCGGTCATCTACTGCGAGCAAAAACTGAAGCAGGCACGTGCGCGTGCGACCCAACAGGACGATACCGAATGAAAAAACGCTGTAGCTGGGTGAGTAATGATCCACTGTATCAGGATTACCATGATCATGAATGGGGGATCCCTGTGTATGATGACCAGAAGCTGTTTGAGATGCTCTGTCTGGAAGGCGCGCAGGCTGGCTTAAGCTGGATCACTGTACTCAAGAAAAGGCAGCATTATCGCCAGGTGTTCGATCAGTTCGATGCCGCAAAAATAACACAGTATGATGAACAGAAACGAGTAGAGCTACTGGCTGATCCCGGCATCATCCGCAATAAACTCAAGGTGAATGCCTTTATCGTCAATGCGGGGCTCTATCTGAAGATCCGCCAGACCCAGAGTTTCAGCGATTATCTGTGGCAGTTTGTCGATGGCAGTCCGTTGCAGAATCAGCGCCACAGCCTGGGCGATATACCCGCCACTACCGCAGAGTCGGATGCGATGGCAAAACAGTTAAAAAAGGATGGCTTCAAGTTTGTCGGTAGCACTATCTGCTACGCGTTTATGCAGGCGACCGGCATGGTGAATGATCATACCAGTGATTGTTTTTGTTTTAACAGGCGGGGTTGAAGTTCCTGAAGTTTCAACTTCTGAGTTAGCAAAGGGGTTGTTGGGAACAACCTTTGTCCATATTCTGGAATGGCTGATTTTGAAGTTTTGTACTGTTAGTTTTAAGTTTAGCGGATAGCTTTTTACAGATACCTGCCGGCACCGCGGGGCGTAACTAATAACTCCAGCTACTACCGGCGTCATCCCGTCTATGGACTCCACCATTTTTGCTACAACAAGTTTCTATCAATGTAAGATGCATGCGTATATGCGCTTTCCTGTAAGCAACGCTGTTGTGTGTGAAGCACTATGGTAGCCCCTGGTTTAGCATGCTCCTGTGCGCGCTCACTGCCGTGATGGCCACGTTTTATGCTGCAGGGCATGAGCCACAAATATAGTAATGTATTAGCATGTATTATCTTCAGGGGGGCTGTCGCTTCACATATTGTTTCTTTAAATATAGCGACACCCCTTGTAGAGTTCTAATAGAACAGGATAGATGAGTGACAGGCAATAACAGTCAAATATTGAGGGATTCAACATGGGGCAAATACCAGGTTACACAGCGTATTGCAAAGAGTTTAGAGAAGGCTGTCCGATTATCAGTTTGTGCCAGTATAGGCCGATGAGTCGGTCGTGTTATTTCTGAATGGCGACAGCGGCCGGTCAAACAATGACAAAGACCTATAAAACGATCTGCAAAAAAATATCGGAATTATCAGACGAAAATCGCGTACAGATAGTCGATCTTTACCTGAGATATTATATGGGTAGTGCATCTACTAAAGTGGAAGACGATCTGAATAGTAAATCTGAAATTATTCTGTTGGAATATGACGGCCATGTCGTTGGATTTACCACGCTTGAATTTTTTGAAAGAGAATGGCATTCATCATCAATCAAAGTGGTTTTTTCCGGAGATACCATCGTTGACAGAGAACACTGGGGGCAGCAATCGCTGACATTCGCCTGTATTTCGCGAATGGGTGTTTACAAAAGACAGCATCCCGACATTCCCGTTTACTGGTTCCTGATTGTTAAGGGCCACAGAACATACAAGTATATGCCGGTTTTTGTGAAGTCCTTTTTTCCTCATTGGTCCTATGAATCAAACCGCTTAAAAGAGCTGGCCGAATTTCTCGCGATAGACAAATACGGGGACTATTACAATGCAGAGACGGGTGTATTGGAGTTTCCCAGTTCATACGGGCATCTGAAAGACGAATATGCTCACCCGGGTTTGAATGAAAAAAACAAAGCTGCTGTCCGCTATTTTCTGGAAAAAAACCCAAACTACCTTAACGGGCATGAACTGGTCTGTTTATGCGAACTGGATGAAGCGAATTTAAAACCATTGGCACTTCGGGTTTTTCAGAAAAAACTGTACATGGAGTAGGCTGGTCATTGTGGATAATAGAAGTCAGCCTTATGCAGCGTTATATCAGACGCAATTTAAATGGCTGCGGGATTGCCTCGACAGAAATAAAAGCTGTGTTTACGGGATGCAACAGGGTTTTGCAGAACTCAGTACGATTGATGACTATCAACGTCGAGTACCACTGAACGATTACGAAGCATTCAGATCCAAAATTCTGCAGATTGAAACTGGATCAACCAGTATCCTGTTTTCACAGGATGTCGTTGCCTTCGAAAAAACCAGTGGTACGTCGGCTGGTAATAAATGGATTCCATATACTGAAAGCAGTTTGATTGATTTTCGAAGGGCTATAGTGCCCTGGCTGAAAAGAGTTTGCGATCAATACGAACTTGCCCATGGATATGTCTACTGGCCGCTCAGTCCCGCAACCAGGAAGCAGCAATATACTACAGGAAAAGTACCGGTAGGGCTTCAGGATGCGGAGTATCTGGGGTCGGAAATCCATTCATTTTTTACCTTGATGCCTGCCGTGCCAGACTGGGTTGGGCGGATTAAATCGCTTGGCAAGTGGCAGCTGTATACGCTGTACTGGCTGATTCGACGGCATGATCTAAAATTGATATCGGTATGGAGCCCAACCTTCTTTAACGTGTTGCTGGAAGCGATTGATACGCATGCTGATCAGATTTTAGCGTTGTATCGTGATGGAGGCGCCCATAAAAAGCACCGGCTGTCGAGCGATGCTAAAGCATACGAGCGACTCCAGTTATTTCTTAAAGAAAAAAATACAGCCCTGTTATGGCCTCAGTTGAAACTGGTGAGTTGCTGGGGGGATAGTACTTCAAGGCCGTTTTTTCAGCAGTTGAAAAATCGCTTAGCACATGCACATTTTGAACCTAAAGGTTTACTGCTGACGGAAGCGATCATTACTGTTCCTGATAAAGATGGTCTACCGCTATTGGCGTCGGATAGTGGTTTTTTTGAATTTATTTGCGCGGGGGTCACCTATCTGGCGAATGAATTACAGGCTAACACGGCTTACCAGGTGGTGGTTACAACGTCAGGAGGGCTATACCGTTATTGCACGCAGGATATGGTTCGCTGTGAAGGCTACGCAGATGGGCTCCCGGTACTCCGGTTTATTGGCAGAAGTGGCATACAGTCCGATCTGGTCGGTGAGAAGCTTTCGGATGCGAGTGTGGCCAGCTGCCTGAATGCATTACCGGGTTTCCATCTATTGTCGCCATGGTTGGATGGAGTTCCTCGATATCTTCTGGTTGTAGACGCCACCAATGTTGAGGATGATTTAAAACTTCAGCAAAAACTTGAACAATGCCTGATGCAGAACGTACAGTATCAATATGCGACCAAAATGGGGCAGTTGGGCAGGCTGGAGGTTTATCGTCTGAACCATGCGCTGGAAAAATATATCGAGTGCATGCTGCAGCAGGGTTTACAGTTTGGGGATATCAAAATGCCTGCTTTAACCACCAATGAAAACTGGATGAATCTAATCAAACGACATAAAAAATGAAAATAGTGCTTATTTCACCAAAAGGACCTTTATATCGAAGCAAGGGGGGTATTTTCAAAAAGTCTTTAAGATATCAGCCGCTGACATTAACCACTTTGGCCAGCCTTGTGCCTGCAAGCCTGAATGCAGAAATCGTATTAATCGATGAAGGTATCGAGGATGTTCCTGCCAATATTGACGCCGATATTATCGGCATGACGGTGATCACCGGCACTGCAAAGCGGGCTTATGAACTGGCGAAGAAGTTTCGCGAACAGGGCCGGATAGTCGTTCTCGGAGGGCCACACGTAACCCTGCTTCCCGAAGAGGCGGCGCAGCATGCCGACTCGATTGTGACAGGTTATGCCGAAGACACCTGGCCTGAATTATTAAATGACTTCGTATCCGGGCACTTGAAACCGATTTACCGGCAAGCGCCTGATTTGTCGTTAAAGGACAGACCCTTTCCCGCCAGAGAGCTGTTTGACGGGAAAAATTTTCTGACTCAGGCGGTATTCGAAGCAACCCGGTCCTGTGCGCATGACTGTGAATTTTGTGTTGCGCCAACAGCATGGGGCAGAAATCAATATCAACGACCTGTGGACTGGGTGATCGAGGATATTAAACAGGTCGGGCAGAAGAAAATTATTTTCATCGATTTGAACCTGATCTCCGACAAGCGCTATGCAAAACAACTGTTTCAACAACTGATCCCTCTGAATGTACAGTGGTATGGCCTGTCCACTGTCTTGATCGCGCACGATGAAGAACTCATTGAACTGATCGCGCGCAGTGGCTGTAAAGGATTATTGCTCGGTCTGGAAACGGTGAGTCAGGACAATTTGAAAGATGCTAACAAGAGGTTTAATGCATCGGTTAAATATAAGGATGTGATTGGTGAATTGCATCGACTCGGCGTGGCGATACAGGGGTGCTTTGTGTTTGGGCTCGATCATGATACGCCAGATGTATTTGATACCACTGTTGAGTTTGCTATTGAAACCGGAATCGATTTGCCTCGCTTTGCAGTGCTGACCCCTTTTCCCGGTACGCCGTTGTATCAACGGCTGTCAAAAGAAAACAGAATTCTCAATCGGAACTGGGAATTGTACGATGGCCAGCATGTGGTTTTTCAGCCACGCAATATGAGCATAGAGGAGTTGGCGCAAGGCCATGAGCGTGCCTGGAAAAAAGTATATCGATGGAGTTCTATTGGCAAACGATTATGGCGTGCGAAAAATTTTTCTACGCTGGCATTGAGTGCCAATTTTGGCTACCGGTTTTATGCACACAATCTACACCGCTTCTATAATTGCGACTGGCAGATCGATCCACTATTCCCGAATCCATTTTCACAATACATCGTGGATAGCGAAGCAGCGAGAAAACCTGATGACGATGAAAATAGAATAATATGCGGATAACCATTATACACCCAGCGATTGGTCATAGGCGTGGGGAAAAGTACATCCGGTCATGGCAAATGGAACCTCTTCCGGCGGCACTTATTGCAGGGTTGACTCCAAAAGACATCGAAGTGAAATTTTATGATGATCGTATGGAACTCATCCCCTTTGACGAACCAACGGATGCCGTCGTTATGTCGCTGGAAACCTACACAGCGAAGCGTGCTTATCAAATTGCCAGCATGTATCGCTTGCGTAATATCCCTGTTATTGTCGGTGGCTTCCACGCCAGCCTGGTGCCGGATGAAGCTGCAAGGTATGCGGAATCGGTCGTAATTGGAGAAGCGGAAAATATCTGGCAGGAGGTCATCGATGACTTGAAGCATGGCACATTAAAACAGCGGTATCAGGGAGGGAGACCTGCGTTAACCGGTACGCCTGTCGACCGCACAATCTTTGCAAATAAACGTTATCTGCCAATAAAGCTCATTGAAACCGGTCGTGGCTGTAAGTTCCCCTGCGAGTTCTGCTCCATTCAGTCTTTTTTTGAGCGTACTCATAGAATGTTCGCAGTAGACAGCATTGTAAATGAAATTAACAGTCTCAAAGATAGAACCAGAATATTCTTCTTCATTGATGATAATTTTGCCGGAAATATCCAGCAGGCAAAAATAATTTTGAAGGCGTTAATTCCTTTGAAAATTCGCTGGGTCACCCAGATGAGTATCAATGCACTGCATGATGAAGAGTTTCTCGATTTATTGAAAAAAAGTGGCTGTAAAGGTGTTTTGATTGGGTTCGAAAGTTTAGATGATAAGAACCTGAAGCAGATGAAAAAAAGTTTCAACACAATGAAGGGTGGCTATCAAATTGCGCTGGATAATTTGAGGAAATTTAACATCATGGTCTATGGTACCTTTGTATTCGGGTTTGAGCATGATGATGCCGATGCGTTTGATAAGGCAGTGGACTTTGCGATTGATCAGGGTTTTTATATATCAGCGTTCAATCATTTAACACCGTTTCCAGGAACGCCAATCTACCACCGATTAAAACAGGAAGGGCGCCTGCGCTATGAACACTGGTGGCTGGATGACCGGTATCATTACAATGAATCCCCATTTACGCCCTATAAGCTGACGCATACCGAGTTGACCCAATTGTGCGTCAATGCCAGGAAACGGTTTTATTCTTATGGCAGCATCATGAAGCGTGGGTTGAGTAAAGAGAACCGCGCGGATGGCTTTATGTTTCGTAACTTTTTACCCATCAACCTGATGCATAGAAAAGATGTATCCGGCAGGAATGGCCATCCGCTGGGTGACCAGGACTGGCAAGGGAAATTGATTGAGGTCAGTTGAATGGGGTCAGGGTTGGCGCAATATAAGAGTATTGTTTTCAGGCTTGCCGGTCAGGTAGACAATGAGAACCTGAACGCTATTTTGCGTGAAAATGAAATGGATTCATGGGTGATGCTTTCTTTAGAGAGAGAGCCTTCCTTCTTTGCGGGTGAGGCTTTAATGGGCGAGTCGCATACGGTGATTGCGTTTGAGCAGAATGATCCTATGCAAAAAATAGGGATGTATAGTTGCTCATATTTTCAGCTCAGAATTAATGGGCGAACCGAGCAGGTTGGTTATCTGGGAGGGTTGCGTATATTAAAGAAATACAGGAATCGCATTCGCTATGTTAGAAATGGATATGATTCGATCAGAAAAATCGTGCCTGAAGCGGATGTTATCAAACACTGGTTTAGCAGTATTGCGAGCGAAAATAGCAGCGCCAGAAAGCTTCTTGAGTCAGGATTAAAAGGGCTACCCCGATATGCCCCGATCGGTGAAGTGAATACGATTGCAATCTCTGTTGCTGCAGCAAAAAGTTGCGCTATTCTGGAGAGGGTTACAGAGCAGACAGTGGGAGAGTTTGTTTCTTTTTTCAATAGCCAGACAGGCGCTTATCAGTATGCGCCGGTACTGAATGATGACTGGATTATCAGCCAGGATAAACAGAAAGGTTTGTCCATCGATGATTTTTATCTGATTAGACAAAATTTGGAAGTGGTGGGTTGTCTTGCTGTGTGGGATCAACGTGCATTCAAACAAACGGTGGTGCGAGGTTACAGGTTTCCTCTAAACAGGTTCAGGAAGATACACAATGCATGGTCTGTGGTCACAAAACGAATCAGCCTGCCAGCGCCAGGCAATAGCCTTGAACATGTGTATATTTCGTTTATGGCGTTTAGCAAAGGGAGTGAGCATCTGGTTGTACCCGCCATCAGGGAGGCCTTGGCTATAATCAAACAAATGTCCGGCACCTTTGCGGTGACTGGCCTGTCAGAAAAAAATCCGCTAACCCCTTTTCTACTGAAACATTTCAAAACGCTTGTTTACCGAAGCTGTATTGAGGCAGTGTCATGGGACAGCCTGAATGATAAAAATGAGCAGGAATCTGCGGTGCAGCCAGAGATAGCTTTACTGTGAAAACCTCAGTCGAAACAGACTATCCCAGATCCTGGTACCCCATATCCAGTTCGAACAGTTTGCGCAAAGGGAAAATGATGGCGCTCCGGGCGTTTGGATTAGAGTGGCTGGTGTTTCGTGATAACAAAAACACAGTAGCGTTTGTTGGTCGGTATTGTTGCCATATGGGGGCCGACCTGTCCAGAGGTAAGATAGTGGATGGTTGTATCGAATGCCCGTTACATGCCTGGAAGTTCGACAGTGATGGTGTATGCACCGGTATACCCGCACTGGATGGCAGCAGAGAACAGTTGCTGCAAAATAAAAAACTGGCTAGCCTGCCGGTTAAAGAGGCTTATGGATTGATTTTTGTTTTCTATGGCGAGAATCCTGACTTCGATATTTCACAACCGCGCAATATGAGCCAACTCCGGTACGGCACGAGCAGTCGTTTTGTATTGCCTGCGGATTCCCATGTGCCCTGCCTGAATACCTTTGATTTGCAGCATTATAAACACATACATCAGCGCGAATTTTTAAAGACTCCCGAAATCATCAGTAACAATCCGTTTCATCTCGGCATTGAAATGGATGTTCGGGTAGTACCGAATAATCTATTCAACCGTTTTATGTTTTGGCTGGTGGGTGGTGAAGCCACTATTTGCATAGATTGCTGGGGCGCCAGTCTGCTGCTCATGACTAATCATAAAACAGGATTTGGGGCCATTATCGGGTTACTTCCTGTGCAGAAGAACCTTTCTTCTGTATTTGTATTGCCTATAAAAAACGGAGGTCAAAGTGCCAATCCAGTGAGCAAAATAATCGATACCTTCACGCTCGGGATAGCGGGGTATTTAATCAGGGGATTTCTACGACCCGATCTGAATGTTTTAAGTGGTATGAAACCATTCGAAGGAAAGCTCGTCGATGGACTGGATGATACGGCAAAGAGATATTGGGATTATTATCGAAGTTTGCCCAGCCATAGTGTGGACTTCAGTGAAAAATAAACGGGATTCCACCGGGATGAAATTATTTCGCAAACCAATATTTGTAGAAGCTATCGGTGATGAAGTGTTGCTTGCACAAAAAGCCAGACGGCAGATTGAAACTACACCAGGGTTGCTGGATAAAAAAACGCTGTTAAAACTAACCAGAGAGCAGGGTATCGATTTTGCCGCACGCTGTTTCTACGAGAGTTTGATGAGAAGTGAGCATGGACGATTTAAAAGGGCTATCGACTCATTGGAACTAAATAAGGCTTCAGCTGGAAATAGAGATCAGGCGGGGAAAATAAAGCTGATTATTATTCCCGGTATGTTTTATATAGAACATCCCGAGGTTGGTGCCGATGGTAAATTGATTCTGTCGATAGCGAAACAATGTGGTTTTAACGCAGAGTTATTAGCGGTTGAAAGTAAGGGTAGTATGGCCGCTAACGTAAAAATTATAGAACACTATCTGCAACAGGATAAAGCAGTCGCTATCTGGATATTATCCCTGAGTAAGGGCAGTGCAGAAGTGCAGCGCTATCTACAGTCCTGTGATGTGCCGGAATCAGTGAAAGGCTGGTTGAATATAGCCGGGATCAATCAGGGGAGTCCTCATGCAGCCAGAAAAATATCCAGCTCGATGAGGAAAGTCATCTACAAATTATTGTGCCGCATGTTTGGTGTCGATTATGCTGTTTTAGTCGAACTGGATCCTGCTCATGATCACTGGAACTGTGACAGATTTCCGCATTCTATAGAGTGCATACATGTTGTTCCGATCCCGCTACAGGCTCATCTACAGTCCATGTTGATGAGTCGCTATAGAAAGTTGAAGCAATATGGTCCGAATGATGGAATAGTCCCGATTGTCGATGTCTGTGCTTTGCCTGGTTCTATATATCCAGTATGGGGTGTAGACCATTTTATGCGAACTCCTGACCTGAGTGTTTTACTCTATAAATTTTTAACCTATATACGCAACCAGAATAAATCAGAATAAACAAAAAAGGAGAAACAATATGACAACAGTAATTCGAGTAATCATGCTAGCTTGTATGCTATGGGTTTCGGTAGCCGTTGCTGAAGATCCACTTGATAAGGAGCGATCTGCACTAAAAGGTTTATTGGGACAGATTGAATCTGCTATCAATAACAGGGATATAGATCAATTAACTGGCGCCATGCACAAGGATGTAATGGTGACATTTCTGAATGGCGAAGTGGTTCGTGGAATCCCCGCAGTGCGTGATTATTTCGACAGGATGTTAGGTTCCGATAGCGCCATTCTAAAACAGTATCGTACCAGAGCGAAGGAAGCGCAGCCGGCAACCATTATAGGTCATGTCGCGCTAGCAGATGGCGAATCAAAAGATGAGTTTGTCTTTGCAGACGGTTCAGTGATGAAATTCGATACACTCTGGTCCACTTCCCTCGTGCAGGAAGATGGTCAATGGCGGGTCAGGCAATTACACTTTTCAGCAAACGTATTTGATAACCCAATTTTGGCTGCGGTAGAAAAAAGTATTATCTTCTCCAGTATTATTGCATTAATCATAGGCCTTGGACTTGGCGCACTGTTAACCCGCAAGTTCTGGAAGTAGGCAGTTCAGTGGAACCGAACAGACAGAATCTGATCATTGTAGCCGCGATCCAGCTTATCTCTATCGGATCTCTATGGCTTGCGAGTCAGGTAACTGGCTGGCAACTTGCTGCGATTGCCTTTATTTTTGCATTTGTCGGCTTGTCCAACTATGCCATTATCCATGAAGCCTGCCATGGCAACCTGCATACCAGCAGATCCGCAAATGCCGCTTTAGGCAGCCTCGCAAGCCTGTTGTTTCCAGTTTCCTTTACCTTTATGGCGATAGCGCACCGGGTTCATCACAATAGTAATCGGACCGATAATGAAATGTTCGATTACTACTACCCTGAGGATAATAAACTCATTAAATTTGCCCAATGGTACAGCATCCTGATCGGAATCTATCCACCCATTATTCCCCTCGGTTCAGTGATCATGGCACTATGCCCATGGGTGTTCTGGTTGAAGCCCTGGCAGGAGGCAAAGTCTTCTTCCATCATATTTAATCGATCCCTGTTTGGCGCTGCTGTGCTCAAAAAAATCAGGATAGAAGTGTTTTCTGGATTAGTGTACTGGACGGTTCTTTTTTATTTTTTACAGCTGAACTGGGTTTCAGTGGCCGTACTGTATGCCGCTTTCTGGTTTAACTGGTCAACACGTCAATACGTTACCCATGCTTTTTCAAAGCGAGACGTGATGAATGGCGCACACAATCTCAGCGTCAGTCCACTCATGGAAAAGATTTTCCTGAATGGACAGTGGGATCTGGTTCACCATCAACACCCTGAAGCTCGGTGGCAGGATTTACCGCAACTAGGTCGTGACAGCAGAGTGCCAATCCCCTACTGGAGTCAGTACTTCAAGCAATGGTTAGGTCCAAGACCCAACAAGGAAGCAGCACCCGTTGCCCTGAATGATGTTTATTGATGCCATAGGGTTCAAAAGTTTTGCCAAGGACGAGTTGAAAGTACTGCTGTTTTACGCACTGGCCTTCCTGATTTGTTTCTATTTTTTTTATGGTCTGTCCAGTCTCGTCTATAACGACGATACGGTTGGAATGGAGGTGGCTTTTGCATGGGAAAAGAATATTCCGTTTATTCCTGAATTCGCCTGGATCTACAATTCATTGGCTTTGTTACTTTCATGTTCCCTTTTTATTATTCGGAAAAGGGACCGAGTGCATGGATATTTCATCGTGCTTTGTGCTCAGGTCATCATCGCCAGCATCATCTTTTTATGGCTACCCATAGAAAAAACCTTCCCGCCCAGGTATGGCGCTGAAACCTTGCCATGGATTTTTATACTAGCCGATACCGTTAATCTGGATCACAACGACTTTCCATCATTGCACGTATGCCTGGCCTTCACAGCATCCCTCATCAGCGCTCGATATGTCCGACCACTCTACGCATTATTACTGATTGCCTGGGCCGTACTGATAGCGCTTTCGACGATGTTAATTCATGAGCATCATTTCATTGATGTTGCTGGAGGGTTGGTTCTTTCACTGATCGGTGCAGTGGCTTATGCTCAAAGGTCAGTAAGGCTGTCGGTAAGCGTCTAGCCAACTGCACCTTTTGTAATTAACTTTACGGACTAGACTGG
>JACKQG010001585.1_pt1 | contig 25258 bp, 21 predicted proteins | sample 8237621 | NCBI WGS metagenome assembly JACKQG01 (sample SAMN15677084, study PRJNA649215) | marine metagenome | biome: marine; feature: Black Sea; material: saline water; isolation source: suspended particulate matter (SPM) from the Black Sea western gyre | collected 2013-06-09/2013-06-10 | depth... | reverse complement strand
AGTACCAGCAGTTCGCCATCTTCCAGCTGAACCACGGTTTTCAGGGCACGTTTATTGGTCACCAGATCGACCGCTCCGGTGCTGCTTCCACTGATATTAGAAACTTCCTGATCGATGTCCAGGGTAATCGTATTACCCTCATTGATCTGTGGTTTGACCTTGAGGCTGATACCGATGTCCTGCCGCTCGATGGTTCTGAAAGGATTGGCAACGGAGGTTGAGCCGGAGGTTGAAGAAAATTCACCGGTTACAAATGGCACGTTCTGTCCTACCACTATCTGTGCTTCCTGATTATCCAGAGTAACGATGGACGGGGTGGACAATAAGTTCGAGTCTGCATTCCCGGAAAGCGCACGGATCAAGGTTAGAAAATTAAGATCCGGGTGATTAACCCGGCCAATTCCGAGGGTTAAACCGTCCGATATGGCGGAAGCCGCGCCTCCGGCCAGACTCGTGATCGGTGTTCCGGAACCGGCAAAGTTTGTCGCCATTATCGGATGATCGGCAGGCGATCCATCGATGACCCACTGCACGCCGAGCTCGTTCGAGGTATCGACGGAGACTTCCGCGATAATAGCCTCGATGTGTACCTGAGCACGTGGTATGTCCAGCTGCTGGATGACCGTGCGCAGAGATTTGAAGATCGACATGGGCGCCGTGATGACCAGCGCATTAGACACTTCATCAGGCTGGATATTGATGGAGGCACTGTCAACGCTACTAGCACCGGCATTCTTGGATTGCGCCTTAATCACATCATTGCCGACCGTGCCCAGGATCTTGGCCAGGTTTACCGATTCAGCATAACGCAGATAGACCACGTGAATATTACCCGAAGACTCCACCGGCTGATCAAGCTCTGCAATTATGGACCGATATTTAAGACGTTCTTTTTTGTCTCCGCTGAGCAGGATACTGTTAGTACGCTCATCGGCACTGAATTTCACATCGGCTACCGAAGCTTTTTTCTGTGCTGGATCGTTGGCGCTCAGGGTGGTTAATAATCTCACCACTTCTGAAGCAAACGCATGCTCGAGTTTCACAAACTCAATTTCAGCATCGGTCTTTTTATCAATTTGACCAATGATCTGTTCAATACGCTCAATATTCGAGGCCCGATCAGAAATAATCAGTACATTGGTGTCCGCATAGGCGGCCAGATGTCCCTGCTGCGCAACCAATGGTCTCAACACTGGCACCAGTTGGGTGGCATTTACATTTTTGATCAGTATGACCCGGGTAATCAGCTGATCACCATCCCGACGCTTCGGCTTCAGATCCACCGGTGTTGCATCCTGTTTGGCGGAGGCATCAGGGATAATTTTTATCGCATTATCGGTCGGAACGGTCGCAAAGCCATGCACCTGCAAAATCGATAGAAATACGTTATAGACTTCATCTTCGTTTAACGGTTTAGAGGAAATAACCGTTACTTTCCCCTTCACACGGGGATCAATAATGAAGTTTTTACCGGTAATCTGCGAGACACTATTAACCACGGCGGTTAAATCCGCATCACTAAAATTCAGAGTAACCTCTTCCGCCAACACCGGATTACTCAGTAGCAGCATCATTAAAAAAACACCCTTTATGGCATGACGGTAAAAACGAAGTGTTAACTGGGTTATCAAGGAATTTGTCCGGTTAATTTAAAGTAAAATCTAATGTCTCTCTGTTGCCGTTGCGCAGCACAGTAATGGAAACATTTTCAGCCGTGGTTAGAGATTTTAGAGCATCCAGAGCCTGGAAAGGTTTTTCCAGACCGATGCCATTAATTGCTACAAACACATCATCTTCATGCAGGTCCAGCTTTTTAAGCAGGCTTTCGCCGCGTAGGGACTTTAGTTTATAGCCAATATTTTTTCCATTTTCAGATATCGGGATCGCCTGGAATCGCTTCGCTAGCGCCAATGGGTTATCTGAATATCGGCGTTTATAACTTTGTAATACCTTAGCCGCCGAAGTAGATGACAGGGACGCCTGTGGTGAACCAAACGACGCCTTCATATCAGCGGTAGGTTTTTCCAGCAATAGTTTTTCAAGCCGGCCCTGACGCGAGATCAGAATATAATCCTGATTGATCTGCTCGATATAAATACCGTTGTCGATCTCTTCGCCTAATCGATAAAAGTTAGTGGTATTACTGTCTTTCTGCAATATCACGGAAGACAGTGCTTTTTCTGTTGAGTAATAAATGCCTCTGATCTTATAACTCAGGCTGCTTTCCGGCGCATCCTGAACCTGTACCGGGGAGACCACCTTTGACACCTTAACCACCTGCCCGAATAGATGCTGAGCGGCAATTTGGGCCGTTTTCTGTTGTACCGTTGGCCCCTGCACTTCTAACTGACGGGACGGGGTCGATGCGCTAAGACTTGCATTATCCAGCTCTGGAACAGGAACAATCTGCCAGACCATAATGGACATCTGATACGCCAGCATCACGACAGCGGCCATTGTGGTGAATACAATGAGCCGTAAATCGTTTAATGTTTTGAATAACGTATCAAGTTGCAAATTTCAATCCTGCCCGTAAAGAGATTAACCCAAAAAATTTGTTGTGGATTGTACAGTTAGCGGCATTCTTTATGCAAAGGCTCACTGCTATTTTCTGAGAGTTTTATGGAATTCAAGTTATCCTTTACATTTCTGGAAAAAAGTTGACTCTATTATCGGTTTTGTAATCTGATGTTTTAATAATGAATTCCCTTTGCTAACCGCCACTAACCCGTCTTGAGATCAATGTGTGTAAAAAAATCACCACCGATAAAATTACCTGCGCATTTAAATTTAATCATAAAAGCAGCAGACAAACTTAACATCCACTTGATATGTGTTAACATGTTTTAATGCATAAGCTACTACAATAGCAGCGCTAAATATTGTGGGTTAAACCCCATCCCTGTAAATAATTAAGCTGAGTCACCCTGTCATTGGCAAACTTTGTTTTAAGCCGACAAGCCCAAACTGACTCACCTTTACAATTAGATATTCAGTTGTTTTCTGGCAACTGTTTTTTTTTGGAGTCGTTTTATGTTCAAAAAACTGTACATAAGTTCACTAGTTGGCTTAGTTACCACTTTTTTTTCCATTTCTGCTTTTGCTCTAGAATCAGAAGGCGGAGCTAATCCGCTACCCAGTCTGGTTCCTGAACAGCTCACCTACACCGTCAAGGCTAACTCAACATCAAACGCTACGATCCTTGGCGGAACGGTGATGCCACTTAAAATGGTGAACCTGATCGCTCAGATGCCAGGTGAAGTTAAGAAGATTGCTGGTGAAGAAGGTGACAGATTTAGTACAGGTACACGACTGGTGGGGCTCGATACCTCTGCCCTGATGGAAAAACGTCGGGCAGCTGTCGCTGGATTCAACAGCGCTAAAGCGGGACTGGCTAACGCTCAGGTGCAATACCAGCGTGAAGCACTCAGCCCGAATGCCATGTCCAATTCAATGTTGGGTGGTGCTCCAGCCATGTTCAGCATGTTCAATGACCCCATACGCTCCATCAGCGGCCAGGGTGACCCCGATTTTGAACGTCACTCCAATATGTTCGGACAGGGTGTCCAGATTCAAACTGCCCGAGACCAGATTGAACAGGCACTTGCCGGTATCAGTGAAATCGATGCCAACCTCGAAAACACTCTAAGTATCGCGCCTTTCGATGGTGTGATTGTAAAAAAGATGATTGAAGTCGGTGATATCGTTCAGCCAGGGATGCCACTGGTGGTGTTTGCCGATACCAGCGTGATGTTGATCCAAGTTGAAGTACCTGCCCGTCTGGTGTCCAACCTGGATCCAAATTCCGTCATTAATGCCAGACTGGACCGATCTGAACAGCTAATACCCGTGAAAGTTTCCAGAATTTTCCCGATGGCAAGCTCTGGAGGTCATACCACCACGGTAAAATTTGAGCTGCCGATAGGGGTCGACGCACGAGCCGGTATGTATGCCGAAGTGATGATTCCAACGGCACGCAATGAAGCAGCTCCTTTAGCAATGATTCCAAAATCTTCGATCAACTGGCGCGGAAGCCTACCCGCCGTATTTCTGGTTTCACAAGATAGAACATTAATTAAAATGCGTACATTAAGACTGGGCGGTTCGAGTGGAAATATGGTTACCGTACTTTCTGGTATCTCCATAGGCGATAAAATTCTGAAAAATCCACTCGCTTCAACCCGATCAGGACCTTATACCGACAGCGCACAATAACCCGATTGGCTCCAGTTGTTTTGTAGAAGTTACTTGATTACTTAACCAACGGTATTGCTCACCTGCGCGCCCAGGGCTAACAGGTGCAGCAGTGTGTTTATATTTCTAATAACAATAATGATAAGCCTTACCATTATTCCATTTTGTAGAGGTCAACTGATATGACAGTTGCTAATAAAAAAGACGTACTGACCAGAGCCGAACTGGGTTTTGCCGGTCGTTTAGCGGATTCATTTATTCATTCCCCACTTTCACCCCTGTTATTCATCGCCATGATGCTGGTCGGTTTTTACGGGTTGTATGCGACACCGCGTCAGGAAGATCCGCAGATATCGGTTCCGATGATCGATATCATGCTACAGATGCCGGGAGCCTCTTCACAGGAAATTTCCCGACTGGTGGTCAGCCCGCTGGAGCGCCTGGTCAGTGAAATCCACGGCGTAAAGCATGTGTACTCGGTCAGCGATGAAGGCATGGGTATTATCACGCTTGAGTTTGAAGTGGGTGAAGAGATTGAACGCGCCATTGTGTTGACCCATAACAAGGTTCAGGCAAACCTGGATCAGATGCCACCCGGTGCTGAAATACCACTGATTAAACCCAAAGAAGTCGATGACGTACCAGTCGTTACTCTGACCCTTTGGTCACACAGCATGGACGACGCTAACCTGAGAACACTGGCCGTGAGCCTGATGCACGAACTAAAACAGGTTCGGCTGACCGGCAACGCGTTTGTTTCAGGCGGTCGATCTGAGCAGGTTAGAATCGACGTACTGCCGGAGCAGCTCAAGGGCTATGGAATTACCATCGGTCATATCGCCAAAACCATAAAGAGTTTTAACACCGAACAAACCGTCGGAGCGGTCGAACAGGAAGGCAAGTTTCACTGGGTCAAAACCGGTGCTTTCCTGCAGTCAGCGGCTGATTTCCAGCGTCTGGTGGTGGGCAATCACGAGGGCAAACCGGTTTATCTGAGTGATGTCGCAGAAGTCATTGCCGGCCCCGAAGAAGCGCGTCATCAGGTTACTTATTACACGGGTCCTGCACATCAGGGCGAAGCCGTGCATGGAGCCCAGGCCGTCACAATCGCGCTGGCCAAACAGCATGGTTCGAATGGTGTATCCGTTGTGAATGAAATTCTGGACAAGGTGGAGCATCTGAAAGGCCACTTAATTCCAGACAATGTGAATATCGAAGTTACCCGTAACTATGGTGAAACCGCTAACGCCAAGGTCAACTCGCTGCTGTTCAAGCTGGTCATAGCGACCGCTGCGGTTACCTTCCTGGTCTGGATATCCCTTGGCCTGCGACCTGCAATCGTGGTTTTACTGACTATCCCGGTGGTCCTCGTTATCACCGTGTTCATGGCGATGTTGATGGGCTACACCATCGATCGGGTGAGCCTGTTTGCGCTGATCTTTTCGATCGGTTTCCTGGTCGATAATGCCATCGTTATCGTTGAAAATATCTATGCACGCTGGTTACGTGAAGGCGAAACCAGCACACGAATTGCGGTCGATGCAGTGCGTGAAGTGGGTAATCCGACCGTACTGGCCACCTATACCGTAATCGCAGCTTTACTGCCAATGGGATTCGTACGTGGCATGATGGGACCCTATATGGAACCAATTCCTGCCCTCGGTTCTGTTGCGATGATCTTTTCGCTGATCGCCGCCGTAGTGTTTGCGCCCTGGATTGCGATACGCATCATTCCCCCCATGGAAACCCTCAAAAAAATGGAAGCGCGGGATGAAAAAATCGACCACTGGCTGGGTAAGTTTTATCACAATGTGCTGGGCAAGTTACTGGACAGTAAAGTCTGGGGCTACGGCTTCCTGATTGGATTGTTTATTGCGTTTTTCCTGACTATTTCGATGTTCACGCCCTTAACCAACTATATGGTTAAGGTAAAAATGCTACCGTTTGATAATAAGGATGAGTTTGCACTGGTGATCGATATGCCGGATGGGACTGCACTGCCGAATACCATCAACACCACGACTGAAATTGTCGAAGTGTTGCGCACTATTCCGGAAGTGACTGCAATCCAGACCTATGTCGGCACCGCCAAACCGTTCGATTTTAATGGTCTGGTCAGACATTACTATCTGCGCCAGTTTCCGTGGCAGGCAGAAGTACAGTTACAGCTAACCGGTAAAGGTGTTCGCGAAAGATCCAGTCACGAAATTGCACAGGACGTTCGCCAGCTACTCAAACCGATAGGCAAAGCCGCAAACGCCGTGATTACGATCGTAGAAATGCCACCTGGCCCTCCCGTTTTACAGACGGTTGTAGCCGAGGTTCATGGACCCGATGCCGAAACCCGTTCGGAAGTTGCCAAAATGCTGACCGAGCTATTTCATGAGTCTGAGCTGATCGATGATGTGGACAACTACATGCGTGCTGATCAGGAGATCTGGCGCTTCAAGGTGGATCTGAACAAAGCCGCTAATCAGGGCGTTTCGGTGGAAACCATCAACCAGCATCTGGCCATGTCGATGGGCATGTTTAAGGTCGGTGACGTAAAGCAGAATCTGGTGTATGAACCCACCTATATCCTGTTACAGGTTCCTCTGGCAGCACGTTCCCAGCTGGAAAAGCTGGCCGACCTTCCGGTCATGACACAGGATGGTCGTACCATACCGCTGGGTGAACTCGGGCAATTTGTTAAAGATCTGCGTGACCCGATGATCTTTCATAAGGACTTACGTCCGATAGAGTTCGTGGTGGGCGATTCAGTCGGCGCATTACCGGCACCTATCTACGCGATGAATGACATCGATAACAGGCTTAAGGATCGCCCGACTCCCGATGGCGTGATTATGACCGGTACCAAAATGGATGCCCCGAAGTACGATGATGTGTCCGGTTTTGAATGGACTGGTGAATGGACCGTCACCTACGAAACCTTCCGTGACATGGGTATGGCGTTTGGTGTGGCACTGGTCGCCATCTACATGCTGGTAGTCTGGCAGTTTGGTAACTTTTCCATTCCTGCCGTCATCATGGCCCCTATACCCTTAACCATGCTCGGTATCTTACCGGGTCACTGGTTATTGAATGCCGAGTTTACCGCCACCTCGATGATTGGCTGGATTGCTCTGGCCGGTATTATCGTTCGTAACTCGATTCTGCTGATCGATGCCACCATTGCACTGGTCGCGAAAGGCGTAAATTTACGTGAAGCGGTGATTACCGCAACCAAAGCACGTACTCGACCTATCATGATTACCGCTCTGGCGCTGGTACTGGGCTCGATGGTGATACTGACCGATCCCACCTTCCAGGGCATGGCAATCTCATTGTTGTTCGGTGTCTTTGTATCAACCCTGCTGACGTTGCTGGTTATTCCGCTCGGCTGCGTTTCGCTGGGTGAACGTCTGTTCGTCTGTGCGGCAAGCAAAAGCTCTAACGCCTGTGACGATTATGATCAGAGAATGATTGATCAGAGAATGTCCGAGTCTGATCGCCGGGCCGAAGGCAGAAGGCACCAGGAGTCCGCCATAACTACAGCAACGACAACACCCGTTAGCGCTACGACAGAAGAGACTGAACAAGTCGTCGTCGTGGAGGAAGTAGATGCGGTTACACCTGCTAGAATAGAGACCGCAACAGAGAAAACTGCTCCGGTTGTTATCAAGAAGAAGAGTGTGCGCAAAAAATCGGGCAAGAAGAAAGCCGCTAGCACTAAAAAAGCGGCAGATGATTCCTCGCCTAAAACCAGCAAAGAAGACAACGACAAATAAAAACAGGCCTCAATAAATCTGTATTCAACCGCATAACAGCGGTTGAATACAGAGATTTCAGGCTGATCAAATCCAGCCCGAAACAGTGACCGGTTAAATTCTATTAGCTGTAAAACATATCCTTATACATCCCTTCCGCCCAGGCCAGACCTGCCTGCCCTGCCTTCTCGCTCCACTTTTCAATGACATGCGAACGGTCGAATGCAAAACTTTTTTGCAGTTCATCATAGTTATAAAAGGCAATGATGCTCATGGATTCCAGCGGATCAATCTTCACGCCGGAAAAGCACATGGTCTGAGGGCTTCTCCAATCAATCTCCTTACCTGCGGCATGGGCAGAAATCACTTCAGCCACATAACGGGCTTCTGAATTAGCCGTATTACCGCTCTTGGAAAATGGCTGGGATCTTGAATCGCCGGTCACATAGACATGCTCATCATCCAGTAAATGATACTTGAATGGGTCTGTTTTCGCTTCCTGTTGCAGACTGGCTTCATCGCTTAGACCAAATTGCTCGATGATGGATGCAGCACGAACCGGCGGATAAATTAATGCATCATCGAAACCGTAGCTATCAAATTCGGTATTGATTTGACGATCCTGCAGATTGATCCCCTTGATGTCGGCGCTTGACTCATACTGAATGATATCTGGATAGTATTCAGAGAATGCCTTTTTAAACCCTCTCGCCTTGATACGGATACCCGGGTTCATATCAATCAACAGAACCTTGGCCCGAATATTACGTTTTTTGAAGATTGCAGCGGCCATGCAGGCACGCTCATAAGGCGCAGCCATACAGCGATAATTTCCACTCGGTACCGTCAAGGCCAGAGTACCGCCTTTGAAATTATGTAATTTGTGCTTTATGGCCATCATTTCAGAGGCACTGTTGAAGCCTGCCGGATGATGCATTCGAAGGGCATACTCATCTTCCGGATTTTCGATTCCAATACGCTTATAGTCATAATCGATACCCGGTGCCAGCACCAGATAATCGTAGGCAATACTGCCCATCGTGGTGACCAGTTTTTTCCCCACTCGATCCAGCTCTATCGCCGTGGTATTAAGATACAGATAGTCATTATTTTTGGCCGCATCAATATAACTGTGGGTTAAAAACTCCAGACTGATCTGATCCGCCATCCACACATTACTCATCGGGCAGGACACAAACTGCTGATTTTTGTCCAGCAACACGACATCGAATGCAGGATTGTTTTTCTTCAGGTATTTTGCAAGCGTCAGTCCAGACCACCCACCGCCCACAATCACCACTCGTGGACCTTTAGCCGCCGGTATCGCTGCAGGTGATGAAAATAGATTCGACTTCATCACGGGTGCAGGTGATGCCGCTAATAAACTGGAACTACCGAAAGAGGTGGAAGCTCCCAGAACGGAAGCCTGCAGAAAGGTACGTCGGTTAATTTTAGTTTTCATTACTCAGTCCTGCCCATAGAAATCTGGATTACGCCAATTGATTGAAGGCGCTTTTTTATCTTCCGGCACCGGGAGATAGGAAACGTAGTTTGCGATCAGCATTAGGTTAGCGGTACTTTGCTGATCAAATATAGCCTTCATCGATGGATTGACCGTTCTGTGGCCGGTTTTTATCTGTTTGATCTGACGCTCTAAATAAGGGAAGTGCTGGCCGTATAGTTTTGGCGCCAAAATCTTATTATTGCCCTCCGCCTGACGTCCATGACAGCCAGCACAAAGATTCAGAAATAATTTTTGCCCCTGCCGATACTCATCTGAATAATCATTCCACGGGCCTTTTCGGTGCTGAGGATGCATCGGCAGGGTCGATATATACATCACCACATCGACCAGTGACTGGTAACCACCGATGGTACGCTCCTGTACAAAAGGATACATAACCGGATTATCTCGCAAGCCGCTACGAATTTCGAGCAGTTGCTGGATCAACACATTCTGATGCTGACCGGCGATCTGAGGATATCCACCGTCACTATTGCCCCAGCCTTCAGGCAGATGACAGGCGGCACAGACTTCGTACACGTTTCGCCCATTGCTTAGATCAGGTTCAAAACTAAGCTGTATCGTTACCGGCTCAGCGTTTAGCGCATTGCAAATAAAACTTAATAAAACGCTTACCCAGATTTTTTCAGCTAAAGCTAACTTCATCTTGTTTCCCAGACTATTCTTATAATTAAAAAAGCGTTACAGCATAGCGAAGAAACCATTTCCGGGTAAAGAGATGAATCAATTTAGACGCATTTATTCTGCTGTCAGACAAAAAAAAGCCCTGCAACGCAGGGCCTTTCGTTAGTAAGTGCTAAAACGGGATGATTACATCATGCCGCCCATTCCACCCATGCCGCCCATGCCACCCATATCTGGTGCAGGTGCATCATTCTTTGGCAGCTCAGCGATCATACATTCTGTAGTGATCAACAGGCCCGCTACAGAAGCTGCATTTTGTAATGCTGAACGAGTAACCTTAGTTGGATCCAGAATACCCATCTCGATCATATCGCCATATTCGCCGTTAGCAGCGTTATAACCATAATTACCTGTACCATTTTCGACTTCATTAGTGACCACAGAAGCTTCATCACCGGCATTCGAAACGATCTGACGTAAAGGCTCTTCCATCGCACGACGTGCGATATCCATACCAACATTCTGATCGTGATTATCGCCGCGCAGATCCTTAATTGAAGCTGCAGCACGAATCAGTGCAACACCACCACCAGGAACCACACCTTCTTCTACCGCTGCACGCGTTGCATGCAGAGCATCTTCGACGCGGGCTTTCTTTTCTTTCATTTCGATTTCAGTGGCAGCACCCACTTTAATCACAGCAACACCACCGGCTAATTTAGCCACGCGTTCCTGCATTTTTTCCTTATCGTAATCGGAAGTAGATTCTGCAATCTGTGCTTTGATCTGAGAAATACGACCCTGAATCTCTTCACTGCTACCCGCACCATCAACAATAATGGTGGTTTCTTTGGTAATAGAGATTTTTTTGGCTGAACCAAGATCATCCAGTGTGGTCTTTTCCAGACTCAAACCAACTTCTTCAGAGATAACCTGGCCACCGGTCAGAATAGCAATATCCTGCAGCATCGCTTTACGGCGATCACCGAAGCCTGGCGCTTTAACCGCACATACTTTAACGATACCGCGCATACTGTTGACGACCAGAGTCGCCAGTGCTTCACCTTCGATATCTTCGGCAATCAGCAGTAGCGGCTTGCTGGCTTTAGCAACCGCTTCCAGAATTGGCAGTAAATCACGGATATTAGAGACTTTTTTGTCAAACAATAAAACCAGCGGATCTTCAAGTTCGACTGACATGGTTTGCTGATTGTTAACAAAATAAGGCGACAGGTAACCGCGATCAAACTGCATGCCTTCAACCACATCCAGTTCGTTATCGAAAGAAGAACCTTCTTCAACTGTGATAACGCCTTCTTTGCCCACTTTTTCCATTGCTTCCGCAATAATGCCACCGACACTATGATCGGAGTTAGCAGAAATAGTACCGACCTGAGCAATCGCTTTATTATCGGCACAGGGTGTTGACATGCCATGCAAATACTCAACGGCTGCTGCGACTGCCTTATCCAGGCCGCGCTTCAGATCCATCGGGTTCATGCCCGCTGCAACCGCTTTCATACCTTCACGTACAATAGCCTGGGCCAGAACCGTTGCTGTCGTGGTTCCGTCACCAGCGATATCAGAAGTTTGCGATGAAACTTCCTTAACCATCTGCGCGCCCATGTTTTCAAAACGGTCTTCCAGTTCGATTTCCTTGGCTACAGACACGCCGTCTTTAGTCACGGTAGGGGCACCAAAACTTTTTTCCAGAACCACATTACGTCCCTTGGGACCTAAAGTTACTTTAACCGCGTTAGCCAGAATGTTAACGCCTCTAACCATACGACTACGCGCATCGTCACCAAATTTTACTTCTTTTGCACTCATTTACAGTGAACCTCGTAATAAATTATTTATTCAACAACAGCCATGATGTCGTCTTCGCGCATGATCAGCAGTGTTTCTATACCGACCTTCACTTCAGTACCTGAGTACTTTCCGAACATGACTTTATCGCCAACTTTGACATCCATAGCACATAGATCACCAGCTTCGCTGATCTTGCCGGAACCTACAGCCAGAACTTCGCCTATGCTGGGTTTTTCGGTAGCCGAATCGGGGATTACGATACCACCGGCTGATTTACGCTCTTCTTCCATACGTCTGACGACCACGCGGTCATGCAAAGGACGAATATTCATTTATAAGACTCTCCTAATGATTTAGTTTAAATGTGCCTTGATCGAACAGGCTGATTAGCACTCCAGCCCTGCGAGTGCTAATCATAGTCAGCAAAGCACTACAGTCAAGCAATATGAGGGGCGTTTTTGAGTTTTCAAGCGAGAATAGCGGAGTAATTTATTTTTGCTGCCAGACAGTTGTGTCCAAATGGCCATTAATCGTCTTCTTTATGGTATTTCACACCTTCGATCACATTCCCTTCGGTATGGGTGGTCTGAGAGCTAGCAGCACCCTGCATCACGACACTACCGGAGGCCATCAGCCTGGCGGAAAGCTTTTTCATGATGAATGAACGCGTCTGTGGAATTAGCAATAAAAAGCCCAGAGAATCGGTAAAAAAACCGGGTGTGAGTAAAAATGCGCCTGCAATCACCAGCGCAAAACCCTCCAGTAATTCCTGAGCAGGCATTTCTCCCGCATGCATTTTCTGTTGCGCTCTGGATAAGGTGGAAAGACCCTGACTTTTCAGCAAATGCACGCCAATCACAGCGGTAAGCACGACCAGGAAAACCGTCCATAAGGCACCAATCATCTGCCCGACCTGAATCAAAAAATAAATTTCGACCACAGGCACAATTAAAAATATCAGGGCGAAAACTGGAAACATAATGACCTCGGGAATAGAATACGCGACTTTCCGCCACAGAATACACTATATAAGGCTGGCTTCGGCATGTTCAAGTTATTAAAACTCAACCACTCTGAATTTCATTTAGTTTAGCTTAAGTGACTGTTAAGATTATGATCCCCGGATTGAGGTATTCTTGATGACTGACATCGTACTAATGTTGACTACCTGGCCTGATCAGGAATCTGCCGAAAAAATGGCCGAACAATGGTTACAAAATAATCTGGTCGCCTGTGTCAACGTTTTGCCTTCCATGAAGTCTATCTATATGTGGAATGGTAAAATTCAATCGGGTACAGAGCATCAGCTGTTACTGAAAACCACGGCACACTGTACCGAACAACTAACCCGGAGCATTGTTGAGGCGCATCCCTACGAATGTCCGGAAATAATTTATCTGCCTGTTGCAGGTGGATACGACGAGTATATGAACTGGATTACAGGTAATACTAAATGAATTTATTTAAATCAATCTTACTGAGCGCTTTATTATCACTCGGTTCAACGACTGTATTCGCCCAGCAGGATGAACTGCTTGCACCGGAAAAAGCATTCAGTTTGCAGGCCTGGGTAGAGGGCGACCGTGTCATCGCCGAATACACCATCGCCGACGGTTACTATATGTATCGTGAAGCGTTCAAGTTTGAAGCGGAAACCGCCGGGGTGAAGTTTGCCACGCTGGTCGTGCCGGATGGCAAGATTAAACACGATGAATTTTTTGGTGATGTGGAAATTTATCGTAACCGGGTCGCTATCACCCTGCCGTTACAGTATGAAACAGGTACAAAACCCGGGTTGGTCGATATAAAAACAGCCGGTCAGGGCTGTGCGGATATCGGAGTTTGCTACCCCCCACTGTATCAATCCCTGGCAATAGATTTAACCAGCCGCGCAAAAGTATTACCCACCGCCTATCAATTCCAACAGCCTGCTGAACAGACTACAACAGTGGCCATGGCCGAAGTATCTGAGCTACAGAACCTGTTAGCCCAGGCCACTCAAAACATCACTGCTACCCAACCTGTAAAAACCGTCCAGCAGATGATCCAGCCCGCCAGCGAGAAGATCACGAGTCAGAGCAATCCACTATCCATCCTGCAATCGCTCGGCAATAACCTTGGCCTGATGGATGAGGATGAAATACCGGACCCGGATAAAGCCTTCCAGCTGCACGCTACGATCGATAAGAACAATATCATTCAATCCGAAATCCAGATCTACAAACATACCTATCTGTATAAGAACAAGATGAAGCTGGAGCTGATCGATGGCAAGGGTCATACCCTGGGTCCCATATCGCTACCGAAAGGCGACGAAAAGAATGATGAATTCTTCGGACTGATGGAGGTTTATCATGACTATTTCAAGCTTCCGATAGCGCTGATTTCTGAAGCCGGTGCGAGCAATCAACTCACTGTGGCCTATCATTATCAGGGTTGTGTGGAAGATAAGATCTGTTACCCCCCCATCACCAAATACCTGAACATCGATCTGGCAGCCCGCAGCATTACGATTATCGATGAACGTCCGACTGGCTTAACTCCTGCTGGAGCTTCCACCAACGTATCGGCAATAGCAAGTCCGTCAACTGCCGAACAACCCATGGCAACGGCGCTTCAGAGTGAGAATGAACAGGATCGCTTTGCCGGAATTATTGCCAATGAAAGCCTGTTTATTATCATTGGTTCTTTTTTCATCGCAGGACTGCTACTCACCTTTACCCCCTGTGTATTCCCGATGATCCCGATTCTGTCCGGTATTATTGCGGGACAGGGGGACAAAATCACCACGCGTAAAGCCTTCACCCTGTCGCTGGTGTATGTGCTGGCGATGGCATTCACTTACGCCGTGGCTGGTGCCATTGTTGGTCGCTTCGGGGCCGAATTCAACATCCAGGTCTGGTTCCAGGACCCTGTCATTTTAAGTATTTTTGCCGCGATATTCGTACTGCTATCACTCTCCATGTTCGGCTTCTATGACCTGCAAATGCCTTCATTTGTACAGAGCCGCCTGACCGAGTTCAGTAATAAGCAAAAGGGTGGAGATCTGGTCGGCGTTGGTATCATGGGCCTGTTATCCGCACTGATCGTCGGCCCCTGTATTACGGCCCCTCTGGTCGGCGCTCTGGTCTTCATCTCCCAGACTCAGGACTGGCAACTGGGTGGACTCGCCCTGTTTGCGCTCGGTCTTGGCATGGGAACCCCGTTGCTGCTGATTGGTACCACCGCTGGCAAGCTGCTGCCCAGAGCTGGCACCTGGATGGATTCGGTGAAAGCCGTGTTCGGCGTTGCACTGATCGCAGTCGCAATCTGGTTGCTGGAAAGAATACTGCCAACTTCCATCACCATGCTGCTGATGGCTACACTGATTATCGTGTCTGCAATCTATATGGGCGCTCTCGACAGCCTGTCTGAAAAGACCAGCGGCTGGCGCAAACTATGGAAAGGCATTGGTCTGGTGATGCTGATGTATGGAATATTCTACCTGTATGGTGTGGCTGCTGGCAGTAAAGACCTGATCCAGCCATTAAAAGGGCTAACCAGCTCGATGATCGCCTCTGGCCAGAGCGCCACGGCGGCCCATGTTAGCTTCCAGCAAATCAAGGGCGAGGCAGGCCTGAAGCAGGCACTGGCAGCCGCTAAAGGCTCCCCTGTGATGCTGGACTTTTATGCCGACTGGTGCATTTCCTGTAAAGAGATGGAGAAATATGCATTCACCCATCCTGACGTACTCGCTGCACTCAAGGGCTTTAGCACCCTGCAAACCGATGTGACCGCGAACGACAAGAGCGATCAACTGTTTATGAAATCACTCGGTATATATGGTCCACCAGCCATTCTGTTCTTTGACAAAAACGGCAATGAAATCAAGGGCAGTCGAGTCGTTGGTGAAATGAGCGGCGATCAATTTGCTGCACATATCATTAAATATGCTGGTCAACTTTAAAGCAGGGTATGAATCGGCAGTATCTTCTATTTACCCTGATTGGCCTGTTATCGGCTGTGGGTGGCGGCCTGTTTTATCAAAGCTTTAACTCTTCGCCTGAGATTTATAGCGTAGAAAAAATGGATCTGGATAGGGTTAATAGCTTACCCAGCATCCATTTTGATGACATTGCGTTGAATGACCTAACGGGTCAGTCACGCCATCTACAGGAATGGGATAGCCCGTTGTTAATGGTCAATTTCTGGGCTCCCTGGTGCGCACCCTGCCGACGCGAAATACCCGCTCTGAAGGAACTGCAAACCAGCTTTAGCGATCAGCTGCAGATCATTGGCCTGTCGTTTGACAGCCAGCAAAGGGTTAGCGCCTTTAATCAGCAACACAATATTAACTATCCGTTACTGCTGGTTCAGCACGAAGCCAGTATGGTAAACCGCTACTTTGGAAACGGCAGTGGAGCCCTGCCCTTTACGGCTCTATTAAATCCGCAACGTCAAATCATCTATAAGCATCATGGTGAAATCACCAGAGAAGAGCTGGAAAAACAGATAAAGACAGCTTTAGAGGTGCACTAGAAGCTTCGTTAGCGCGTCAAAAAATATGCCATAATTAAAAACATTGCACCGAACATCGTTAATATAGGGTAAAACTGGACTCTATCATGCGCCTATGTGACAATTACGCCCTGTTTTCGCTGCACACATGAAAAGTAAACTATATGCCCCAGATACTGGTCATCCATGGCCCCAATTTAAATCTATTAGGTCAGCGTGAGCCTGGTCATTATGGCGTTGATACTCTGCAATCGATTAATCAGGAACTGCTAGAGCTATCAAAACAGTTTTCGGTCCAATTATCTGTTTTCCAGTCTAATCACGAAGGTCAGATTGTTGAACGCATTCACCAGACATTGCAGGATGGGACCGACTTTGTGGTGATTAATCCGGCTGCTTTTACCCATACCAGTGTCGCGATTAGAGATGCCTTTCTGGCCTGCAGCAAACCCTTCATTGAAGTTCACCTGTCCAATGTGCATGCGCGTGAAGAGTTCAGACAACATTCATTTTTATCTGATATAGCCGTCGGTGTCATCACCGGACTGGGTAAAGACAGTTACCTGTTAGCCCTGCATGCGGCTATATCCCGTTGCAATAAATAATACCGTTTAATTTCTAGAGAGAATCTATGGATATTCGTAAAATCAAAAAACTGATAGAACTGCTGGAAGAGTCTGGCATTGCCGAAATTGAGATCAAGGAAGGCGAGGAATCGGTTCGCATCAGCCGCCAGAACCCCGCCATACCGGTCGCTGCCCCGGTTGCAATGCCCGTAGCAGCACCACCAGTTGCAGCGCCAGTTGCATTAGAAACCATTTCCAGTGCACCCGCGATGCCAACAGGGCATCAGTTGAAATCACCCATGGTTGGCACTTTTTATGCCGCAGCCTCACCCACTTCCGGCAACTTTGCCGCCGTTGGCCAGAAAGTCAATATTGGTGATACCCTGTGCATCATCGAAGCGATGAAAATGATGAACCAGATCGAGGCTGACAAAGCCGGCACCGTTACCCACATCATGATAGAAAATGGTCAACCGGTCGAATTCGATCAGGTTTTATTTGTCATTGAGTAGAGACAGTTAGCTATGTTAGAAAAAATTGTCATCGCAAATCGCGGTGAAATTGCGTTACGTATACTACGCGCCTGTCGTGAGATGGGCATCAAGACGGTTGCCGTCCATTCGACTGCCGACAGAGATCTTAAACATGTCCGTCTGGCCGATGAATCGGTCTGTATCGGCCCTCCATCCTCGATGCAAAGCTATCTGAACATTCCAGCCATTATCTGTGCAGCCGAGGTAACGAATGCCTCTGCGATACATCCGGGCTATGGATTTTTATCAGAAAATGCTGAATTTGCGGAACAGGTCGAATCCAGCGGTTTCAAATTTATTGGCCCCAAAGCCAAGTCGATTCGCACCATGGGTGACAAGGTCGAGGCCATCAAGACCATGAAGAAAGCGGGGGTGCCGACTGTTCCCGGCTCAGATGGTCCACTCGGCGACAATAATGAACTGAATATACAGATTGCTCGAAAAATCGGCTATCCGGTCATTATCAAGGCAGCCGGCGGTGGCGGCGGCCGTGGTATGCGTGTGGTGAATGCCGAAGGCAGTTTATTGAATGCGATTCAACTGACCAAATCCGAAGCTGGCGCGGCCTTCAATAACGATGTCGTCTACATGGAAAAGTACCTGGAAAAACCTCGTCACATTGAAATTCAAATACTGGCAGACTCGCATGGAAACGCGATACATCTGGCAGAGCGTGACTGCTCGATGCAGCGCAAGCATCAAAAAGTCGTAGAAGAAGCTCCAGCACCGGGTATTACCGAAGAGCAACGTGCTCATATCGGCGGCCGCTGTGCCAGAGCCTGTAGCGAAATGGGATACGAAGGTGCAGGTACGTTCGAATTTCTGTATGAAAATAATGAGTTTTATTTCATTGAGATGAATACCCGTGTCCAGGTTGAGCATCCCGTTACAGAAATGATTACCGGCGTTGATATCATCCGTGAACAGATTTCGATCGCATCGGGCAATGTCCTGCGTTTCAAGCAGGAGGATATCCAGGTCCGGGGGCATGCCATCGAATGCCGTATCAATGCCGAAGATTCAAAAACCTTCATGCCCTCTCCCGGTAAAATCACCATGTATCACGCACCCGGTGGACCAGGCGTGCGCATGGATACGCATATCTATAATGGCTACAACGTGCCACCATATTACGATTCAATGATTGGAAAACTGATCACGCATGGGAATACGCGTGAATCCGCCATTGCACGCATGTCCGGTGCGCTATCGGAAATTGTTATTGAAGGAATCAGAACCAATATTCAGCTGCAGCGCGATATTATCAGCGACGGGAATTTTTCAATCGGTGGAACCAGTATCCATTACCTTGAAAAGAAACTGGGGATTCACTGATTTTATCCACGATGGCAATGAGGAGATAAGGTATGTCATGGTGGCAGTTAACGGTACAAACCAGTCGTGAAGATCTAGAGAAAACCGAAGATATTCTGTTACAACTAGGAGCGCTCAGCCTCACTCTGGATGACGCTCAGGATGATCCTATCTATGAACCACCGATTGGCACAACGCCGGTATGGCCCAGTACCAGTCTCACCGGTTTGTTTGAACAAACCCTGACCATCGAACAGCTGTACGATGAACTGGTTGCAAAACTGCCCGCTCATCAGATAGCCTCTATCCGTAAACATTTGCTGGAAGATCAGGTCTGGGAGCGCGCATTTCTTGACCAGTACCAACCGATTCTATTCGGCAAGGATTTATGGATCTGTCCGAGCTGGCTGCAACCACCGGTTGCAGACGCCTGTAATATCATCCTCGACCCCGGTATTGCTTTCGGCACAGGAACCCATCCGACCACAGCGCTGTGTCTGGAATTCCTGGATATGCACCCGCCACGTGATAAAACCGTTCTCGACTTTGGCTGTGGTTCCGGGATTCTTGGTATCGCGGCGGTTAAACTGGGGGCATCCAGAGTCAGTTTTGTAGACATAGACCCACAGGCTTTGCAGGCCACCTCAGAGAATGCCAAAACCAATCGAATTGACACAAGCCAGATCGAAATCTCGCTACCGCAACAGATGTCTTCAACAGCGGTAGACTATCTGCTTGCTAACATTCTATCCGGCCCACTGGTTGAACTGGCTCCCAGGCTATCCGCTTTAACCCGTCCACGAGGCCAACTGGTACTGTCGGGTATTTTACCCTCTCAGGCAGATCAGGTCGTCGCAGCCTATCAGCCATACTTTGTGCTGGATGCCGTCGCACAAAAAGATAACTGGTGTCGAGTCAGCGGCGTACGTAAGGATTAAGCTGATGAGCCAGAGCGTACAGTTGAGTGATACTCTGCAAACCACCTGCCCCGCTTGCGGCAGCATTTTCCGCATCGGCGCGGAACATCTGGAGTCCGCCAGAGGCCAGGTTCAGTGTAGTGAATGCAACCAGGTCTTTAATGCGCTGTTAACCCTCGAAAACTACACCGGCGATCTTGCTGACTCTGTTTATAAAGACAGTCCACTGAGTCATCAGGTCATTAACCATCAGACAACAGAACCGACTGAACAAACGGAAGTGAGTCTCCCCGCGGCTCAGTCGGTTACCTTGAAGCAGGCCATGTATGGCATTGACTATAGTTCTCAAAGCCCTTTAAAACCGCTGTTATGGTTCGCTGGAATTCTCATCCTGCTGATCGTAGCGATCATACAGGCCGTTTACTATCAGCGTTATAAACTGATTTCATTACCGCATTATCAGCAGCAAATACTGAATCTATGTCAACTCATGCCCTGCGATGAAACTCGCTTCAGCAGCCTGTCCCAGATTAAACTGCTGGAACGAAATATTTTTACCCACCCTACCCGTGCCAGTGCGTTGATGGTGAGTGGTTCCTTTGTGAATGAAGCTTCTTTCAGTCAGCCAATACCCGGACTGCTGATCAGCCTGTCTGATACGCGTGGAAAATTTATTGCACACCGCTTATTCAAGCCCGAAGAGTACCTGGATGATAAAAGCTTAAAACGCCTGCAACCGGGCGTAGCGATACAGTTCCGGATAGAAATTCACGATCCGGGTAATGAGGCGCTGGCTTATGAATTTGAGTTTTTAGTATAATACCCCCTTAAATCACCCTCCCGTTTGATTCAATTATGAGCTGGCAGATAGGCCCTTATAAATTCCCCAATAATCTGGTACTCGCGCCGATGGCCGGCGTTACGGATCGACCGTTTCGTCAGTTATGCAGATCGCTGGGGGCAGGAATGACCGTTTCGGAAATGGTCAGCAGTAAGCCGGAACTACGCCAGACGCGTAAATCCCGCCTGCGTACCAATCATCAGGGTGAACCTGGACCTGTCATCGTACAAATTGCCGGTACTGACCCTGCCATGATGGCAGATGCAGCCCGTTACAATGTAGATCAGGGTGCCCAGATTATTGACATCAACATGGGCTGCCCAGCCAAAAAAGTGTGCAAAGTAGAAGCGGGTTCCGCGCTGATGAAAAACGAAGATCGAGTTAAGCGGATTCTAAACGCGGTCGTCAATGCCGTGTCTGTACCTGTTATCCTGAAAACACGCACAGGCTGGGACCGGGAACATAAAAATATCCCTCGCATAGCCTCAATCGCTGAAGAGTGTGGAATTCAGGCCATCACCATTCACGGACGAACGCGTGAAGACAAATATAATGGCGACGCAGAATACGATACGATTCGCCTTATCAAGCAACAGATTCGTATCCCGCTGATTGCGAATGGTGATATCGATTGCGCAAAAAAAGCACGAACGGTCATAGACTTCACCGGTGCTGATGCTATTATGGTTGGGCGTGCAGCTCAACATAAACCCTGGATCTTTAATCAGATAGCTCATTACCTGAAAACAGGCAATCATCTGGCTGAACCGGATCTCTTTCACAGAAAAAAATGGCTGTCACAACACCTGCAAAATCTGTATGAATTTTATGGCGAAATTCAGGGCTTACAGATTGCACGTAAGCATATTAACTGGCAACTGGGGCAACACAGTACTTATCAGGCGCGTTATAAACACCTGATGATGTTAAGCGAAACCCCGGCTAAACAGATGGGGCTGATAGAACAATTTTTTGATCAATTGCATGGTGACTTACTCGACAGAGCCTGTTGATAGTTACCTTACGGTTAAAAAATCCAGTTTAGAACCCCACACCAGCGCAAAGACATAAATCATTCAGGGTTTCATCTGTCTTTACGCTAGCGTAAAAAGAACTGGAGCCTGGTGCTTTTATTAGCGGCTACAAAAACCAGTTAAAAATATTATTATAAGATTTACACGAGAAACCGGCTTGAAAAAATACAACCAATCCATACAGCAGTCAGTTGAGTTAGCGCTGGTTCAATACCTGAGCGACCTGGACGGTGAACAACCCTGTAACCTGTATGAAAAAGTTATCAGTGAAATAGAAAAACCATTATTTTCTACGATTATGGATCACTGTGAAAACAATCAGTCGCGCGCGGCCGGTTGCCTCGGAATAAATCGTGGTACCTTGCGTAAAAAACTGAAACAGTACGAAATCCCTCATTAAAGATCTCCCTCCTGCTTTCTTCCATGGAACACCTTTATCTACGTAATCCGTAGTTAATTTCCACAAAAATGGATATCTAACTTCATGTTAGATATTGCTTACTCTATAATCCGCTGTTTTCAACTTCAGGACTGAAAATGGCTGACTCAGATCAAGTAATTCGTCGCGCGTTACTCAGCGTTTCCGACAAATCCGGAATTCTGGATTTTGCCCGTTCATTGCATGAGCAGGGGGTAGAATTAATATCTACCGGCGGCACCGCAAAACTGATCGCTGATAATCATATTCCAGTCACGGAGATCTCTGACTATACCGGCTTTCCTGAAATGATGGATGGCCGAGTCAAAACCCTGCACCCAAAAGTCCATGGAGGATTACTCGGCAGACGTGGTATCGATGACGACATTATGACGGCGCATGGCATACAGCCGATTGACCTGGTCGTGATTAATCTCTACCCGTTTCAGCAGACGATCGCCAAACCCGGTTGCACGCTCGAAGATGCGATCGAAAATATCGATATCGGCGGCCCTGCAATGTTACGTTCTGCGGCCAAAAACAATGCTCGTGTGTGCGTAGTCATCGATCCACTGGATTACACGCAGGTCCTGCAGGAAATGCAACAGAATCAACAGTCAGTGAGTGCCGCCACCCGTTTCTCCCTCGCGGTTAAGGCGTTTGAACATACCGCCAGCTACGATGGCGCGATTGCAAATTACTTTGGCCGACTGGTTCAGCCAGAACAGGATAAGCGCTTCCCACGTACCATTACCTTTCAATATCATCACACTCAGGGCATGCGTTACGGTGAAAACCCGCATCAAAATGCAGCGTTCTACGTCGAGACCAATCTGGTTGAACCCTGTATTTCCACCTCGGTACAGCTTTCGGGTAAAGAGCTTTCCTATAATAATATCGCCGATACGGATGCAGCACTGGAATGCGTGAAGCAATACGAGCAGCCCGCCTGTGTCATCGTTAAACACGCGAACCCCTGCGGCGTCGCGATCACCGACAATATCCTGACTGCGTATGACCGCGCCTATGCCACCGATCCGGAATCGGCCTTTGGCGGCATTATTGCTTTTAACCGCCCGCTCGACGAAGCCACTGCACAGGCCATCATCGAACGTCAGTTCGTCGAAGTGATTATCGCACCGTCGGTAAGTGAGGGCGCAGCAGAGATCATCGCCACCAAACCCAACGTGCGACTGTTATCCAGCGGCCAGTGGAAAGAATCCGTGTATCGACTCGACAGCAAAAGAGTGAATGGTGGACTGCTAGTGCAGGATGCCGATTTATCGCTGTATGACACCCTGGACGTGGTCACCAAAGCCCAGCCCACTGAAGCCCAGATGGCAGACCTTTTATTCAGCTGGAAAGTAGCCAAATTTGTCAAATCAAATGCCATTGTGTACGCACGTGACCTGATGACGATCGGCGTTGGTGCCGGCCAGATGTCACGCATTAACAGTGCCCGTATCGCCGGTATCAAGGCGGAACAGGCAGGTCTGGAAGTTACCGGCTCGGTGATGGCCTCGGATGCCTTCTTCCCGTTCAGAGATGGCATTGATGCGGCTCATGCAGCCGGCATCAGCGCCATCATCCAGCCCGGTGGATCGATGCGTGACAAAGAAGTGATCGAAGCGGCGAATGAACACGGGATAGCGATGGTGTTTACCAAAATGCGTCACTTCCGCCATTAAGTCGGCCAACAGATAACACAGGTTTAAGATGAAGATACTAATTATTGGTGGCGGTGGGCGTGAACATGCACTGGCCTGGAAAGCCGCTCAATCGCAACTCGTTGAAACCGTCTATGTTGCTCCCGGCAATGCAGGCACACTAAACGAGCGTAAAGTACAGAATATTGATATCCAGGCCGATGCTATATCGGCTTTATGCCAGTTTGCACTCGACAACGATATAGAGCTCACCATCGTTGGGCCGGAAGCGCCACTGGTGATCGGCGTTGTTGATCTGTTCCAGAGCCGTGGATTGAAGATATTTGGTCCCAGTGAAAAAGCTTCCCAGCTGGAAGGTTCCAAAACTTTCACCAAAGACTTCCTCGCACGTCACAACATCCCAACGGCAGCCTACCAGAGCTTTACCGAGATTCAGCCGGCACACGATTATATCGACCGCATGGGCGCCCCGATCGTTATCAAGGCAGATGGTCTGGCTGCCGGCAAGGGAGTCATCCTTGCTGACAGCATTGCTCAGGCTAAAACGGCGGTTCGCGATATGCTGGCAGGAAATGCATTTGGTGATGCCGGCCATCGTGTTGTGGTAGAAGAGTTTCTGAGCGGCGAAGAAGCCAGCTTCATCTGCATGGTTGATGGAAAAAACATTATGCCAATGGCTTCTTCACAGGATCACAAGGCGCGCGATAATGGCGATAAAGGTCCTAATACCGGTGGTATGGGGGCTTACTCTCCTGCACCGATTGTGACCGATGAAATGTCATTACGAGTGATGCAGGAAATAATACGCCCAACCGTTGATGGGATGGCGGCCGAAGGCGCAACTTACACCGGATTTTTATATGCGGGTCTGATGATCGATGCGGAAGGTACACCCAGGGTACTGGAATATAACTGTCGCTTTGGTGACCCTGAAACACAGCCTATCATGATGCGACTTAAATCAGATCTGGTTGAGCATTGTCTGGCGGCATTGGAGCAACAGCTCGATGAAGAAATCATAGAATGGAGTGACAAGGTTTCGCTGGGTGTAGTGCTTGCGGCTGGAGGTTATCCAGATCACTACAACAAGGGTGAAACGATTAAAAACATTCCTCGGGAAACTCCAGATACTAAGGTATTTCATGCCGGAACGGCAATAAATCAACAGCACCAGCTGGTTAGTAACGGTGGGCGCGTTTTATGCGCCGTCGCGCTGGGTGACAATATTCAGCAGGCACAACAGGCCGCCTACCAGATCGTGTCTCAGATCGACTGGCCAGGTGCTTACTACCGGAGCGATATTGGTTTTAAGGCCATTAAATGACGTGCTTGAAATTGGCTACCGTTTATCGGATTCATCAGCATCGGTAACAGCCCGCTGATGATGATAATCTGGATTAAGCTAAGTCACTAAGTCTATGAGCGGTTAACTTTTTATTAAATCTAAATGAGACAGCGTGTCGAGCAGAGTTGATACAACATATAGTGACTGAGACTTTAGCTGGATACTATATGAGTATTTTCCAATTAACAAATGAGTCTGAAATAACCAAAATCATTCAAGCGGTTT
>JACKQG010002283.1_pt1 | contig 25269 bp, 19 predicted proteins | sample 8237621 | NCBI WGS metagenome assembly JACKQG01 (sample SAMN15677084, study PRJNA649215) | marine metagenome | biome: marine; feature: Black Sea; material: saline water; isolation source: suspended particulate matter (SPM) from the Black Sea western gyre | collected 2013-06-09/2013-06-10 | depth... | reverse complement strand
ACGGATTGCCTCGTGAAGGTGACCCAATGTCATCTTCATCTCAGCCAGGACAAATGTCCCAATGATCACATCCAGGGGTTTCATCACCGCCAGTCCATCGGAGAGGGTTTGGTGGGCTGCTTCAATATCTCCACTCGTCCAGTGTGCTAGCCCTAAAAGTGCAGTTGCATCTCCGCGATATTGAGAATCCCCATCGGGTGAGAGGTCGAGTACCCGCTTTGCGTACTTAACGGTCCTGGCTACATCACCAGTGGCCTGAGCGTGATAAGCACGTGCGGTGGCCAGCGATACGGGTAACGACTGAAACTGCTCATCATCGACAACGACCATTCTGGTATCCGGTCTTTCACTTATATTCACTGTTGGTTCCAGCCAGTGTTCGGCATCCAGTAATCGGGTCTCGGCGGCCTCCAGGTCGCCACTATTCAGAAAAGCCCAGGCATACGCAACGCAAAGCACAGGCCTGGAGCGTACCAACTCGGCGGGCAGTGCCTTCAACCAACTCAGCCACTCGATGGATTGAAAACTCCCATTCCAGGCTGGCCAGGCTAACTCGGCCAGGGCTGCTGCGCGCTCAAGATTTTTGGCAGAAAATGCGTGACGGATCGCGTCGGAAGGAAAATCATGCTGCTCATACCACTCGCTCGCCCGCTGATGAAGGTCAGAGATTTGATCGGGAAAAATCTGGCGCAAACGGTGGTTCAACAAATCGGCAAATAGATGGTGGTAACGATACCAACGACGTTCATTATCTAACGGAACGATAAAAAGATTGGCGTTTTCCAATTTCTCGAGGATTATCTGCGAGTTTTCCATCTTTGTAACGGAGTTACACAGTGGCGCAGTCAAGCGGTTTAGGATGGATGTGTGCAGCAAAAAATCTTTGACCTGATCCGACTGCTGCTGTAAAACTTCATCGGCAAGATAATCCTGGATATAGCGGTCGCTGCCAGTGAAGCGGTTGACGAAATCGGCGATCATCCCTCGGTGTTTCAATCCTTGTATGGATAGGGCCGCCAGGTGTAAACCGGCAATCCAACCCTCAGTGCGTCCTTCCAGGGAAGTCACATCCTGGGTAGATAATTTGAGGCCCATCACCTGGTTGAGAAATTCAATTGCCTCTTCAATTGCAAAGCGCAGATCATCAGCCCGGATTTCAGTTATCTGCCCACGAACTCGCAACCTGGAAAGCGGCCAAGAGGGATCAATTCGGCTGGCAACGATCAGGTGCATTTGCGGGGGGAGATGATCGAGTAGAAATGTAATGGCTTGATCAATCGGCTGTGATTCGATAACGTGGTAATCATCCAGGATGAGAACTGCGTTTCCAGGAAAGTTAGCGATTTCATTGAGCAAGCTGGTCAGCAATCCCTCGGTGTTCACCAGCCCCGAAGATTGGAGGGCGGCCAACGCTCCTTGTCCAATATCCGTTTCAATGGTTTGCAATGCGGCAATAAAATACGTCAAGAAACGCGTCAGGTCGTTATCACCTTCATCCAATGAAAGCCAGGCGACGCGTACGTCAGCTTCAATTTGCTGGACCCACGCACTTAGTAAGGTCGATTTTCCAAAACCTGCGGGGGCAGAGATAAGTGTCAATCTGCACGATAACCCAGAATTCAATTGTTCGATTAAGTGCGTGCGTGAAACGAGTTTCGGATGAGAAGGAGGAACGTAGAGCTTGGTAGTGAGGATGGGCGTAGTCATTGGTGACATCTTTGGTCTGCCAAAATTTTACACTATTAATGGATTTCGCCCCTATCTTTGCATTGTGTTCCCTCCCTCTTCGCCGAGATTGTCCTAGATGTTGAAGCCGTCGTCGCCACCGCTTCTGGATTTTCTATTGGGGGATGACCTGCCCCCAGTATTTGGTCTTACCATCACTACTTTTGGATCAGTTTTCGGGGGGCAGGTCAATTATGAGAATCGCTTTTTTATATACCAGTTTTCCTTTCAGGATGATGCAAAGATTCTTGCGTAAGTTATACCCTATTCAATCGCAGGTAAAATATATCCTTCAAGGAGTTTGAAAAGCGAAGTTTTTGCATCATAATTGCCACCGGTAAAAACAATAACCATATCGAGTTCGGGAAAAACCATTATTTCCTGGCCACCCCAACCACCTGCACGAAACATCTTTATTTTATCACCGGAATGGGAGAGTTCACTTGTCCACCATGTATAACCGTAACCATTTATCCCCGAATCTTCACCCGGAATGTTGATGCCTACATTATTGTTATAAGGTTTTGAACTATTTTCAACCCATGCTGACGAAATAATATTTGTGCCATTCCATTCGCCATTATTTAAATAGGTCACTCCAAATTTCATCATATCTATTGGGGTTATAAAAAATGAACCTGAACCATCCCATACACCTCCTGGGAATTGCGTCCATTGAGCATTTTCAATGCCAAGGGGTTCGAACAAATACTTCATTGAAAACTCATCGATATTCATATGGGCAGCATTTTTAATGATTTCACTCAAAATAGCCATACCACCACCATTATAGGTAAATAATTTGCCAGGTTCTTGCCACCAGGGTCTTTCCAAAACACAGGTGATTGTTTCTGCACAATCAAACCATAGCGCATCAATATCATTGGCTGCTGAACCATGAGCAACACTCCACTCGTCCCAGGCTAATCCTGAGGTCATTGTTACCAGATGTTCGATGGTAATATATTCTCTGTTGTCAACTTTAAGGTGCTGATGATCTGGCAAATAGTCGAATATGGATTGATGAACACTTTTAATAAAACCCTTATCAATTGCAATTCCAATACAAGCTGAGGTAAAACTCTTGGTAACAGACATCATTTCGTGAGCCATGCTCCGATCCCAGTTCACTAATTCTCCATGATAATTAGGTGCGTCCCACTTGTATCTATGTCCAGGAAAATATTCATCCAACACTAGCAAATTGTTTTTATAAATGAGCATGGAATGTACTTCGCCAAATTTACCGGAGCGAATCTTATCGACTGCATTTTCAATCAAAGCGGAATCAATATTCACTTCCTCTAAGGTGCCAACATCTAAACTATCATCAATATTCTCAGGTGGTTGATAAGTGTATTGACTGGAAGTATCGCTTCCACAACTGGCCAGTAGTAATGAAAGAATAATAATTATGAGAATCGTTTTTTTCATTTTGTATCTCCTTTTTTAATCGTCACTCACTCGGTAAAGAGTTGATAAACCCGCCGACCACATCAATGATCGCCCGTTCTTTCTCCCAGGCATCCCCACTAAAATTTCCGTACAAACGATCTGCACTAGTGACAATAACCATGTCGAGTTCATCCAGCAAGATGATTTGATTCCCGCCGTGACCACTCGCGTATTTGAATTGATGGTCGCCTGACCTGGCAGACCACCACTGATAGCCATACCCGATATCGCGATAGTAACCATATCTACTGGTTATGCCAGGCATCCACCCAGAGATATCGATTTTTTCTGAGTACCTTTGCAGCGAATCCTCAATAAAATCTGCTGAAATGACCTGGCTCCCGTCATATTCACCATCATTGAGATATAACAAGCCGAACTTGGCCCGATCACGAGCCGTTAGGGACATCCCGTGAGAACCGTAATTGTAGCCATCTGCATCCTGGCTCCAATCACCTACCTGCGTATCAATTGGCGAAAAGAGATGTTCCTGAGCGAATGATTTTAGATCTGTGTCGCAACTTCGCGCCACGATAGCCCCCAGAACATGAGATGTCAGATTACTGTAACCGAACTCGGTTCCCGGATTGCTGGTGAGAGGAAATTCGACAATGAAAGGTAGCCAATAGCCGCGTGAAGAAAAAAAAGCATCCATATAAGGCGTGCGCTCCTCCCAGACATATCCAGAGCGCATTTGCAGCAAGTCCAGGATCGTGATCTGCTTCTTCCTCGGATCAGTTATTTGATCGGAAAACTCCGGGAAGAAATCGATCATCTTCTGATCCACGCTTGACAGACAGCCTTGATCCAAGGCAATGCCGACCAAAGCAGAGGTAAAACTCTTCGTCGCCGATGCCATAAAGGCCTTCTGTTCAACCGACCCTCCATTGAAATATCCTTCAGCAATTAGATGGCCGTTCTTAACCACGAGTAACCCATAAAGAGTATCTAGTTCTGCTGCATTGAGATAGAGTTCTGCTACAAGGTTGGGATCCAACCCCTGCTCTGCGGGCGTTGACACATTCCAGTTATCACTGGGAAGAGGGACATAATTAGCAGTAGCAAGTTCGGCCGAAGAAGGGCCGCATCCGACCAGCATGGATAAGATGATGATCATGCTGACGAACCGAAAAAGTGAGTAGTGTCGTTTTTTCTGGGTAGTCATCGTTTTCGCCTTTAGGAATTCTTGCTCTTGCGAAGACTGAGAGCAACAAAAAGCCATCCCAGAACTAATTCGATCAAAAGGTGAAATGATAAAGAGGCCGCTTCAGCTTGCAGACCAAACTGGATCATCTTTTCAGGCGACAGGGCGAAGGCTTTGACACCCAATAGCGGACATAGGGTGTAGGTAGCCATACCAAAAAAAAAGTACCCAGCCATACGATAGTCTCTAGCTGTTTTCTGGTCATCTAGAAGTTGGTTACGTTCTTCTGCCCAGCGCAAAAAAATATAAATCATCAGCACGGTCATGATTCCACCAGCAATACCAAAGATGATAGAAGTTGGGTTCGGCAAGGGCATGTAGGCAAAGCCGATGTATACAAATCCACCGATGGCAATAATCCATTTGCGGGCGGATGACATATCCGTTCGGAGCATAGCACCCAGGATGATGAAATAAATCCCAAATTTGAATGAATAACCCCACAGCAGATAGCGAATGATTTTCCAGGGAGATGCAACCTGGCTGGCACCCTCTAAAGTGGCACCCCCTGCCTCCAAACTAGCCAAATAACCGGGTAAGACGATATATCGTCCAAAGATGGCATTTAGCAGAAAAAGAAACCCAAGGATGATAAAGAATGTGCTTAGTTTTTTATTCATTGTTTTTCTCCTGTTGTGCGATTTTCAAAATTGCATTCTGAACAATCAATCCCGGTCTTGCCTATAACCCATCCGCCGCTGATGCAGCCAAAATCCAATAACAAAAAACAGAATTATGCTGACTACACCTTCTGCACCAGGAGTGAACCATACTTCTCTCCCGCTAATAAGTTGGATAAAGCCACTGAGTAGTAAAGCATTTCCGAGAGTATTGCCAATGGTGTGCATTATCCAGGCTGGCCAGACCGAGTTAGTCGCCAGACGTATTTCACCGTAAACCACGCTCTGAGCGATGGAGCCAATTAACAAAAGTGGAACGAAGTACCACAACATGTTCGGTGTCAGGTAGTGCCAGAAGGCAAAGACAAAGGGCAAGTGCCAGGCACCCCAAACTAACCCAACGATGGCATGCGAAAGCCAGATTTTCATTTTGAGCGAATATACCTTTGGAGCCAGGTAACCGCGCCAGGTAAACTCCTCGAAGATATTCTTAAATAAAGCTGAAATAAACCCTGGGAATAAAGCGGCTACAAAGACGGAAGACATATTCGCATCCAATTCCAAGCCTCTCAGCAATACGCCAAGCAGTACAACCAGCGTGATTACTACAGGGAAGACCAGGATACTTACAAGCCACCAGAAGCCGTTGCCCTTGAAGTTTGGTCGTAAACCTAAATCGCTCCAACCGTCGCCGCCAAAGATACGCAGCAGCAGCATAATTACAAACGGGGCAATCAGCCATAGTAGTTGACCCAAGCCAGAAGTACCTGTTTCAGCTCCAGGAGGCACGGTGAAAGGCTCTATGATACTTGCCAGAACGGCTATTGCAAGAACGAATACCGTGAAGATAAAAAGATTTCTTTTAGTAGTCATCGTTTTACTCCTTTTCGACTATTCCACAGTGATAACAACATTTCCTTTTTTATGTAGCCTTTCGACGTAGCGATGCGCTTCAGCAATTTGTTCTAGGGGATAGGTTCTATCAATGACTACCGTTATCTTCCCAGCTACAATCAGTTCTGCAAGGAAGGTTAGATCTTCAGCCTGATCCGGGCGGGACATTTCCACACTCAAGTAAGCCCCGTCTGGAGTCAATGCTTTCTTACATTTTGATTTTGAGAGTCCCGAGATCATCTTTCCAACAGCATCAAAGATGACATCGTAACGCTCGCCTCTTTCTGTAAAATCCTCTTTGGTGTAATCAATGACTTTTTCAGCGCCCAGCGATTTCACCAGATCAAAATTTGCACCGCTGCATACTCCGGTCACTTCTGCCCCCCAGTATTTGGCAAGCTGGACTGCATAGGTACCTGCGCTTCCAGAAGCTCCGATGATAAGAGCCTTCTGCCCGCTCTGTATATCCCCTTTTTTAAGAATATTCAATGCCGCTAATCCCCCAAAAGAGACAGCAGCAGCCTGCTCATAGGGTATATCGGCTGGTTTTATGGCCATCAGTCCTTTCTTTTCATCCCCTTCTTCAGGCAGACATTTATACTCAGCATATGCGCCAAAGCTGAATCCTGTATTTCCAAAAACCTGGTCACCTGGCTTAAATCGTTTGACATTTACGCCCAAGGCTTCAACTTCCCCGGCAAACTCAAACCCTAATACATTAAACTTTTTGGGCCTAAAGAGACCATTGAAAAGTCTTGCGGCAACCGGGTCGGGCTTGCGCATACGCCAATCGGCTGCTGTGACCGTGGTTGCATGAACTTTTATCAGGACTTCATCATCCTTGGGGTTCGGTTTGGCTACTTCTTTGAGTTGAAGAACTTCGGGCGGGCCATATCTTTCGAACACAATTGCTTTCATTTTGGTAGTCATGGTTATTACTCCTTTTGACTAGGCCAAGATTGGTGAGAATTTACATTAACAATAGCAGCCAGAGGGGGTCTCTCACGGTAATTCCCATAGAACCGCCAGAGGGTATCTATGTCATAGTCACAAATGGGTTATTCTGCGGAGTTAATTCCGCAGTAAATCTTGGTCCAATTGACTAATCAAGCTTGGTCGTGAAACGAATTCTTTTGGATGGAGGATAATTAATTTGGTAGGAAGTTATTCTAATGCACACTATTATCTATTGAGATTGCCACAAACAAAAGAACCAACTCAGTGTTGGTTCATGGTTAGGTCGTTGCTCAGGACAATGAAGGCTCCATAATCGTTGTTGTAACAGAATCTCAAATATAGTAATGATTTCAGGTTTTCTCGCATTCATTATAGCAGAGCATTTTGTATAAATTCATTTTTTCCATTTCAAAGGTTATTCGCGAAGCGAATACTCCGTAGCTTGCTACGTGAGTTCCATGCTTGAGCAAAACCTGACCCGTAAGGGCAAAATTCCGAAATACCCCGTCAGCTTGCTGCGGGGATAGGAATATTGAACTATTCAAAGCTCCTTTCTGCATCTGAAAATAGCACGATGAGTCACTTCAATTTCATAAAACCGGTTTGTAGGCCGATGACCCAATCCTCGCGGTTATTTGCTCGCGCCCGGTCAACAGCCCTGTTGTGATCGTATGAAATTGCGATCAATTCTGTATTCCATCGCTCCGCGTTCTTCTCAAGAACAGCGTACCGGGCATGAGGGGAGCCAGCCTCCATCACATGGGGTTCAGGTTCAATATCGTCATAGGCTGGCAATCCAACACTGCCGGGGTTAACCACCAGTTGATTGTCGGAAACTGCCACGATTCGGGAAATATGAGTATGTCCGCACAGGATAATGGGCGCGGTTTCATCCCCAATACGCGCTTTGATTTCATCAAGCGATGCCAAACAGGAATGACCATTTGAGATGGCTTCCAACAGATATTGCTTATCATCTGATGGGCTGCCATGAACCAGGACAATCTCGGTACCAATTTCTGCGCGTGCTGGCAATGAATGCAGCCACTTTAAATCTTCTACATCCAAACATCGCCGGGCAAATAGATCTGAGACTCCCAATTGCTCTGGATTTTGGGTCAAAATCTGGCGTTCGTGGTTCCCTCGAATTTGAATCCAATCTTGAGTCCTAAGGTAATCCAGAGTCTCTTTCGGCCACAATGGCCCAGAGATGAGATCACCCAGATTCACAACCAAATCTACACCTCTGCGTTGGATATCTGCAACCACTTGCTCTAATGCAGCTAAGTTTCCGTGTATATCCGATAGGATGGCTATCTTTTTCATATTTGCATTGATCCTTTGTCTTCAAGTCGAATCCACCAACGACTCCTTAAGGCTTTTTTGCAACATACAAATGTACACTGCCAAAGCCACCAATTTCTTCATTGGTAAATTCAAACCCAAACTTTGTGAATAACGGTTCCATATCTCGGACAATATCACCCCCTGCAATCCATGCTCTTGTAATCAATACACCAATCCTATTGTGGTCAAAGGGGTAATCCACATCAACCATCACGATCTTCCCTCCTGGCTTTAATACCCGATGCATTTCCGACATTGCTTTTTCTCCATCCGGATATGCTGTGAATGCCATTGTGTTTATGATCGAATCAAAATACTCATCTTCATAGGGCAAACTTTCCACATTGCCTTGCTGGATTTTGGCCGAAAGGTCCGCTTTCGCCAGTTTATCTTGAAGCATCGTCACAAACCGCGCATTATAGTCAATGCCATATGTGTCAAATTGACTTGCATATTGCATCAGCAAATATCCAGTGCCAAAGGATACTTCCAGAACGCGCGACCCCTGAATATGAGGTAGAGTTGCCTTCAACCATCTTTTCCAAAAAGGTAAAACCCTGACCACTCCGTCATAAATCTTTGCGAACGAAGTGTAGAAACGGTTATATTGCTCTGTAAATTGTTCTTTATCTTCAGGCTCACTTACATATCTTAATTGTTTGTTCATTAGTACTCTCTGTTCAATGCTTTTTCTCTATATCTACGTGGCTTTAGCCAGTTGATCATGATCTGGCAAGATGTCTTCCATATTGCGAATGGTTGGGAGGCAGTATCCACATAACCCAACCAGGATCACCCCAAAACTCGTAAAGAATATCAGCAAGCTCATCCCCGAGCCGGGTCCGGTTCCAAAGATTGGTCCAAAAATCCTTGCAAAAGCTGTGTGAGTCTGCATGGCTGGCTCCATGACGTAATCGGCTAACGCACCGCCAATAATTGGTCCTATGGGGCGTGTGAACCATGAGATCAGTGTGCGGGTGGCAAAGACGCGGCCCTGAAGATCAGGGGCTACTTTTGCCTGCCAGATCGATTGCCCAGAAGTGTTGACTAACGCTACCGTGATTGAGAACAGCACCATGGCTGGGATCCACAGAAAAACGCTGGTGCCAAGCCCAAAGAGCATGATCGAAAAACCGAACAGCATCCAGCCTGCTAATACGCCATGGATGCGGCGTTTGAAGCCACCCCAGGCACTCATGATCACACCCCCGGCCAGACCTCCAAGGGCTCCCGCGGTTTGAACGGCTCCATAGATCAGGCTGTCCTGACCGGTTCGAGCCAACACCATGGGGGCATAGACGAAATAACCCGTCACAACAAACAGATTACCAACCAGGTATAAAAGCTGGATCCCCAGCAAACTCGGACGTTCTAGGATGTACTTGAAACCAAAAATACTCTCTTTTAGCAGATTGCCTTTCGAGCGTTGTCCTTCCACCGTTTTTGGGGGTTGAGGAATGTACGCCACCAGCAGGGTGCCGATAGCTATAACAAAGGATAGCAAATCGATCAGCAAGATCAGGGCGAAACTGTCGAAAAAGCCCTGTATGGATACTGCCAATAAAGCTCCAGCCAAGGCTGGGGCCAATACGTCAGGTCCTGAGCGGAGTAATTCCATCATGCCGTTGGCGCGACCATATTGCTCCTTGGGGATCATCGTGCTAATCGTGGCCGTATAGGCAGGTTTTTGGAAGGTATTGCCGATGCCGTTGATAGCAGCGGCGACATACAAATGCCAAAATTCCAAATTATCGCCGGTATACAATATCAAGATTGCGGCTGTTGATGCCACCGCACCGAGATCACTGACCATCATCATCAACTTGCGACTGTGACGATCGACCAAGGCGCCGGCAATGGGAGAGAGCAGCAAGAATGGTGTGATGAAAGCCACCTGCATGACTGCCATCGCCGTAGCGCTCTCGGTTTGTTTATACATCCACAGCGTCATCCCAAAAGTGGTCATCGATGAGGCAATCACGGAGACCACTTGCCCGATCCAGACAATCGTAAAGCCTTTCATTCCTTTGATCGGTTTATTGTTATTCATAGAAAGAATTTCATATTTAATCCTGGTTGGGTATTTCTTTCGCCGTAAAGCCAACCAGGAGCTTTAGCAAATAAATAGGCAACAGCCATTCAAAACCTGCTGGGAGGGCGAAAAATTGACTAGCCACAATCATACAGACCATCAAAATCACAGCTGCCGTGCGTTGAAAGTTCAACGGTGTGTGCAGAATTATGAAAGTAGCTACAGCCAATCCAGCATATAGAAAGATGCCGTATAATCGAACTTCAGGTGTGATACTCGGTACCCAAAAGGATACTGCGCTCAGAGTCAGTGCGATGACGACTTCGAGTACAACAACCCATTTTTGGGCGCTTTCTCCAAAGCGACGCTTTCCAGTTTTGGGGTCGACTTCTAAAAATTCCACATACAAAAACAAGCTGATAAACCAGATCAGGGTAAGAGCTAATGCCCAATTGGGTTGATTGAAAAATATCGATAACAGGGGGTGAACGTGCAGTAAATTGTGATGCCAGATGGGAATGTGACTGACCTCACCAAGACGCCGTCGCTTCATTGCCTGGTGGTTGTAACCTGCCACACCACCGCCCATATCCCAAGCAATGAGCGCAGCAACGATCATTTGCTGCCATGTCCAATCCAGGCCAGCAACTTTCGCGGCTACCAAAACACCAATCGGTAACAGAATGGAAAGACCGTATCCAACTAAAACCTGGCGGGGCGTCCATCCTACGCCGCAGGCCCGAATCCAACTATCAAACCAATAACGGAAAAAGGGATTTCGAGGTCTAGAGGTTGCAAGTTTCATTTATAACCTTTATACAATCAGTTCATCGCCGTAATTCATGATAGTGCAGGGGAAACCCATTTGTTCGACGTCCCGTTTAAACTTTTGGTCATCTGCAGGGTTAAACTTCTTAGTAAACAAAAAGTCAACATTGTAGTGACAGGGGATAACGAGCTTAGGTTTCATCATAGCCACCACTTCCAGCGCTTCGGAAACATTAAAGGTGTTAGGCGCGTGATCACCACCAATGGGGATCATCAACACATCCGGCTGCAAATCCACAAGACCCTGCCAATCATCTAATAACAGCAGCGAATCACCCATATTGACGATCGTCTTATTATCTACGGTGATCATAAACACTTTCGACCCTATTCCAATCCGTTCACCTGGGCCAGGCGTGGCAGTTTTTTCGATCAACCCAAACAGAAACTTAAAATGCAAAGAACCATGGACAGAGCGAAAGGCTTCAAAGGTAATTCCATCTACTGTAATTACATCGCCAACCTTCATTGGGTAAGCCGGATCCATTAAAAGATTAAATTGGATTCCTCGGGCGCGCGGGTTATACATATAGATTTCTTCGCCATTTTGCCTGACCAACTCTTGCCCACAGATAACGCTGGCGCCAGAAGCTGCTGCAATCTTATCGGTTGACCAGTGGTGATCGGGGTCGCCATGGGTCAACAAAATATGAGTAACGTCATCCCATTCGGATTTGGGAATGTAACTTTTAAGTTTGAATATCCAGCCATCTAGCCCGGGATCGATAGCAATTTTTGATTTTCCGTTTTCTACAATGAATGCATTGCAGAGGTAGTGTTTGATTTTCATGTTATTGACTCCTTATCTAAAACTATTTGTAGATCGTTTTGAAAAACATGTTGTCCCGTAGTTTGATGGGAAATTTGGCTAAAGATTTCATTTTTTGGGCACCAGGGTCAATGAGATATTGCTCCTTGGGTTTTTCAATTGCCAAGGCATGGGTTATCACTTTAGCGACCTCCAGAACGGGGATTCCAGGAAGGAAGCCCAACTCGAACGAGTTTTTTTACTAATAGGTTTTTAGGTCATGCCCGTAGACGAGTTTGACTTCTGGAAAGCGTTCTTTGAAGAGAATTATGTTATCCAATACATTCTGACCGCCTTCAAGGTTGCTGGAATAATATCCCGGCCCGATCCCAGTCTCAAATTGATAATGATCGTTGCAGGCATCTCCAGTGAAAAGAACCTGTTCGTCGATGCCATTGATCAAAAAGATCACATGCCCTGCACTGTGCCCACTCGACGAGATTGCCCACAGCGAGCCATCCCCAAATACATCTACAGCTTTGCCCAGTGGCGGTAAGTCAATGCCCTCGGCAAAATCAATTTCATACAATTCATCGATCCCATCCAAATGTTCACTTTGCATGAAGAACCTGAAATTGATATATCGTTCATTCTTCCCCGCGACATAAGGAATGTCCTTAGGTAAATCGACAATCCCAGCCGTATGATCCGTATGCAAGTGGGTTAGCCAAACCCCTTGAAGTTGAATGTTTTCTTTGTCTAAAATCGCGGCAATATGCGTGTTGGGTTCTTGGCTGCCTTTCGCGAGATAACTCTTGACCATAAGACCCCTGATCGTGCCATATGGATTGTCAACATAGGATGCGTCTAGTCCAGCATCAATCAGATACGCACCAAGCTCCTGATGCTGGATGATGCCCACATTGACGGGTATCTCAATATCTTCATTTTCGATATCTTGAGCCGCTTCGTGCTCCAAATTCATGATGGCTGACAAGGTAGTTTGCATAATCCCAGTCGAATACGTTTGGATGGTAATCGGTTGGGGATGCGCGAGAATTTCATCCCAGCTGTGATAGGCTGCTTCAGGCGCTGAAAAGGGAACTCGCTTTATCACTGAAGGCAGCATGATGATGATCGAAAGCAAGGCCATCAAAATAATGATGATGCCTGCACCAAGCAATAATTTGTGTGTGTTTTTCATTTATAATTTTCCTATGCATTAAAAAGATACAGGTTTTGAATAATCGTCTAGTTCATGCCAGGGTTGGAAGCCACAAGATTTGTAAAGCCCAGCTGCGGCTTCACTGTTTCTAAAATGGGCGACGGAGGCGAATTTCATCCCGGAAGCGACCATCTGGTGCATGCAATGGAGCATCAGCGCCCGACCCAACCCGCGCCGTTGGTAATCCCTATGAGTCCCGACCGGCTCGAAGTAACCGATTTTGTTTAGATCGTCGTGCCATGAATTCGCGAAGGCGACGAAGGTTCCATCCGGAGCGATGACGACAAACTCACGTTCTGGAGCATAGCCGGGGGCCTCCATAACTTGCCGAATAGCTCGGGGGTCCAGCCTGCTTTGGGAAAAGCCGCAAAATGAACACCTGCCACTGCCGCGGCTTCTTCCACCCCGCTGACAGCCCGGATCGTATAACCTTCCGGGAAAACCGGTTCATCAACATCGTCAAGCGAGGCGCGGGGCACCATGTAATTAGCCTGATTTTCGAGTTTCCATCCTAACTCCAAAAGGAGCCGAGACCTATCCGTGTCGCATTGGTACGCGTCAGTATAGAAGTGGTCTGCATCTATATTTTGCTTGTGCATCAGCTCCACGGTGCGGGCATCGGCGTATTCCAAAACTTCTCGTTCGAAATCATTGCCTCGCAAATCTGGTCGGACTTGGGCATCGTAACATTTGAAACGTGGGCTCGTCAAAACCCACGCAGCAACTCCAATGCCATCTTCCCAGATTGTCATGACTTCGGCGGGGTCAAAATGTTTGTTGCCGTTAAAAAGCCGATGGGGGATATCTCCGGGGTGGAGATATCCACAACCATCAGTCTCAGCAATCGCCGCGGCATTGAAGTCTTGCAATAGTTCGAGATCAAGTTCACCCTGACAAGTGCGCCTGCACATGTTTTCTCCAAATACTTACACTTGTTTACCTGATAGAGAGGCGAAAGCCGCTGGATCGAAGCCCTTGATAATCAACCAAAGCGCCAGAACCATTTCTTGCAGGGCCAGCGGCATCATCAGAAATCCCCAATCGATACCAAACATACCTACCATAGGAGAAACAAGGTACAGCAAGCCACCTATAAGTCCCCAAAGTGACAGCCAACGGGGGATAAGTTTAGAGCGATAAAACACCCAATAGATCATCAGGGCTCCCAGGCTAAAAACAATCGACACGATATGAGCCAGCCAGGTCTCGGTTTTCGTGAACAGGGCCCCCAGGTGCTGGAACATGCCTATTTCACTGGATCCCGCCAAACTGAATTCCTGGCTGAGCGTGAGCAGCATCAGCCAGAGGGCAGCCAGCGCCATGTAAACAACGGCTTCCAGTGCTCCTCTGAAAACAACTGCACCGAGTGCCAGGGCGTGATTGTATTTCTTGAAGATGGGGTAAAGCAAAACCGGCACCATAGTTAGCGCAAAACCCATTATCAAAATAAACAGCGCTCCAAGGATGATCTTCGTTTCGTTGGTGGCAATATTCGCCAGATAGTCTTGATCTTCCAGGAATGGTCCCAGATTAACCTCACTGAGTACGCCAGAAACCGTCCCGATGATAAAGAATATGCCTACCCATACTGCCGTTCTTCTATTTGTTTTCATTTTCATTCTCCTTTTTGTTTGTCCATTCTCTTTCGATTATTGGGTGAACAAATTTGTCCATCGTAATTTTGTCTAATAAGCCAGGGATGATCATTTTCAGCCACATTTATATCTGACCAGGCTGCAATCGAACTTCTCGTTTACGCAGCCGGGCTGCTTTGATGATGATCCTGGTGCATTCTTCGGCCGTCATCATGTTCTTGGTAAAAAGTGAGCGACCTGCTGCACCGCGCGGTTTTCCATCCTAATAATTTAGGTTTTCGACACCCTGAGCATATAACGGTTTTCTACCTGAATTATGTTTGATGTGGCTATTACTTCAAAGCCAAATTTTTGATATAAATGTACATTTTCATCCAAATCTGTTTCCAAATATGCCTGTGCTGAACAGGCGTCAACCTCCTTACAAAAAATTTGCATAAGTTTCGAACCAACTCCCATTCCACGATAACCTGGCAGCACACCAATAGGCCCTAGGTGCCAATGTTGTGTCACTGGGTCATGAATTGCCCATTCCTTTTTCCAGGTGTACTTTCTATAATCGAGTGAATTCTTTTCTTTGACTTCGATTGAATTTACTGACTTTTTACTGCCAACGCATGACTTCATCCGCATAACCCCAATGATTTTTTTATTTTCCTTGGCAAGAAAAACAATACCAGGTAATTTTGTAAAAAGATCCATGAACATTAGCTCTATTTCAAGCCGTTCTACTTCGCTATTACCCTGAAAAATAGCTACATGGAAAGGGTTATTGAGCATGGCGATACTGAGAACTTTGGCCGCTTCTTTAGTATCATTGTTTTCCATAAATGAGATTTGGTAATTACTCATACTTTCATCCTTCATTTGTTGGTTGTAAATTACTTCACACCTTGGCTGATATACAGACCAATTTGCGAATCAATCTATCCAGGCCACGCTCTTGAGTTCGCGTTTGATGCCGCGCTGGTAACGATATTTTGGATAGCCTAAGATCAACGCGGCAACAGGCACGTTCTCAACAGGGATTGAGAACATCTCCTGTAAGGCTGAATTATTCTGGATTGCAGGTGGCACCAGATCGATGGGTGAGCCGCCTAACCCAAGGGCGTGTGCTGCCAAAAAACCATAAGTCATGGCAATATTGATATCTGTTTCATATTTCTCTGCATCTCGATGAGCATGGAAGATGATCATGGCGGGGGCATAGCGGGTAATCGTGTCCTCAACACCTTGTTTCAATTCTGGCAACCGGCTCTGCATCATCGGAGCTACATGTCCTTCAACAACTTTGAACTTCTCAGCACCATTTTTAAGACGGATGATCAATCGACCGATCGGGTTGCGCATTACTTTCAGAAGGCCATCATAAACCTTGATCATCTCAGGCAGGGCTTTTCGGATAACTGAGGTATCCTGAACCACAACGAGCTCTATTTTCAGGGGAGTAAAGCTGGGGGGTGCAAACGAAATTGCCTCGACAATCTTCTCCAAAACTTCTGTTGAAACGGGTTGATCTTTATAGGTTCGGATTGCGCGGCGAGTTTTGACCATTTCACCAAAAGGCAAATTCGCGGCTTTCCCTTTAGGTAGCTTGAAGAAATCGGTATCATAGGATAATCCGGCTACCTGGATGGACTTAAATGGACATATCGCCATACACTGTCCACACTTGATACACAAATCCTTACGGTTGCTACGTAAGGTGATACCGGTCTCACGGTCCACTTTCATGGTCAGGTTTGGACAAACCTCGCCACACAGCCCGCAAAGAGTACAGGTTTCATAGTTGATGCTAATTTGATCTTTCATGCATAATCTCCATCTTTATTATTCTGCAACAACTCCATTGCCTTCGCTTTGATCACCTTCATCGTGGCGGTGTCAATAGCTTCTTCAGCATACTCAACTACCAGGCTGAGTTTTCCAGCACAAGTCACCGCGCCGATCACCATATCGACGTGTACCAGGGGAAATGCGCCGCCTGGCTGCATGATCAGGCGGTCCAATTCCAAGGCACCATACTTTTTAGGAAAATCTAACCGCCCGAGATTGGTGATTGCAGGGCCAATAAGTTTGGCGTCCAAGGTTTCCATCTTGGCTCTTTTTAGGAGTCCCACAACCATGTCTTCCCGTTCACTGAAGTTGTGCAGTTTTTTATAGCGAGGTGAGTCTGGCATGACAAAACTGCCCAATTTCTTAAAGCTGAGCGCTTCATAGACATTCGAATCCATCTCTAAGAAAATCGGGAGATCGCCAAAGACCTTTTTGTTAGAGATTTTTGAGATGATTTTTTTGTGATACTTACGGGCATTGTCCCAAAAGCTTTTGTTTGTGTTGTACTTGTACTTCACTTCCAACCCCAAGGCATAATAGCCTATCCCTTCCCCTGGATGTTTCGGGAGCCGATCACGCAGGCTGACTGCACTGACGGTTTTTGCATGATGGGGTTGCTCGCTGACCACATATTTCTGTGCACCAGAGAAGGCCGTAATGATAGCTGAATTCACCGTGACATTTTCTTTTCGGCTGCGTGTCACCAAAGCAGATGTCTCTGCTTCCGATAATTCTATTGAGAGAATTTCATGGTTGAAGTTTTCCCAGTAGGCTTTGTTGAGAGCGACGTAATCTTCCTGATCGAAGTATACGATTTCATCAGCCCATTTCTGTTTGATCTTGTTGACAAAGTACATAATTAAGCCCGACGGAGATACATCCTTGGGTAGATTATCTAGAGAAATTGGTTCTGGTGTTGGCAGCACTCGAGCCTCAGCTGCTGGGTCGCCCAGATGAATCATCAGGTCACGCGCCAGGTAAGCCAATGACATACCGTCACAGATGATATGGTGGCACAGGATGATCAGCTCGGACACTTCTGGGGATTGAACCAGATTAAAACGAATCGCTGGGCGTGTTTCAAAATCGTAGGGGATCTTCGCGCCTTCAGCATGGATCTGGATCCAATCGTGCTCCGATTTGCGAGGAACGACCTCGATGGGGATTTCTTGTGCCCCTTCAGACGTGAACCACAACTCGCCTTTCTGGTTATCCTCGATGCGTACGCGCAGTAGCGCATGTCGTTGTTGTACCTTTTCGATCGCGCGCTTCAGCATTTCTTCAGTCACTTTGCCTTTGATACGAGCAACCATCGTGACAGTTGAAAATGGCGCGTGCGAGAAGAAGCGCTCTGCCCCGGTGACTTTTCTTTCGTAAGGTTGGGTTTCGTGCTGTTTATTCATTTTCATTAATCCTCACATTTTGATTGATTTGATAATTGTTATTTGGTATTGCCCGTATAGGAGTACGATCCAATGCACCGAATTCTTCTACAATGATCTTGTCATCATCGAAGGTCAGGATCAATTTCGCTGGGGTTGAATACCCGGCTGGATGCAGTTGACCGATATCAAGGGGAAGCCCAAGTAATAAAGCCTACGTATCAAACCCAACAGAGCTGCTTGATCGAAGGTTCCGGTCAGGACTGTTGTCGTGAGTCCAGATCGTTCAGTTTCGATCCGAATATCTATCTTTTCCATCCAGTCCGTCCAATTCTCGCTTACTTGTCCAGCAATTTTGAGTTGGTAGGGGATAGGCTGATCAAGCGTAAATATAGATCTGTCACAGTCATCAGTATGCTTATCAATCATACGAATATATTAGCCAATCTTTAATTCGTTGTCATAACCCAGAAGGGTTAACATATGGGTGATTGGGGGGTTAACGGTGGTTATCGAAAAAAGCACCCGAAATTCGGACCTATCCAACAAAATACAAAATAATATACTGCGATTGATCCCCCATTGAAAACCTTTTCGGACTCTTGTAAAACTTAATCGATTTCCAGAAGTCCCAATCCCCGAGCTTTCCCGACAGCCTTCATCTGATTATTGACCCCCAGTTTGCTGTAAATATTGCGCACATGCGTCTTGACTGTATTTGCCGAGAGAATAAGATTAGTGGCGATCTCTTTCCGTGTGTGGCCTTTGGCTACGAGACGGAGTACTTCGAGTTCGCGTTTACTTAAATGCTCTATCAATTCCGAAGCAGGCGTTTGCGATTTCGCTTCAATAGTTTGCTCCGCATCTAGAACCGGAAATGCAGACAATAATCTCCCGACATACTCTGGTGCAATCTTGCGGGCGGCAGCTTTGTAAAGGAGTCGCGCTAATCGGGGGCCTTCATCCACGAACGTGCGCACAAACCCTCCCGGTTCGCCATGGGCGAGGGCTTGTGCCAGAAAACCTAGAGCTTTCTCAATTTCATCCTTGTCTTGAGATGTCAGTGCTAAGAGCAGCAAAATCTCGATCATTCGCGAAATGCGTCCCACAGCCTCAGCTGATTCCAGGAGCCGATGAAGCAAACTGATGGCTTCATCTATTCGTCCTTCAGCGAGAAGAATTCGGGCAAATACGATATATTCGCTTTCATTTAATTGCGTAATCTCCCCCTCGATTTTCAGGTCGCGGGCATTGACCCATTGTTTAACGGCATCTAGTTTATTGCGAGCTAACAAAATTCGCGTTTGGAAAGCAGAAATTCCATTGGCAATGAACGGCGGCATTTGGTGCTCAAAGGCAATAGCTTCAAAATCGCGGATGATATTTTCAGCACCTGCGAAATCTCTTTGCGTATGTAGGATTCTTGCCAAACACAAATGGCTCCATCCGGTCATGGCGATGTCATCCCCACGGGCAGTAATCTTAGCGCCCTCTTCCCCTTTGGATAAGGCTTCTTCCAATTGATTGGTTTCCGCCAATATCTCTGCCCAGATCGCCAATAACCAACCTACTGCGGCCATTTGGGAAACCCCTTTTTCATTTGCCAGGCACAGTTGTTCTTGGCAGATATCGATGACGCGCTGCAATTGGCCCATCATGCGGTAGGTAATTGCTAATTTCATACTGGTTAACAAAACCAAGTAAATATTGCCACCAGCTTTACTCGTCTCATAGGCAGCAACGCGAGCGTTGTAGGCCGCATTCATATCTCCGGCCATGCCGTAGGCATCTCCCAGTGCGACCGCAATCATACTGCGCCAGGCCAAATCCTGTACTGGGAGCTCATCAAGCGCATGGTGAGCATTTTGAATAATCCCGGGAATATCACCGCGATAAGATGCAATAAAGGCCCGTACTCCGGCTATCCGTCCACGCAGTTTGGCTTTTTCCATGTGATCTAAATCAGTTTCAATATTGCCGTCTGGTCTAACGTGTTTTACAGCGGTCTGTAGATTTGATTCGGCTTTATCTAATTCACCCCGTGCAAAAAGATACCATGCATTCAGGATGCAAAGATCAGGTTCTGAGTGGGTAAATTCTTCGGGTACATGATCTAACCAATACCATAATTTTACGTACTGACCACGTTTCAAGATATCATCAACATGCTCAACGATTAGTTGTACCGTTCGATCATAATCCTTTGAACTTAAAGCATGATCAATTGCATCATCAATATAGCCGTTTTGTTTGTACCACTCGCTAGCTCGAAGATGAAGTGCAGGTTCTCTTTCTAAAAATATTCGGTGTAAACGCAGACGCAATAAATCAGCAAAAATATGGTGATAACGATACCAGTATCGTTCTTGATCCAAGGGAACAATAAAAAGGTTGGCGTGCTCCAAATATTCAAGTATTTCTTGCCCGTTAGTTTGCCCGGTTAAAGAATCACACAAAGCACCTGTCAATCGATTAAGGATCGCTGTTTGAAGTAAAAATTCTTGAATTTCTTCTGATTGTTGATTTAATACTTCCTCGAGCAAGTAATCCAGCACAAAGCGATGGCTACCGCTGACATCTCGGATGGCACGGCTGATATTTTCTTGACCCTGAAGGGAAACAGCAACCAAGTGTAATCCAGTGATCCACCCCTCGGTATGGGCATCGAGTCTGGCAATTTCATCATAAGAAAGATGGATTCCCAGTTTTTGATGTAGAAATTCTGTAATTTCAGCAGGCGTGAATCGCAAGTCGGCTGCGCGTAACTCAACCATATGTCCTTTGGCCCTAAACCGGGCTAAAGGGAGATGGGGATCATCTCGTGTTATGATGACCAAATGCAATTGTGGCGGTAAATATTCGATTAACAGAGCGAGAGCATCATTAATGAGCGACGATTCGATCAAATGGTAATCATCAATAAAGATGATCAACCTGCCCGCCAATTCAGCAACCTCGTTTATGATGGCTGTTAAAATATCTTTGACATGGGGCGTTTGAGGCGATTGGAGCATGCCCACTAAACTTTCTGCAAGATCCTCACGAATTCCTGCCGCCCGTTTCAAGGCAGCTATAAAATAAGTCAGAAAGCGTGTGGGGTCGTTGTCATCTTCATCAATTGATAACCAAGCAATTTTGTTATCGGTTTGGCTTTCTTCGGATGAATCTGAACGCAAAAAATCCGCCCACTCACTGACCAACGTCGTTTTACCAAAACCAGCTGGGGCAGAGATAAGGGTAAGTTTGCAACCAAACCCTATGTTTTTGTCTATGCCCTCATTCAACTTCTTTATCAGGCTATGACGGGGAACAAGCTCCGAACGGGTTGGCGGGATAAAGAGTTTCGTGATCAAAATTGGGGTGGACATGAATGAGATTATATCCCATGTCCACCACCCAACGACTGAGCTATAACCAGCGCATTGAATGACTGCAGAAGTTCAATATCTTATGTCTAAAGTAATTGCATGATCTAATGCCAACAGATGTCATGTATCTTCTTGCCAAAAACCCAAATGTCCAAATATTGAAGATCCATCAACGTGAATTTAAAAATATGGTCATACGGTTCTAGTTCGAATCTCATTAATTCATGTTACGCACTCGTAGCAAGGTTTCCCTGGAATAGGGGGCGGGGGCGAAGCCACCACCCCCTATTCCAGGGAGATTCTCTTTAGGTTGCGTAACATGAGTTATTAAGATCTCTCAGTCTTGCGGTCTCGCTGGGTATGAATTTGATGGCTTGAATATCTGTCTTATTATTGTCCTATTATATTTTTCTAGCTACCCGACAGTTTCTATTTTGTACACGGATTTCACGGAAAAACACGGATGTTTTTATGATTCTTTACAAAAAATCCGTGAAAATCAGTGTAAATCCGTGTCCCAGAAAGTTCTTTTTCTCAAACTGTCAGGTGGCTAGTAGTTTTTCAGCTTCAACAATACAGTAAAAGGGTTCAATATCCAGTTTTTCACCAAATTGTATATATTCTGTCTTTTTTAATCCACATTCTTTCAGGAATGATTCAACTGCAACTTTAGGATCATTTGACATATCTATACCAAATTTCATAAGCTCTCCCATGTTTTCTATCAAACTCATGCTTCTTTTAGCCATTGTTGAATATTCACCTAAACTGAACGCTTTGGAATAAAAGTCTTGAGCAATAACACTTCCTTCAACACATAAATCCGCCATATTCCTGAGTGTTTCTTTGACAATATCAGCTTCTAAATACAAAGAAACACTTTGCCAAAGGAACAAAGTCTTTTTTGTCTTGTCAAAACCGGCTTCTACTAGCTTATCAACCCAAGATTCGCTTGAATAATCAACTGGGATATAGGTAATCCAATCATGCTTTATGCCTGCTTTTTTCAATGTTTCATTTTTAACATTGAGTGTATTAACCTGGTCGAGTTCAAAAACCTTTACATTTTTTCCTTTTGTAAAACGCAAAGCGATTAGATCAAAGCCAGCTCCAGGAAGGACAATCTGCTCCATTTCATCAACATATTTTTCCATGATTCTGTCAAACGCAAGCACACGAATACCCGCTGTGGAATCTAAGTTCTCTTCACCGGGTTCAACAAGTTTTCCAAGACTGGTTGTGAAACCAAATAAGCGCTGAGAAATAATAAGAGCTCCCATGATTGACCACAAACCAAAATGCGACTCACATGGAAACTTTTTTATAAATGCAACAGAAAGGGGATCCGGTCTGGTGTCAAAATAATGCATGATCCATCTGTATTGAAGCGCTTGACCTGCCGAGAAGGAAACACCCAGTTTCTTGCTATATACCATTTCCTTGTACATTCCAACTACTAGTCCAATAATAGCAAATGGAATGAAGATGATTTGAATCGGTATATAGAGGATGATTTGAAATACCTTTATGAAGATACATAATATGTTAGATAGCTGGTTTTTTGTTCGAATATCTGTCATTTTATTGTCCTTTTATATTTTTCTATTTTTGTGAAAATATTTTTGTCTTAATTTTCAGGGTATTTACGCCTAACAGGGGCTTTTGGCGCCCGTCGGCGCTGACCCAGTACACATTTTGAAACACATTGCAAATACTACTAAAGAAAGATTGTAATCCTTTCCTATCATACCTCCCTAAGATTACAATCAATTTCTCAATATGCCATCCCCCGAAAGGAGTATTTTAAGGGTTATTCTTCAGCATGAAATATCGTATTGCTTTGCCGCCTACCTCTTGCATAAGTTGTGACCAGCTAGTTTTAGGCCTGATATTGAGTTTCCTGATTCATTTATAGTATTTTTTTTCTAGCTACCCGACAGTTTCTATTTTGTACACGGATTTCACGGAAAAACACGGATGTTTTTATGAATCTTTACAAAAAATCCGTGAAAATCAGTGTCCCAGAAAGTTTTTTTTCTTATACTGTCAGGTGGCTAATTTTTCTTTAGACCGAAATCTTTCCAGTTTTTGTTCGCATGGACTAAGAAGAAAAACCGTCCAATCATGGATCGAGTCCTCTTGAGGGTACAAAAATTGGATAAAACTTCCCCGAATTATTCATTGGATGAGTTACATAGCCAGCACAGGTGTCTCGTTGATGGGTGCACCAATCTCAGATTAACAGGGGGAAAATAAGGTAAGCGAATAGGCCGTTGATCCCGTGCAGTATGAAACAGGGCCACAGGCTTTTTTCTTTGAGATACAGCAAAACCAGCACCGCGGAGAGGATGCTCACATCGATGGTTGGCCCCAACCCGAAGAATTTGAAATGCACTAACGAGAATAGAAACCACGAAGCCAATGCTGCCAGCCAGCGTTTCCCCGTGATCGTGTTGAGCCTTTCGATCAGATATCCCCGATAAAAAACTTCCTCAACTATGGTCCCGGTCAGGAACAAGCCCAGCAGCGTGAGGGGATGAAAGGCTTTGATCATCGGCTGAAGTGAACGGATTGGTTCCAGTCCAACCGCTTCCAGGGCGATACCGCTGAAGATCGAGGCAATTAGTGCAAATATATATGCAAAAACCCCCCACCAGATATATCTGCCTCTGAATTTTCCCAGCCCGATGCTCTCCAGCCTTTGCATTTCCACCTTTGGGAGCCAATAAAGCATCAATGCCAGAAAAATTAGCCATTCGATACTGATGGCGATAACGATATGTATATCACTGGCGGGGGTGGGCAGCAGTACATCACGCAGGAGAAACTCACTCCCCAGGATGAGAATCAAACCGAGCAGGTAAATTCGTTTCATGCTATTTCTACCAAAATCCAATCTGGGAAGTTCAGAGTTGGAACGAGGCCTGATTTATTGGCTCTCTTCGTGTTGGAAATGATCACTTGCAGGTTCGAAGCGAAATCCGCGCTATTTGTCCCCGCCTTCGGGCATCAACGTCCCATCATGGTCCCGGAAGAACAGCGGCAGTCCCTCTGCTAGACTGCTTTGTATCTTGGTTGGATCCTGACGCTGGTGATGGATGTGGAAGTAGAGAAGTGACTGTCAACTCGCGTAAGGTGACAGTCACTTTGATAGAAATCAAGCTTATTTTTTGTTTTGCTTATGAGCCTTTTTCTCCAGGCTGCCGGAGAAGAAGGTAAAGAAGGCCATCCCGGCCAGCGCTAGCCAGCCCAGCCAGTCGCCCAATTGGATGTAGAGCGAGTCGGCCGTGCCCAGGGGCAGGTCAGCGACCAGGATCGCCTGTGAGGGGATCGGGTCCGCGGTCTGCTCGAGGATGTGGCCGTAAGGATCGACGATGGCGGAGTTGAAGGCTTTCTCGGCATTGACAATCCCAGCGCGGGTTTCGATGGCCCGGAAGACCAGGTGAATGTTCTGCTTCTCGGCGATGCCGTCCCAGTCGCTGGAGGGGGCGACGATGATCTTGGCGCCCTGAGCGGCCATCTTGCGGGTGACATCGGTGTAGTTGAGGTCGTAGCAGATGATCGAGGCAATTGTGCCATAAGCCGATTCGTAGACCGGGAAGGTGCCCACGTTGAGGCCGTAAGGCTCCCCGGCGAAAAGCACGGGGTGGGCTTTGGCGTACGCATCGGAAAACTCACCAGCAGGGGACAAGATCACTACTTCGTTGCGCAGGCCATCTTCTTCGAAGACGCCGTAAGGCAGCACCAGGGTGGCACCCGTTTCAGCAGCCAGGGCTTTCAGCTCGGCAGTATATTCCTCTCGTGGATCGAAGGGCAGCACCAGCTCGCTCCAGGAGATAAGCTCCGCGCCCTGGTCGGCGGCCTGATGCGTCAGGTCGGTCAGCAATGCCAGTCGTTCCTGGGCATCCATATCGGGGTGGGAAAAAGCCACCTCGGTCTCGCCAAGTTGGATAGCGGCGACACGCACGGTCTCGGGGTTCTCCGGGGCTTGGGAATACTGGACGAGGCTGATGCCCACCCAGAGGGCGCAAGCCACTCCCACTCCAACCAGCA
>JACKQG010002282.1_pt1 | contig 25273 bp, 25 predicted proteins | sample 8237621 | NCBI WGS metagenome assembly JACKQG01 (sample SAMN15677084, study PRJNA649215) | marine metagenome | biome: marine; feature: Black Sea; material: saline water; isolation source: suspended particulate matter (SPM) from the Black Sea western gyre | collected 2013-06-09/2013-06-10 | depth... | reverse complement strand
TATTTAGATACCATTCAAGGATATTTAAACCCTAGAATGTTCCTTGCATTAGGATTGGATACTATAACTTCTTCAACTACATCTATTGAAGATGTAATTGATTTTGCTACTGAGATTTACCCTAACCCTACTACTGATAAAGTAAATGTGGTAAGTTATGCAGCAGCAATTAATAGTATTGATATTTACAATATTCACGGACAAGTAGTTTATAGTAAAGCAGTAAATGCAAATACTATTAAAATAAATACAACTTCATTTAGTGATGGTATTTATATCATGAATATAAAATCGGACAAAGCAACCGTTATAAGAAAGTTAATTGTTGAATAAAGTTTGATTAATTAAAAACAAAAAAGCCTTCCAGAAATGGAGGGCTTTTTTATTGGTAGTAAAGACTTAAATGCTTTATCCCTCTGTTTTGTTATGATGTTGAGGAACTAATTTAAATCAATCAACTCTTTAGGAATCTCAACTTCCATAATTCCTTTCTTGATGTCAATTCTTTTTACAAATTGATCGTGAAAAGGAAAACAGAATTCCTTTCCATTTTTCTCAGCATAGATAAGTTGTTGTGCGCTTTGTGAGTTGATGTAAGCAACTTTACCAAGATTTCCAAATTTCTTATCAATAACTGATAATCCAATTAATTTCTTTTCAGTAATTTCATTTTCATCAGTTTCTGGTAGCCAATCTTTAGGGAGGTAAACTTTTCTTTTCAGAATTTTTAAAGCTTCCTTTTCAGAATCTACATTTTCAAAACTTACCAAAACTACATTAGGTTTTGTTGGGCGGGCTCTGAGAATAAAATAAGGGATGAGCTCGTTTTTTTGCTCAATTAAAAAATAATCAAGTTCTGAAAAATCAAAAAGGATGTCATCATCATTATAGATGTTGACATCCCCTTTGTATCCGTGCAATTTAAAAACTGTTCCTACTAAGAAGCAATCTTTTTTTTGCATTTTACTTTTAAGCTTCTTCTGTTTTTTCTTCTTCAGTAGTAGCTTCTTCTTTAGTTTCTTCCTTTTCTTTTACAGTTGCAGGAGCATCTTCAGTAGTTTCTTCTGCTTTTGGTTCTTTAGTTTCAGGAGCTTCCTCAGTAGCTATTTCTTCAGTTTTTGCTTCAATTACTTCTTCAGTTGCAGGAGCTTCTTCTGCTACTACTTCCTCAGTAGTAGATTCTTCAGTAGTTTCTTCTTCTTTTGGCTCTTCTGCTACCGCTTCTTCAGTAGCATCCTCTGTTGTATCTTCCTTTACTTCTTCAACTACTGATTCAGTTTTTGTTTCATCAATTACTTCTTCTGTAACAGCTTCCTCTGTGGTAGTCTCTTGCATTTCTGCTCCATCTGTATTTTCAGTATCAGTTGCTGCCTCCACCTCTTCTTTTAGTTCAGAATTTTTTAATGCAATTGCCTTTGCTTTCTCTTCTTTTACTTCTTTTTCAGCTTTCAATCTTTCTTTAGCAGTATCAAGTTCTACTTTTTTCAAACCAGCAATTTTGTCTGCAACTTTCTTTTCTTTTCCGCTCATCCAATCATCAAACCTTTTTTCTGCTTCTTTTTCATCAAAGGCCCCTTTTGCAACTCCAGCTAGTAAATGCTTTTTCATCATCACGCCTTTATAAGATAAAATTGCTCTTGCAGTATCACTTGGTTGTGCGCCTTTTAGCACCCAATCTACGGCACTGTCAAAATTAATTTCTATTGTTGCAGGATTTGTATTTGGATTGTAGGTACCTAATTTTTCAATTAGTTTTCCATCTCTTTTTGACCTTTGGTCGGCTACTACTATATGGAAAAACGGTTTTCCTTTTTTCCCGTGCCTTTGTAATCTAATTCTTGTTGCCATTTTTTAATTTATTTGGTTAAACCATCTCGTGATTAATCCTCATTTATAAGGGCTGCAAATATAGATATCTTTTTCTAAACAACAATTAAAACAATGTAAAATATTTAATAGTATTTTTTCAATGTTAAAAAAGCTAAATTATGTGGGAATTATTGAGTATTTTTGCTTCCCGATTTTTAAATATTGAAATATGAGTACAAAAGAAAAAACAAAGAAGAAGATCACAATAAATGATTTTAAGAACACTATATTATCTGATTATAGATTAGCTGCTGAAGTTAGAGAGTCGGGAGCGCAAGGAAGAAGAGATGTGCTTTCAGGAAAAGGTACTTTTGGTATTTTTGGTGATGGAAAAGAGTTAGCTCAAATTGCATTAGCAAAAGTTTTTAGACATGGTGATTTTAGAGCAGGATATTATAGAGATCAAGCTTTGATGACTGCACTAGGGCAGTATTCTCCAAAACACATGTTCTCGGCACTTTATGGTGATCCAGAATTAGAAAGGGAACCTTCTTCAGGTTCCCGTCAAATGATGAACCATTTTGGAACTCGTTTTTTAAATGATGATGGAAGTTGGAAAAACTTAATGGAGCAGAATAATTCTACATCTGATATGGCTTGTTTGGCTTCACAATTTCCTAGATTAGTTGGTTTAGCACAAGCATCACAAGTATATAGAGATAATCCTGAATTGGCTAAAAGCAAACCAGGATTTACAAATGGAGGAAGTGAAATTGCTTTTGCAACTATTGGTAATTCATCTTGTGCAGAAGGGCATTTTTGGGAAGCAGTAAATGCAATTGGTGTATTACAAGTTCCTGCAATTATTTCTATTTGGGATGATGGTTACGGAATTTCTGTACCCAATGAGGTGCAAATGACAAAGTCGGATGTATCTGCAGTGTTAGCAGGATTTCAAAATGATGAAAAAGGTGCTGGTTATGATATAGTAAAAGTAAATGGATGGGACTATCCTGCACTTGTTGAAGCTTATGAGAAAGCAGAAAAACTAGCTAGAGAAAAGCATATTCCATCAATTATTCATGTTGTAGAAATGACACAACCAACAGGGCATTCTACTTCTGGTTCTCATGAAAGATATAAGAGTAAAGAAAGAATGCAATTTGAGCAAGATTTTGATTGTATAAAGAAATTTACTGAGTGGATTATTGAAAGTAATATTGCTACAAAAGAAGAAATAGAGGCAATAGATAAAGAAGTGGTTGCATTTGTAAAAGCTCAGAAAAAGGAAGCATGGACAGAGTTTCAAGCTCCAATTAAAGAAGAGTTAAAAGAAGTAATTGCTATTTTTAATTCTATTTCAGCACAAGTAAATATTCCTGAAATTGCAGATTGGATTAAAGATTTAAATCAATCAGCAATGTTTGGTTTATTCAGAAGACATTTTATGAGTAAAGCAAGAATGTTATTGGGGATGATTGTAAACGAAAACATTCCTGAAAAAGCTACTTTGCGTAATTTTATCAACAGAATTAATTCTGAAAACTATGAAAGATATAATACTAAATTGTATAACGAAACAGCTACATCAGCTTTAAAAGTTAAGGAGGTAAAACCTACTTATGATTCAAACTCTGAAGATGTAGATGCAAGAATCATTTTAAGAGATAACTTCCACCATATGTTTGATGCAATACCTGAAGCAATGATTTTTGGTGAAGATGTAGGGAAAATTGGAGGTGTGAACCAAGGAGTGGAAGGTATGCAAGAAAAATTTGGTGTTAGTAGAGTTGCAGATACTGGAATTAGAGAAGCAACTATTATAGGACAAGGAATTGGACTTTCATTAAGAGGATTAAAACCAATTGCTGAAATGCAATATTTGGATTATGTAATTTATGGTTTTCAGACAATGGTTGATGATATTGCATCTTTACATTATAGAACTCACGGTGGACAAATTACTCCTTTAATTATCCGTACTAGAGGACATAGATTGGAAGGTATTTGGCATTCAGGTTCTCCTATGGGAATGTTGTTGAACGGAATGAGAGGAATGTATTTATGTGTGCCAAGAGATATGACAAGAGCAGCAGGATTCTATAATACTTTGATGCAGTCAAATGACCCTGCAATGGTTATTGAGTGTTTAAATGGATACAGAATAAAAGAAAAATTACCTACTAATATTGGTGAGTTTAGAGTTCCTTTAGGTAAAGTAGAAACTACCAGAGAAGGTAATGATATTACTTTGGTTTCTTACGGTAGTACTTGGAGGGTGGTAATGGATGCAGCTGAGAAATTAGAAAGAGCAGGAATTTCTTGTGAAATAATTGATATTCAAACTTTAGTTCCATTTGATTTGTCTCATGATATTGTTAAAAGTGTGAAGAAAACAAATAGATTGTTAGTTATTGATGAAGATGTCCCTGGAGGTGGAACAGCTTATATTTTACAGAAAATTGTAGAAGAACAAGATGCATATAATTATTTAGATTCTGAGCCACAAACATTAGCAGCTAAAGCTCACAGACCTCCTTATGGAGCAGATGGTGATTACTTTACAAAACCATCTTCAGAAGATGTGTTTGAGAAAGTTTATGGAATGATGCATGAGGTTAATCCTACTAAGTATCCATCACTTTATTAGAGGATAGAAAACAGAGAAAAGAAATATAGTTTGTAGTTTGTTGTTGGTAGAATTGCCAAAAACTACAAACCACAAACTAATCTTAAATGAAAAAAACTACTGAATCGGACTCTAATTATAATGCTTTGGAACAAATGAGCACTGCTGATTTACTCACAAACATTAATAGAGAAGATAAAACAGTAGCACTTTCGGTTGAGGAACAAATTCCTCAAATAGAACAACTAATTAATGCAATCGTTCCCAAAATGAAAAAAGGGGGACGATTGTTTTATTTAGGAGCAGGTACATCTGGACGATTAGGAATTGTAGATGCATCAGAATGTCCTCCAACTTTTGGGGTAGATCATGGTTTAGTTGTAGGATTAATGGCAGGAGGAGATAAGGCCATGCGAAAAGCAGTAGAATTTGCTGAGGATAATACAGAACTAGGGTGGAACGATTTATCAGAACATAACATAAACACTAATGATGTGGTGATTGGTATTGCAGCATCTGGTACTACTCCTTATGTAATTGGTGCGCTTAAAAAATGCCAAGCTGAAAGTATAACTACAGGATGTGTTGTTTGTAATGGTGATTCTCCGGTTTCTAAGGTTTCAGATTATCCTATTGAAGTGATAGTAGGTCCTGAATTTGTAACGGGAAGCACTCGTATGAAATCGGGTACAGCACAGAAATTAGTGCTAAATATGATTTCAACTGCTGTAATGATACAACTAGGTAAGGTAAAAGGAAATAAGATGGTTGATATGCAACTATCAAACAATAAATTAGTGGATAGAGGAACTAAAATGATAATGAATGAAATAGGAGTGGACTATGAAACTGCTAATGCTTTATTGCAACAATTTGGTTCTGTTCGTAATGCTGTAGATAATTACAATGGATAAAGAAAAATTAGTAAAAGGATTTGTTTTTATTTCTGTAGCAACATTAATTATTTTGATTGATGCTACCCTTTTACATATTGGTTTTAATAATATAAATCATGGAAGTTATACCATTTTCATTTTAGCAATAATTATTCTTCCATTTATTTTTTACTTTGCTTTTAAGGGTATAAAAAACATTTTGGATTCTATTTTTGAGAAGTAAATAGAACTTTTCTTCTGTTTCTTAATTTTTTTTGTAGTTTTGTAGAATTAAACTTTAAAAATCATACAGTTATGAAAAAAATAGTTATTATTTTATCTCTAGTGTTTGCATTTTCAAGCACTTCAAACGCATCTCATTTTATGGGAGGTGAAATTACCGTTACTCATATTAGTGGAAACGATTATTTAGTAGTGCTAACTGCTTTTCGTGATATGAATGGAATTACTTTTTCTCAAACCTCTCAAATGTTAGATGCTTATGATTCAAGCGGTAACTCATCTACAATTTTTGTAGATTATCATGCAAATTCTATTCATCCTTTATATGGTTTACAGGCTTTTACACAAGTGCCAAATATGGCTTACCCTGTAGAAATGGATATGTGGTACGATACTGTTTCTATTCCTACAGGTACAAAGTACCTTACATGGGGTAGTTGTTGTAGGAATTCTACTATTTTAAATGGAGCAGCTAATGAGGGTTTTACTTTGTTAGCGGAAGTAACAATTGGTTCTATTAATAACTCTTCTCCTGTGTTTTTATCACCTCCAGTATTGGTAGTTCCTCATAATGTGGCTTGGCAGTACAACCCTCTTCCTTTTGATATTGATGGTGATTCCTTGGCTTGGAGTTTTACAGACCCTTATGATGGTATTTTTGGGGTACTTCCTCCATCAACTATCTCAATTACAGCTCCACCATCTGACCCAACTAATGTGTTAAGGATAGACAGTATTACTGGACAAATTGATTGGACAGCTTCTCAGCAAGGTAATTATGTGATGACCATTAAATGTGAGGAGTTCAGAAATGGAGTAAAAATAGGAGAGATAAACAGAGATATGCAATATATTGTTATTCCTGATTCTTTAGTTATGGCGCCAACCGTTTTGAATATGAGTACTATTCCTACTAATAGTGGAGGTTATCCTTATATTGTAAGTCAGCCTAATCAGAACATCAGTTTTAGTTTAATGGTAGATAATTCTGCAAATAATGTAAGTATGGAGGCTTATGGAGAGCCTTTTCAAATTAATAATATAGCTACTTTTACTACTTCAACAAGTGGTAATAATATTGAAGGTACATTTGATTGGAGTCCTACACAAAGTGAAGAGAGAATAAATCCTTATTTTGTAGTTGTTAGAAGTACAAATGGTAGTTATTCGTTGGATGAAACCATACAGATTGAAGTATCTTCTGTTACTTCAGTTAATGATTTTATTGTAGAAAAATTTAATATTTACCCAAATCCAACATCAGATGAATTTTATATAGATATATCGTTAGATAAATCAGCTGAAATTTCAGTTGTAGTTTATGATTTATTAGGAAAAAAAGTACAAACATTTTCAACTGAAAAAGGAATTGGAAAACACTTATTAAAATCTGATTTTAATTTAGAGAGTGGTCAGTATATTATCTCTGTTGAAAAAGATAATGTAGAACTCAAATCTGAAAAATTACTTATCACTAAGTAATTTAGGGATAATAAAAAATTAAAAGGGAGCATTAGCTCCCTTTTTTATTTGCTCTTGTCATTTGTCTTTTTCCAGGAGGTCCATCTAAAACAATAATTTCAAAACCTACAGCTTTCATGGTTCTTTTTACTACTCCTTTAGCACAATAGGTAACTAAAAATCCGTCATCTTTCAAGTAATTGTACATTTTTTTGAAAACTGATTTACGCCACATTTCTGGCTGTTTTTCAGGGGCAAAAGCATCAAAGTAAATAATATCAATTTTTTTATTAGTTGTAAAAATTTGCACTGCTACCTTATTTTTCAGTAAAGTAAAATTTGCTTGTAGCTGAATTTCTTTTTCCCATATACCATTATGCAAAGCCATCAAATTTTCTTTTGGGCAGTCTAAAAAATTAGTAAAATTCAGTTTGCTGTATTCTTCCTTTTTTAGTGGATAAGGTTCTAAACAATTGTAAAACACTTCTAGCTTTTGCTCTTTTGCTTTTTGCAGAGTTAGTAGTGTATTAAGTCCTGTTCCAAATCCTACCTCTAAAATATTAACCTTATTTTTATTGGTAGCCATTAGCCCGTTTTCTATAAAAACATGTTTGGCTTCTGCAATGGCGCCATGTTTGGAGTGGTAAGTTTCGTTTAAGCTTGGTACAAAAAAAGAATGCGAACCATCAGAAGTTGTGATGAGTTCTTTTTGCATTTATTTGATATGAAGTTTTCTAATCTTTTTTATTGGTCCTGGGCAAATTTGTTGATGGCAATCTACACACCTTTTTACCATTTTATTATACTGCTTAGTTTTATCTTCTTCCGTATTTATTAATTGTCGTACGGATTGGATAAAAACATCAGCAAAAGCTGTGTATTGCCCATCTTCTCTTACATCAGTATCTGTTGGCTGTGCAGTGTGAAGTTTCTCAAATTCTGTAAAGAATGCTGGGGTTTGCCCTTTTCTAATTTGCGATTTTACATTTTCAGCATCTTCAAAAAGCTCTCTCATAAGCAGTGCTAATTCACTATCTTTATTTGGAAAGTTTATTGTGTCAGTTGCTTCTTTTTTATCAGTATTTTGACAAGAAAAAAAAGAGGATGCAATAATGCATCCTCCTAATATTTTTAAACTTAACTTCATCTTACTTTAAAATTACTCCAGTAGCTTCTTCAATGCTGTAAGAGATTTCTGGCTTAGTTATTGCATCAATTTCTTCCTGGCTTGCCTTGGCATCCTCTAATTGGTGCTTTAACCAAGCAACTGATAAAGTATCAACTTTTGCAACACCTTCAATAATTACGGTTCCTGATGCATCTAATGGCATAAAAAAGCCATAATCTAAAAATCTTACTAGCATTTGATTGTTTTCGTCTAAATCAACTTCCATCCAGCATCCTTTTTTGGCACATACTTCTGAGATAGTCCCGATTACTTTTACTTGTGCAGAATCTTCAGTTTCTAAAATTGTCATTAATTCTGCTCCAGTGATTGCACCTTCTTCAGTAATGTTATCATCTCCAAATTTCTGGATTACAACCTCCTGTACTGTTACTTCTTCTGTTTTTTGGCTGTTTGTACAGGCAATGGTAACAAGTACAATACTTAATAAGATAATTTTCTTCATAGTTTATTTGTTTTTTGTATTTTTAGAGCTGCAAATATATACTATTATTTGATTTTAATATTATAAAAACAATGCTTTGCAAAATAATAAAATAATCTGTCATTTTAGATGTAGATTAAAAAAAATACCATTTTGAACACATAAGACAAAAATGTATTTTGTTTGTTTTTTATTGTGGCGTGTGTATTTTCTTATCAAATTTGTCGTATCAAATTAAACAAACCAAATATTAACTTAAAATCAAAATCATGAAAAAACTAATGACACTTGTAATTGTTTCAGCAATGGCTGTTACAACTTATGCAACTCACCTTATGGGTGGGCAAATTGTAGCTACTCATATTGGTGGTTACGATTATCAGATTGAGTTTACTGCTTACAGAGACACTATTGGCGTTCCCATGCAATTGGTGGCTGACTTTAATGTGTTCGAACAAGATACAAGCGGTGCTTGGAATTTTTTGTTTACTTCTTCAGTAAACTATGATACAACTTCTGGTGGCTTGATGGGGTCTGTGCTTACAGTATATGGGGTAGAGGTTTATACCTTTATTGATACCATAACAATGCCAGGAGATGGTTATTATGCAATTAGCTGGAACAATTGCTGTCGAAATGGAGCGATTATCAATATGTCTAATCCACTAAGTGAGAGTATGAAACTATCTACTTTCCTAACGGTTGACAGCCTGAATCCTAATTCTTCTGCATCTTATACTACTCCGCCAGTTGCTTATTTGCCAGCACACACATTATGGCAATACAATCCGCTACCATTTGATCCGGATGGCGATTCGCTATCATGGCATTTGGCAGTTCCTTTGGATGATAATGGTTTAGTAAACGGATATGAATTCCTTTCTGATACTGCTTATTCTGATTCTGCTGCTGTATTTTCATTAGATTCTATTACAGGAGCCCTTACTTGGAGTGCTAATATGGTAGGTAATTTTGTTGCCTCTTTTATAGTTGAGGAATTCAGAAATGGAGTACAAATTGGTTCAATGAGAAGAGACATGCAATTTATTGTAATACCTGATACTTCTAATGCAATGCCGCAAATTTCTAATATGCAGTCAGTTCCTACTAATTCTGGTGGTTATCCTTATGTGGTGCTTAGCCCTAGCCAGAATTTCCAACTTCACCTTTTAGCATCTGATGCTGATGTGAATGATGTGGTAAATATGACAGGGTTTGGTGAGCCGTTTGATTTAACAACTGCTCCTGCCACAATGAATGTTGTACTAACAGGAAACGGTAACGAAATTGAAGGGACTTTCTCTTGGACTCCTGATGTAAGTGCAGTAAGAACGGCACCTTATTTAGCAGTGTTTAGAGTAAGCGATCAAATGTTCTACTTTGATGAAACCATTCAGTTTGAAGTTTCAATGACCTCTGGGGTAGATAACAACAATGGAATTACAATGGATAACATTTATCCGAATCCTGTAAATAAGATGATGTATGTACCAGTAACTTTGAAAAAAGGAGCTGTAATTACAATGGATATTTACAATATTTTAGGTGTTAAAGTTTACCAATCAGGCGAGATGAATTTCACAGCTGGTAATCATTTAATTCTTAAAAATATTGATTTAAATAGTGGGCAGTATTTAGTTTCTATTAAAGATAATAATGGAAATATGCTGAGCACAGAAAGAATAGTTGTGGTTAAGTAATCTGATAAAAGATAAAACTTAAATTCAGTTTACATGTTTTGGGGGAAGGGGAGCAATTTGCTCCCCTTTTTTATTAAATTTGCACTCTCAAAATTCAACTATTAAAACCAATGAAAATTACTCCAAAAGGTCATTCCAATATTCAAGATGTAGATTTTAATAATCTGCAATTTGGAGCTACTTTTTCTGACCATATGCTAATTTGCAAATACAAAGATGGTAAGTGGGGGGAAGCAGAAATAAAGCCTTATCAGCCAATTCCAATGATGCCTGGAACGCAAGTGTTGCACTATGGACAGTCGGTTTTTGAAGGTATGAAAGCTTTTAAGACTAAAGAAGGAAAAGTGCTTTTGTTTAGGGAGGAAGATAATTTTAATCGTTTGAATAAATCAGCAAAAAGAATATGTATTCCTGAAATACCGAAAGATATTTTTATGGATGGACTACATGAAATTCTAAAATTAGATTCTGATTGGGTAAAGCAAGGGGATAATTATTCTCTTTATATCCGACCTTTTATTTTTGCTTCTGGGCAATGTATAAAAGCTACTATTTCTGATGAATATACTTTTATGATAATTTGTTCGCCAACAACAACTTATTATGCTGGCGATATGCATGTAAAAATTGAGCAAAAATATACAAGAGCAGTAAAAGGTGGAACGGGTGCAGTAAAAGCAGCAGGGAATTATGCTGCATCTTTTTATCCCACTAAACTAGCAAGAGAAAAGGGTTTTAGTCAAATAATTTGGACTGATTCAGAAAATCATGAGTATTTGGAAGAGGCAGGCACCATGAATATTTGGGTTAGAATTGATGATACACTTATAACACCAAAACTCTCAGGCACTATTTTAGGAGGAATAACAAGAGATAGTATTCTGCAATTAGCCAAAGATATGGGTATTACTGTTGAGGAAAGGGCTATTAGTATAAGTGAACTAAGAGAAGCTCATCAAAGCGGAAGGTTAAAAGAAGTATTTGGAACAGGAACAGCTGTATCAGTTATTTTTATTGGCTCTATTACTCAAGGGGATTATAAAATGCAACTCTCCAAGCAAGAGGATAGTTATGCTCAGAAATTAAAGAAAACTATTATTGGAATTCAACATGGAAATTTGGAAGATAAATACGGATGGGTAGCAGAAGTAGAGTCTGTTTTTAGTAGGCAGTAACTTTGATAATTTAAACTAAATAAATAATCAACAACAACTATTTCTTTAGCACCATCTTGTAGTGCATAATTCCTGCTTCTTCAAATTCACTTCCAATTTTTGCAAATCCCATTTTCTCATAAAAAGGAATTACATCTGTTTGTGCATGCATGTAAATTTCACCTTTATAAGTTGATAAGTCATCTAGTATTTCTTTAAGAACTATATGTCCAAACCCTTTACCTCTTTCTTCATTTAAAACTGCAAATCGCTCTAATTTATAGCCCTTTTCTGTTTTTCTGTGCCTGGCAGTTGCTACTGGTTTTTCATTATTAAAAACCAAGAAATGAGTTGATTCTTCCTCAAACTCCCATTCTAATTCTTCTGGGCAGTTTTGTCCAATTACAAAAACTTCATATCTTATTTGATGTGCAATTTTCAATAACTCTGAATCATCAAAAGTAATTTTTTTTATTTCTATCATTATTATTGTATTTGCTGTAAAATTATGTATTTTTGAGCAAACTAAAAAACAAAAATTATGAAGAAAATATTTTTATCTGCAATTCTAAGTGTTATTACACTTTTTGCAATGGCTACAAAGCCACATGTTGATCATGTAAGAGTTAATACTGAAAAATCAACCATAAAATGGAAAGGCTCTAAAATAGCTGAAAGCCATGAAGGTATAATTAATATCCAAAAGGGAGTTTTAATGATTGAGCATGGAACTTTAGTAGGAGGTCAGTTCAGTATTGATATGAATTCAATTACGAATACTGATATTGAATCAGAAGAATATCGTGCAAAATTAGAAGGTCATTTAAAAAGTAAAGACTTCTTTGATGTTGAACAATTCCCAACTGCTACTATAACAATTACTAATGCAGTTAAAGGAGAAGGTAATTCCTATAAAGTTGTTGCTGATTTAACTATTAAAGGAATTACACATCCTATTAGCTTTGATGCGGAAGTAAATGTAAATGGACTTAATTTTTTAGCTACTGCTAAAATTAAAATTGATCGTACAAAATGGGATATTACTTACAATTCAGGAAACTTCTTTGAGAATTTAGGGGATTACCTTATAAAAGATAAAATTGAATTCGATATTTCACTTTTATCGGCAAGGTAAGTTGCTTTTTTAGCTGCTGAATTACTTTAATCTATTTGGAATATTTTAAAATATTAGTCTATTTTTCCTGCAACTACTATTATATCCATATATATTTTGGTCAGTTATAGTCCAGAAATATCCATTATTTCTAACATCAAAATCACTTCCTAGAAAAGATTTAAATTTCTTTCTTCCTAATGGAATCTTAAATGTGACTGTACCACTTTCCCAACAATCAGGGCTTAAAGTTTGTTTCCATATTTGCCCTTTGTCAGAACTTTGAAATTTGATAGTGATATTACCAGAGTTTAACACAATAGAACTTTCAGTATAAAACATAATTGTTCCTTCAAACTCACAAATTCCATCATAATCAGAATTAAATGTAGATTTATTTGTTGGGATTGGATTAGTCGTGTTATAGGATGAATAAGTTACATCTGTTGTAGCATTAGGATTATAATTTATTGCATCAGGATCAGTGCACCCATAAATATAATAACAACTTCCATCATCTTGTATAGCTTGATTTGAATAATTAGCTGCATTATAATCAGTGCAACCAAATAATTCATTTATTTCTTCTTTTTTACAAGAGGAAACAATAATAGATAAACTCAAAAATGAAAGGAAAAGATTTCTCATAACTAGATATTTTTTCACAAATGTATAATAAATTTACAAAACTGACAAATTCGTCATTGTGAGGTTTTTTAGTATTTTGGAATTTGCCAAACGAAATGGCACAATTATCAGATACAGAATTATTAAAGCAAATTGCTAATCGGATTAAAGAATTACGCAAGGAAAAGGGTGTTACGCAAGAAGCATTCTATAACGATACAAATATTCATATTGCCAGAATTGAAAGGGGAAAAACAAACATTAGTATTAGTACACTCAATGCTATTTGTAATTATTTTGAGATTACCTTAAAGGAGTTTTTTATTTAATATTTGTCATGTTGAGCTTGTCGAATTGTTGTTTAATCGGCAAAGCCAAATATCTACAAATTTTTAAACTGTAGATTGGCTATGCCGAACAAAAATCGTTTCTCCATTTTATTCAGAATGACAATTTACTTATTTTCTCAGCTAATTGTTCGGCTGCTTTTGGGTGGTTTCTGAACCACAATTCGGGTTCAATTAATTCTAATTCACTTAATGACGGTTTGTTATTGTTATCATAAACAATATCAACCCTTGCGTACATAGGTTTAAATGGGCTTGCAGCTAGGCAGTTTTCAGCAAACACAATTTCTTCTTTGGTTGGTGTATATTTTTCTATTCTGCCACCATGATCATCTTGCACTCGGAAATCACCTTCTTTTGCAATCTTTTTTATGGCATGTGTATATCTTCCTCCAATCATGATTAAGGAGATTTCACCTTGTGTAGTTATGTTATTTAGGAATTCTTGAAAAAGCATTCCTTCATTTTTTATAAGCTTTTGGAATATAGCTTCAATTTCGGAGCAGTTACTAGGGGTTGTCCGATAAGTATGGCGTGCTGCTCCTGATACTGCTGGTTTTAGTACAGCCTCAGTCCAGTTTGTTTTTTCAAATAACTGATTTAAAGTTATGGTATCTCCTTCCTTAACAAATAGAGTAGGAGCAATATTAATCTTGTTTTTTGCTAAATCTTGCAGATAATTTTTATCAATATTCCAGTTTATAATATCGGAAGAATTAATGAAAGTAGTTTTATTTTTTGTGTTTTCTAACCAGGTAAAAAACTCATTGAAGCGTTCAAAATAGTCCCAAGTAGTACGGAAAATTGCGTATTTAGTAGTTGTCCAATCAAAAGTTTTGTCTGCCCAATCTTTTTTGCAAACCTTAAGCCCTTTTTGCTTTAGGGCATCTAAAAGAAGTTGATCTTCTAGAAGAACTTGCTCAACATACCAATCAGTTTTTTTAGGATTTACATATCTATGATCGGTAAGAATAACAACATCAAACATTACTCAATAATCAAAGTTTTTCCTTCTTTAGAAATTTGGATTTTATTATTACTTTTTCTTCCTAAAATATCATAAGTAGTAGGCGATTTCTCATTTTGATTGTGTTCGATAATTTCTGTTGTGCCAAATGGTACTAATTGAACATCTTCAAGTACAATATCATTATTCAATATTGTAGCATTTATAGTTTTTGAATAATAACCAGTTTTACTAAAGGTAAAATTATAATTTCCTTGATAAATGTGCCTGTGATAATTCCCAATTGGAAGATTAGAAAAGACATGGGAACTGTCTGTATCATGCCCATTAATTTCAACTTTTGCTTTTAAAGGTTGTCCCGTAATGCTATCAGTAATTATCCCTCTAATTCCGTATAGAGATTGTTCCATATAATTTATTAATGAAGGATAATTAGCATCCCAAAGCATGGGTAAATCATTAGGATTAGGAGTTTTGTTATCAGAAAGTTCAAGTGTAAATTCTCTGCAATATCTGAAGTAATTCATGTAATCTTGTCTTCCTCCATCTACTTCATACCAATCCCAACCATTTGTTATTCCATCATTTAAATAATTGAAATATCCATTCCCACTATTTGCTTGGCAACTATCAGCATATTCCTGAGAAACATATTGCCACCAGTTATCATCAGCAGTTAAATTGCTCCAAGTATCCCAAGGATAATTTGCAACTTCAGCACCTCCATGCATATTTGCTGAAATACTGAAATTTATACTATCTGCTAGTCCTAAAAAGATATTTGTTTCAGTTTGATAAGGATTCCCATCTGGATGTAGTCCATCCTCAGGGTCAGGATAATTTCTGTTTAAATCTACCCAGTTTGCATTGTATCTAATTGCCGACCAAACATCTTGATTTCCACCATAGTAAGCTCCATCAGGATTCGCTAATGGGTTTATCCAGATATCAATATTGTTTACTAAATCTGTTAATTTTTGATTATTTCCATATCCGTTAAGAATATAATCTATTAGTCTTAAACTTAAGATGTACCCAGCTAACTCATCTCCATGCATGGATGAAGTGTAGAGGAAAGATGGTTCATTTTCTTTTTGTCCTACATTATTAGAAATTTGAACTGTTAAAATTTCTCTTCCAGAGTTTAAAGTTCCAAGATGATGAATTTTGCAGATAGATGGAAATGAATCTGCAAAGGCTTGCATCATGTCAACATACTCCTGATAAGTTGGGTAGTAGTTCCAATTGTTTTTATTTGTATTATTATATGAAGGAATTTTCTTTGGAATAATTGTGTAATCAATTCCAATATTTAGAAAATCAGAGAACTCTTTTTTGTTAGCATAAGCATAAGCAATTTCTGAATTTGTTTTATGGTCAACTGAGATAATATCAGAAATCTTATTTAATTGATTTTTGTTATTATATTCAAATGAAAAATAAACCTCCCCTCTTTCTGAGAAAATTTCATTGATATTTTGAGAAATTCCTAAAAAAGGAATTAATAAAAGTAGTAGTATTTTTTTAATCATTTTTGTATTTGTAATAAGCTAATAAAGGTAAAAACAACCCCCAAGAAATTAATGATATTGTATCTATCCATTTTGCTCCTTGCAGGTGGTTGTGGTAAAATAAAAAAGTTAATGAAGTTGTAAGTCCGCTAAATCCTCCTAAGAAATAAACTAGTTTTTTCATTAGTTTTTAAATTTATTTAGTGTTTCTTTTACTGCATCTTTATGTATTGTAAAAGTCATCATTTTTAATTTTACAAAATCTTCATGGTAAAAGTAGTATCCTGGGAAATTTCCATTTCTAGCGCCACTTCCACTGTCTTTAATTAAAAACCACCAGTCTCCATTATTGTCAATTTTATAGCCAATCAAATGTATAGCATGGTCATCTGTTGTTGTTCCGTTAGAAAACCTGAATTGCCTTGCATTTTCATCAATAAATTCTGATGGAATGTCGTAAGATGGAACCATTGCTACATCATGTAATGACGAATATCCGCTTTCTGAAACATCACCACCAATTGAGATAGAATAACCATTTTCAATTGCATTCTTTATTGCGAACATAAATTCATTTAATGGAACATTGTAGTAGGCATTACTTCTCCACCAATTATCGGGTACTTTGTATTCTTCCTGACTCCAATAGGGCTTTTGCATCAAACTCATAAAGTCAACATAGTCGTTTGGTTTAAGCTTAGTTACATTTTTTAAAAATGATTTTGGAGTATAAGTTTTCCCTTTGTATTTAAATGAAGTAGGGGGTACTCCCATATAATGATTCAAGATAGATTTGATGTTAGAAAGGATTGCATCTTCATCCCAAAAATTGATTTGCTTACAATTCTTTAAGTAAGCCTCAAATTCACCAAACATTTTTTCATGGTTGTAAAAGGGTTGGTCTGATGGTTTTCCTTCATAAGCCTCAGCAGGTACAATTCCGTACCAATCCATCATTCTCTGTACTGCATTTGTTTCTGAACCTTCTCCTAAATGAGTGTTTCCTCTAGTGTTTATGTAGCCTCTTGCTTTTTCAATGTACTCAAAGTAAACAGGGTAAAGTTCTGATAAATTGACAGTTTTTCCTGTTATCCTATGGATTTCACTTTCGTAAAATGAAGTAGTAGAAAAACACCAGCAAGTTCCAGTATTTCCTTGTGAGATAGGGTTTTCAGCTTCTACAATTGTAAATTCATCTAAACTTTTTGGAATTTCCTTTCCATCAAAATTCATTTTAAAGGATTTGTACTCTTCCTTATCAGCTTTGTCATATTTCTTTGATTCGCTTACAATTTTACCATAAAAATTGTTGGAGTAGGATTCGAATTGACCTTTGTCCTGTGCGCTAGCTCCTAAGCCAACTAGCAATAAAATTCCTATTTTTTTTATCATGTCTCTGTGTTTTGTTTTTGAAAGTTCAAACTTAAAGTATTTTTGTAAATTGCGGACCTAAACTAACCAAAAAATAAAAAACTATGAAAGCAGGAAAACAAATTCTGAAATGGACTCTAATTACAATTATATCATTTACAACATTCAATTTATTTATTTCATCAGATTATGAGTTTGAAAGATCAATTGAAATAAATGTACCACCACATGTAGTTTATGAGCAAGTTACTAACCTTAAAACTTGGCAAAATTGGGCTGTTTGGTGGAAACAAGACACAGCCATGATTACTACTTTTTCTGGTGAAAATACAGGGGTAGGAGCAAGAATGGATTGGGTTGGTTCGGATGGTAAGCAAGGAGGATTAGAAATTGTTTCTTGTAGTTTTGAGGGGATGGAAACTAAATTAGATTTTGGAAGCATGTCGCCAACTGGTGTGTGGAGATTTGAAACAATAGAAAGTGGAACCAAAGTAAGCTGGGGAATGAAAGGAGAAATGCCTTTTTTTATGAGTTTTATGACTTTGTTTTTTGATAAAATGGCAGGACCAGATTTTGAAAATGGGCTTCTTGGATTAAAAGAATATTGTGAGAAAATTCCTTCTCGTTCATCTGAGGTGGAAATAGTTGATTGGCCTGAACAAAACTACATTTTGTTGCATGTTGAGTGTAGTATGGCTGATATTGGAAATGCTATGGGGACTTCAATTGGCAAATTATTTGCTCATGTTGGTGCCAATAATTTACAGTGTATTTCAGCACCATTTTCTATGTGGGGTGATATGGAAAATACATTTACAGCAGATGGTTTAGTGCAATTTGAAGTAGGCGTGATGGTAAATGAAGCAGTGGGGAATGATGAGATTAAAGTAGGGAAAACAACTTCAACTAGGGCTTTACAAGCCATACATTATGGCGCTTACCAAATGAGTGGAACTACTTATAAAGTGTTAGAAGATTATGCCAAAGAAAATGACTTGACTGTAACCATGAGCAAGTCCTATGAGTTTTACACTAACGATCCAACTTTAGTTGCTCCAGAAGATATAGAAACTCTTGTTGTATTTGAGATGTCAGAGTAATGAACGAATAAGATTTCTATTTTTTTGATTTTTTCAATAAAGATAGTTATTTTATATTTGTCTCATTATTAAATAGGTAAAAGACCTAACCAATAAATATAGGCAATAATAAAATGAAAAAATATTTACTAATTTCTAAATTTTATATATATTTGTTTAGGTGAAAAAAGTAAATAACATTATTAGTATTCTTATTCTTACCATTTATTCAATGGTATTATTTCACAATATTGTACCTCATTGTCATGATGCAGAGCATACTTCTACTGAAGTGTCTCATAAAGAAAATAATCATTGTAATTCTTCTGAGGACAATCATTCAGAATCAAGTTTTTTTCACTTTTTAGAGCATTTGTTTGACAATTTGCCTCATTTTAGTGTAGAAAAACCTACTCAATTTGCAATTACTAATAAAATTCCTGTAACTAATCAAATTGTTTTTGTTTCTGATTTATTTTCTTCCAAGATAAATAAACCATTTTTCATAGAAAAAGAGGAAACAGAGTATTTTGTTTTTCCACAATACGAGTATTTACTAATAGTTACTCTCCCCTTAAGAGGACCTCCTATTTCTTAATAAACACCCCATTTTACTCAATTTACCTTTATTAATTAATCAATTCTGATTTATTAGTATATTTTATTTATCATCAAAATTTATTACAATGAAAAAATCAATTTTCGTAATCGTTTTTTCGATTACAATAATCTCGTGCAACTCAGGTGAAGTCAATAATCATGGACATTCTCACTCTGATGGGGATGAGCATTCTCATGAAGATGGTCATAATCATGAAGCGCATCACACACAAGAGGAGTTTACAATTTCAGAAGATACTCTAATTAAAGAAAAACCACATCATAACCATTCTGACGAGAATCATTCTCATTAGAATTCATTTAAAAAAAAACATAAAATCATGAAAAAGATATTCATCATTCTATTTATTGGAATTTCAGTTGGATGCCAAAACAATGCATCAATACATGAAAATCATGCAGAAGGAATTTCACACACTATTATTACAGATAAAACAGAGTTATTTGTAGAATTTAACCCTTTGGTTGTTGGAGAGACCATCTCTTTTGCTGCTCATTTTACCGATATGAGTAATTTTAAAGCAATTAAAGAAGGACGATTAACTGTAAGCCTTATAAAGGAAGGGAAGGGGATAAGACAGACCGTAGAATCTACTACTTCTCCTGGAATATTCCGACCTTCCTTACAAGCAAAAGAAAAAGGTATTTATCAATTAATTTTTGAATTAAAAACCAATAATTTTACAGATAAAATAACAATTGACAATGTAGTTGTATACGCAAACATAGAAAATGCAATTTTAGAGAACACAACAATAACTGATGATAATGATATTGCATTTTTAAAAGAACAAGCATGGAAAATTGACTTTGAAATAAAACAAATTTCAAAAGGAAATATTCATCAAATTATTAAAACCTCAGGAGAAATTGAAGGGATGCAAGGAGATGAAATAATTATTACAGCCAAAACTGCTGGTATTGTGTTTTTTAATGGAAATACTTCAATTATAGGAAATAAAATAAATACCCGAAATACTATTTTCACTATTTCAGGCAATGGAATTACTGAAAACAATACACAAACTAATTATATTATTGCAAAATCTAATTATGAAAAAGCAAAGTCAGATTATGAGAGAGGAAATGAGCTCTTAAAGGACAAAATTATTTCTCAAAAATCTTTTAACAAATTAGAAGTTTTATTCAAAATATCAGAAACAAATTACAATAATATATCTTCTAATTATAGCAATTTAGGAATTGAAGTAAAATCATCTAACCCAGGGTTTATAAAAGATATTTTGGTAAATGAAGGGCAGTTTGTTGAAAGCGGAACACCATTAGCTGTAATTACAAAAAATCAAAAACTACTCTTAAGAGCTGATATTTCACAGAAATATTTTAATCAAATAGCAAACATAAAAACAGCTAATTTTAAAACAGTTTATAGCGAAAGTATTTATGATATTTCTGATTTAAATGGAAGTATTATTTCTTATGGAAAGAACATTTCTTCTCATAATAATTACATTCCTGTTTATTTTGAAATTGACAATAAAGGTGATTTATTATCTGGTTCTTTTGTGGAAGTTTTCTTAAAAACAAATATCCTAAAAAATAAAATTAGCATTCCTATTTCTGCTTTAATGTCGGATTATGAAAACTACTATGTTTATATTCAAAAAGAAGGTGAGACTTTTGAAAAGAGATCTGTAACATTAGGTGTAAATGACGGAAAAAATATTCAAATTACATCAGGACTGGAGTCGGGAGAATGGTTGGTAACAAAAGGAGCGTATCAAATAAAAATAGCTTCTATGTCATCTACCATTCCATCTCATGGACATGAACACTAAAACTAAAACAAATGTTAAATAAAATAATACAATTCTCACTTAACAACAGAATTTTAGTTCTGTTTTTTACAGTAGTAATAATGATTTCTGGAGGGTATATTTCCAAAAATATGGATATTGATGTTTTCCCTGATTTATCAGCACCCACTGTTGCAATACTTACTGAAGCACACGGAATGGCTACTGAAGAAGTAGAAAGATTAGTAAGTTATCCGATAGAATCCTCTATAAATGGAGCCCCAAATATTAGAAGAATTCGATCATCTTCTGCAAGAGGGTTTTCAATTGTTTGGGCAGAGTTTGAATGGGGAACCGATATTTACAAAGCAAGACAAATTGTTAGCGAAAAACTAAGCACAATAAAAGATAGACTGCCTGCAAATATTGGTAGTCCAACAATGGCTCCAATCTCATCAATTATGGGAGAAATAATGATTGTTAGTATTTTTTCTGACAGTATAGATCCATTGGAATTAAGAACACTTTCTGACTGGACAATCCGTCAAAGATTACTTACTATAGGTGGAGTTGCACAAGTAACCGTAATGGGCGGTGGATACAAACAATATCAAATTTTAGCTTCAGCCAATAAGATGAAATACCATAATATTTCTCTTTCAGAATTAGAATCTGCAGCAAAAAACTCTAATTCAAATGCATCAGGAGGAGTTGTTAGTCAATATGGAAATCAGTATATAATTAGAGGGGAAGGAAAAACAACTTCATTAGAGGATATTGGAAATAGTTTAATTAAAGTAGTAAACGGAATTCCTATTAAAATTGAAGATGTTGCAGTTGTGAAAATTGGAGAATCTACTAAAATTGGGAACAGTTCGTTTTCAGGAAAAGATGCCGTGCTTTTAACTATTTTCAAACAACCCAATGCCAATACTCTTAATCTTACTGAAAAAATTGAAACTACTCTTAAAGATTTGAAATCAATTCTTCCAAAAGGAATTGAAATTAATTCTCAGATTTTTAGGCAAGCTGACTTTATACAAGCATCAGTAAATAATTTGCAGAAAACCTTAATGGAAGGTGCATTTTTTGTGTGTATAATTTTGTTCTTATTCTTAATGAATTGGAGGACTACAATAATATCATTAACAGCAATTCCTGTTTCATTATTTGTTACAATAATTGCTTTAAAATGGATGGGATTTACAATTAACACTATGAGTTTAGGAGGTATGGCAATCGCTATTGGGGCTTTGGTTGATGATGCAATTATTGATGTTGAAAATATTTACAAACGATTAAAAGAAAATGCAAAAATATCTGCAGAAAAAAGAAAATCAATAATTTCAATTGTTTATGAAGCCTCAAAAGAAATAAGAAATTCAATACTAATTGCTACACTAATAATTGTTGTTTCTTTTGTTCCATTATTTTTATTAAGCGGTATGGAGGGAAAATTATTACAACCTTTAGGAATATCGTTTATTATTGCATTAGTTACTTCTTTATTTGTAGCGGTAACGCTTACTCCAGTTATGAGCAGTTATTTATTGTCTGACAATAAAAAACTACTTGAAAAATCAAAAGGAAGTGTAGTAGAGAGATGGTTAAGAAAAAAGTACGAAAGAGTTTTAAATTCAGTATTGAAAAAGCCAAAATCAGTTATTAGATTTACAGCAGTTATATTTTTTATTTCCATTTTTTTAATGTTCGGACTTGGAAGGAGTTTTCTTCCTGAATTTAATGAAGGAGCAATGGTAATTAATGTAGTTGCACCACCAGGAATTTCTTTAGAAGAATCTGAAAAATCAGCAAAACAAGTAGAACAGATTTTACTTGAAATGGATGAAATTGATTTGATATCTAGAAGAACGGGTAGAGCAGAACAAGCCGAACATTCTCAAGGAATTAATGCATCTGAAATTGATTTCCCTTTTACCTTAAAAGACAAAGCAAAGGAGGGATTTATGAAAGAAATAAGAGAAAAACTTAGCATGGTTCCTGGAGTAAACATTACTATTGGACAACCCATTTCACACAGAATTGACCATATGTTATCAGGAACAAGAGCTAATATTGCAATAAAACTTTTTGGAACAAATTTGAATGAGTTGTTTAAAATTGGGAATAGTATAAAATCTGAAATTGAAAATATTGATGGTTTAGTAGATGTAAATGTAGAACAACTAATTGAAGTTCCTGAAATTAACATTGAGCCAAATAGAGAAATGTTAGCTAAATATGGAATTACAATAAATGAACTTATGGATTTTATTGATATCGCTTTTGCAGGAGAATCTGTTTCACAAGTTTATGAAGGTCAAAAAAGTTTTGATTTAATATTACGATTTCAAGAAGAGGATAGGTCAACGATTGAACAAATTAAAAACATAAAAATTGACGCTATAAATGGCAATAAAATTCCATTGTATTATATTGCTGATATTAATGTTATTGGAAGTCCTTTTACTGTAAATAGGGAAAATACACAAAGAAAAATTGTTATTTCAGCCAATGTTTCCGAAAGAGACTTAAGAGGAGCAGTAAACGATATTAAAGAAGTAATTCAAACAAATATCACTTTACCTCAAAATTACCACATTCAATATGGTGGTCAGTTTGAGAGTGAAGAAAAAGCATCAAAACTACTTTTACTATCATCAATTTTAGCAATTCTAATTATTTTCTTTCTACTCTATACTGAATTTAAAGATTTTAAACTCGCAACTATAGTTTTACTCAATTTACCATTAGCATTAATTGGTGGAATAATAATTGTTTTCTTTACTAGTGGGATTATTTCAATAGCATCTACAATTGGTTTTATTAGTTTGTTTGGGATAGCCAGTAGAAACGGAATTTTGTTAGTGTCAAGATATCAAGTCTTATTAAAAGAAGGAGAAGATCTTTATAGTACAATTTTACATGGTTCATTGGATAGATTAAACCCAATACTAATGACAGCCCTTACAACTGGGTTAGCTTTAATTCCTCTTGCATTAGCAGGAGATCAATCAGGAAATGAAATTCAAAGCCCAATGGCTATTGTAATTTTAGGAGGATTGTTAAGCGCTACTTTACTAAACTTAATTTTGATTCCTGCCATTTTTCACCTAACATATAAAAAGAAATAAAATGAACTTAAAAAGAAATAAATCGCCATTTTTAGTAGTCATATTTGTGTTATGTAACTTAATGCAAATAAATGTTTATGCACAAAACAATCTTAATCAAATACTTAATGATATTGCTAAAAATAATAAATCAATTATTGCCTACAATCAATTGTTAAAGTCACAAAAAACTGAATTAAAATCTCAGTTAAATCTTAAAAACCCTAGTGTTGAGTTTGATAATTTAAAATTAACTTCTGACAATCTTATTGAGCAAAGAAACATACTTATCTCTCAGACTTTTGATTTTCCAACTGCTTATTTTCAAAAAAGAAAATTAGTAAATGCAAGCATTGATAATTTAAAAATAAATGCTGAAATTCATAAGCAAGATATATTGTTTAAAGCAAAACAAACATTTATCGAATTAGTTTTTTACAATAAATATCATCTTCAATTGCAGAAAAGGTTTAAAAATAGCCGTCAGCTCAAAAATGATATTATTGTAAAGTTTGAAAAAGGGGATGCGACAATTTTAGATGTAAATAAAGCAAAAGCAAACCTCATAAATATTAAAAATAAATTGGTAATTGCTGAAAATAAAATTACTGAACTCAATCAGAAAATCACTGTACTAAATGGAGGGTTAGAAATAAAAATTAAAAATATTACATATCCTATTATTTCAAATACTGAGGAGTTAGAAACACTTGCTGAGAAAGCGATTACAGCAAATTACCATCTACAAAATTTAAATCAAAAAGAGAAAATCAGCAATTATAATATCAAATTAGCAAGAGCATTGTCTTTTCCTAAAATAAAAGCTGGCTACCTACAAGAATCAGCAATTAATGAAAGGTTTGGAGGGATTTCAGTAGGAATTAGTATTCCTCTTTTTGAAAATAGAAATAAAGTAAAAGCAGCAAAACAACAAAATATCTATTATAATTTACAAAAGGAAAACTTCAAAAATGAATTTCAAAATATATTTATTGCAAACTTTAAAAAATCGCAAACTTTAAGAAATCTACTCACAGAATATAATGAATTATTGAAAAATAGTAATAATGAAGTCCTGTTACAAAAAGCTTTGGAGTTTGGAGAGATTTCTACTATTGAATATTTTATGGAAGTTAGTTTTTATTATAATACTTATGATAATTTTCTGCAAATAGAGAAGGAATTTTATTTAGCAGAATCTGAATTAAGAAAATATCAATTATAACTATTTGTAAGTTCAACTAATAACTGCAACACGAGATTAAAACAGATGGGTTTTATCCCA
>JACKQG010002280.1_pt1 | contig 25281 bp, 21 predicted proteins | sample 8237621 | NCBI WGS metagenome assembly JACKQG01 (sample SAMN15677084, study PRJNA649215) | marine metagenome | biome: marine; feature: Black Sea; material: saline water; isolation source: suspended particulate matter (SPM) from the Black Sea western gyre | collected 2013-06-09/2013-06-10 | depth... | reverse complement strand
GGTGATGGTGGCTCCACTGGCGTGGCAGGCGGCTCCGCCGTTGTTGCTTTCGGTGACACTGAGCACCCCGAAGTTGTTGCCAAGCTGATGGAATACCTGGTTCAGACTGAGAACTACAGCGCTTTCTCCGCCGGTACACTGGCACTGCCCGCACATACGGGCGCAGCCGCTGCAGGCGTTGACTTCCAGACCGACAATGCGTCAGTGTTAGGTGCCCTGGCTGGTTTCACCGCCGAGGTTCCCAAGCTGGCTGACGCAGCAGTGGGTCTCAACGTGCATCCCTTCGCTTTCGCTTACTACCGCAACTCCGCCAACCGCATTGGCCAATACCTGACCGGCGAACTGACTCTCGATCAGGCTCTTGACCGCATGCAAGGCGATATCGATGCTGCTATCGCCGAAGCCAAGGGCGAAACCCCCGCTATGGAAGCTGTTGAACTGCGCTTCACCTACTACGCCGATGGCGTAGAAGCCGACGTGATGCAGCCCCTTCTGGATGCCTTCATGGCCGACAATCCTGACATCACCGTTGTTTTGGACGTTGTTCCTTACGACACCATCGACCAGCAACTGCCCGTCCAGGTCGAAACTGGCGAAGGCCCCGACCTGGCCCGTATCACCAACTTTGGTGCTTATGCAGGCAAATTGCTCGATCTGCGCGATTACATGGCAGATGCAGCCTACTACGAAGCCAACTTCGCTGGCCCGATCTTGAGTGCTCTGGGCTACGGCGGCTTCCCCGACTCCTTCACAGTGACCGGCCCTTACGTCAATGTGACTCTCTTCGAACAAGCGGGTGTTGATCTGCTCGGCGAAGGTGCCACCTGGGCCGAATGGACCGAAGCGACTAAGGCCGTTGCCGAAGCTACTGGCGTGCAGTACGCTATCTCCATCGACCGCACAGGTCATCGTTTCGCAGGGCCCGCCCTGAGTATGGGTGCCACCCTGATCGATGCCGATGGAAACTTCACAGTCAACGAGCCTGGCTTTGGTGCCTTTGCTGAAGTTCTCAATGGCTGGCACGTTGATGGCATCACGCCCTCCGAGGTCTGGTTGGTGGGTGACAGCCTCAACAGCTGCATCGATTTCTTCAAGAGCGGCGACCTGGTTATGTGTATGTCTGGCTCCTGGCAGATCAACGGTTTAGCCAATGATGTTGGCGATGCCTTCGATTGGGCCGTAGTCCCCAACCCCACGGGTGATGGCGGCTCCACCGGCGTTGCTGGTGGCTCCGCTGTTGTTGCCTTTGGCGACACCGAGTATCCCGAGGCCGTTGGGCGTCTGATGGAATACCTGGTCCAGGCTGAGACCTATGCTCAGTTCTCCGCAGGTACGCTGGCTCTGCCCGCACACACGGGTGCAGCCTCTGCTGGGATCGACTTCCAGACCGATAACGCTTCTGTGTTGGGCGCCCTGGCTGGCTTCACCGCCGAAGTTCCCAAGCTGAACGATGCCGCTGTCGGGCTAAACGTGCATCCCTATGCCTTCGCCTACTACCGCAACTCGGCTAATCGCATTGCGCAGTACCTGACCGGCGAACTGACCCTCGACGAGGCTCTCGAGCGCCTGCAGCAGGATATCGACGACGCCATCGCAGAGGCCGGCGGATAAATACAAGCTTTTTCGTGTAAACCTTAGAGCTCTGGTCGGCATCTTAATTAAGACACTGGCTTGAGCGTAGTCAAATGTGGGGGCGCAGAACCAGCCTGATTACCAGGCCTGCGCCTCCACAGATTGGGATGGGTGTCTTATGACAGTGCAAGCATCAGGAAAATCCATCAAGGATGTATTCGATCAGATTTCCACTGCCATCCTTAACTTCTTTGTCTCGATCCTCGACTGGATCTTTGGTACGTTACAGCGTTGGATCGGCATAGGCGGCATGCCCTATGTTTTCGTGCTGCCAAATTTACTAATCTTCGGAATTTTCATTCTTTTCCCCATGCTGCTCAACTTTGTCTATGCCTTCACCGGTGGAATTGATTTCTTTCCCGATCAGCGCCCATTTGTAGGTACGGCCAATTTCGAGCAGCTTCTAACCTGTGAGAGCTTTCTGGATCCTAATACATGCCGTGAAGATCTGTTTTGGCGAGCAATCTTTAATACAGCTGGGTATGTGGTTTTCCAGGTAGCATTGATGGTTGTGGCTTCGTTGGTTACCGCGGTTGTGCTCAACCGCAAGATCAAAGCGCGCGGCTTCTTTCGTAGCGTTTACTTCTATCCCGTCTTGCTTTCACCCATTGTTGTGGCCCTGATTTGGAAATGGGTCTTACAAGAAAACGGGTTATTCAACGGCATCTTGGTTGCCCTGGGGAGCGACAAAATCCCCTTCTTAGTCGATGCCCAATGGGCTCGGTTTTGGGTGGTGGTGATCAGCGTCTGGGCCTTCATGGGCTTTTACACACTGATCTTGTTAGCAGGCTTACAGGCCATTCCAGCCGACCTCTATGAAGCGGCCTCCATTGATGGGGCTAATAATTGGAACACCTTCTTTAAGATCACCCTGCCCCTCTTGATGCCTTCTATGGTTGTGGTGCTGGTGCTTTCGTTGATAAGGGCTGTTCAGATATTCGACGTGGTCTTCGCCTTTACGGGCGGAGGGCCGGGCACGGCGACTTTGTATCTTGTGCAATATATCTACAGTAAAGGCTTTGCCAGTCCCAGCAGACAATTTGGGCTTGCAGCCGCGGCTTCATTGATCATGGCCGGCGTGTTGATCGTTTTGACCTTGGTCCAGCAAGCTGCACGCGGTGAAGAGGAGGGCGTTCGATGAGTAGGATAATGGAATTCTTCACCCGCACTCGCGGTACCGATAAGTTACATTTCACGGATATGGTCACCTATATTTATCTTAGCCTTGGCGTGATCGTCATGTTTGGGCCGGTACTATGGCTGGTGCTTTCATCCTTTAAAACATCAGCTGAAGTGGTGAAATTTCCCCCACGCCTGTTGCCCTATCGTCAAGAGACCGTCGTCGTCGAAGGTTACGAAGAAGCGCTGCCTCTTTATACGGTTACGCTTGAGGATGGTACTGTTGCACAACTGGCTCAGATACGCCGCATCGGTCTAGAGAGACAGCTTATCGATCCGGCTAACCCTGAAGAAATTATCAAAGCCAGGCTCGAAGAATCTGAACCTGTCGAAAGTGTCTCTTTCAATCTAGATAATTTTGTCGAAGGCGTTGAAAGCTTCAACTTCGCCCGCTATTTGCGCAACAGCGTTGTCGTGACAGTTTTTGCAACACTGCTAACCTTGTTGGTCAACAGTATGGCCGCCTTCGCACTGAGCAAATATCAATTCCGTGGACGTACGGCCATCTTCTTGGTGATGATTAGCACGCTGATGGTGCCGCTCTCGGTGGTGTTGGTGCCCGTCTTCCTGGTAATCACAAAGGTGGGTTGGAACAACAACCTCCTGGGCGTGATCGTTCCCGGCGCTGCCACCCCTACAGGAATGTTCCTGCTGCGCCAATATATGCTAACCATCCCTGATGAATTGCTCGACGCTGCCCGCATCGATGGCGCCAGCGAATGGCGCATCTACTCACAAATTATCTTGCCGCTGTCTAGACCCGCCCTGGCAGTGCTGACCATCTTCTCGGTGATGTGGCGCTGGAACGACTTCCTCTGGCCGCTGATCGTGCTCAGCCGCAGCGAGATGTTCACGCTGCAAGTTGGCTTGAACTCGTTCCAAGGCGAGCTAAACGTGCAGTGGCATTTAATATTGGCGATGACCGTGCTGACCCTGCTGCCCATTACCATAGTCTTTGGCTTCCTGCAAAAGAACATCACCACAGGAATTGCCACAACTGGCATGAAGTAAATATTGCCACAGAGATCACGGAGAACTCAGAGAAAAAACCATATATCTCTGTGAGCTCTGTGGCAAAAACCATTATTGGAGCATCAAATGAAATTCTTTCTTGACAGTGCGATTGTAGATGAAATCGCATATGCCCTCGATACATTTGACATCGACGGCATCACCACTAATCCACGCCACGTTCAGGTTTCTGGCAAGCCCTTCATGTCAGTGATCAAAGAGATCGCCAACCTGGTTGAGGGCACTGAGAAGACCATCTCTGTGGAAGTCAACCCTCACATCATGGATACCGCTGAGATGATCGCTGAAGCCGAGAAATTGGCCGCAATCTCCGCAAACTTCGTGATCAAACTGCAATGTGTAGAGGTGGCTTTCAAAGCCATCAAGACCCTCTCTGAGCAGGGAATTCGCGTCAACTGCACGCTGATTTTCTCGGCCATGCAAGCCTTACAGGCCATGCGCTCAGGCGCGTACTATATCTCTCCCTTTATCGGTTGGAAAGAATCCAACGCTGAGGACGTGCAGCAGTTCATCGAAGATGTATCCATCATCCGTGACAACTTCAATTTCGACACGGAGATCATTGTCGCCGCGGTGCGCAACGCCCGGCAGATCGCTGATGCTGCCGTGGCTGGAGCGGATATCGTCACCGCTGGGCTGCAAGTGTATCAGGATGGCTTTGACCACCCCTACACCCAAAAGGGCATCAAGATCTTCAGTGACTTTTGGGACAAAACCCAATACGAGTAATGTTCTTTTTCAACCGCGAAGACGCGAAGATCGCCAAGGAAAACTATGAGCAAACATGTTAAAAATCGGAACGCGGATAACGCAGATTAGGCAGATTCACGCGGATTCTGTATTAGTCAAGAGGACTTTGAACACTCATGAATTTGTCATTCTGAACGGAGCCTGGCTTGTATTTCAGCCATGCGAAGTGAAGCCTGCCCTGAGCAGGTCGAAGGGAATCCCTGATAGCAAACGATTCAAGTGCCTGCGCTGGTAATAATTCAAAGAGATTATCAGGGATTCCTCTCTCCGCTCGGAATGACAGGTTTATTGTTCAAGATGCTCCTGACTATTTCAAAACCCGTCAAATCCGTGTAATCCGCGTCCTATTTCTTGGATGTACGGAAGAAAAAATTAAAATTATTGAAAGGAATCTATCCAATGAAAGGTGGCAAAGAGCTCAAATCTAGAGCCTTTTCCCTCGACCCTCGCTTCAGTTATTTAGCCGACGAAGATCGCTACCTTTTCGCGCGGGAGGCCCCAAAATATAAGTTTAATTTGATCGGCTGCGGGCTCAACGGCAACGAACACATTTATGTCACTATGCTCGAAGGTCGCGCCACGATTCACGGCATCTTCGACGAGAATCCCGGCTCGATTGGGTTAGCCCAAAAAACATTCGCCGGTTTCCAAACTGGGCACGAACTGGTTGTCTATGACACCCTGGAATCTGCCTGCAGCGACCCTGCCGCCGATGCGCTGATCATCACCACGCCCAATTACACCCATCTGGAGATACTACGCGTAGCGATGGAATCAGGCAAGCACATCTTCTTAGAAAAGCCCATGGCCACCACCATCGAGGATGCACGCCAAATCATGCAGTTGGCAGAAAAATATCCAGCCATCGTGCAGATTGGTTTGCAGTATCGCTACAAATCGATGTACGTGGAAGCCATCCACGAAGCCCTTGAACGCAAATCGATTGGCGAGATCAAGATGGTTAATATCATTGAGCATCGCCTACCCTTCCTGGACAAGGTCAAACAGTGGAACAAATTTTCCAAGTTTTCTGGTGGAACCCTGGTTGAGAAGTGCTGCCATTATTTCGATCTCTTGAACATGTTCGCCGGCTCGAAGCCAGTCAGCGTGTTCGCCACTGGCAGCATGGCCGTGAACTTCAAAGAGTTCGAGTATAACGGTGACAAGTCTGACATCATCGATAATGCCGTGGTCAGCGTCGTTTTCGAGAACGGTGTTAGGGCCAGCTTCAACTTATGCATGTTTGCGCCCATGTTTTACGAAGAACTCTCCTTATGCGGTGACGAGGGCTATCTGAAAGCCTATGAAAAAGAAGATTTCTTGTCGGTCCCTCGCCCCAAGACATATTTGGAGATCCTGGGTGGAGAAGCAAGACCATCTAAAATCAGCAACCCTTGCTACCCCCCCCATATCGAGGAAAGTGGTCATAACGGCGCGACATTTTTCGAGCATGTTAATTTCATCGACAACATGGAAGGAATCAACACCAATGCCGCCACCGTCGAAGAAGGATTCTGGTCGGTGGTTGTGGGTGTTGCCGCGGAAGAGTCAATCAAGGCAGGTAAAGTGGTTTTGATTGATGAGCTTTTCTAAGAAATCTTAATTCCAATGAGAAGCTAAACTTCTTTGAGAAGTTTAGCTTCTAAAGCAGAATGAATTTATTTGACGCTTACTAAGGAGCAAAACCCAATGAAAAAAGGAATTCTATTACACGAAGCCGATGACGATGTCGGCGTGGCCGCCATGGATTTGGCAGCTGGCGAGGTTATTCAAGCTGTGACCTTAGAAGGCCAGCCAGTGACTGAGATTACACTGGCAACAGCTGTGCCTCTTTCTCATAAAATCGCCATGCGCGATATGGATGAGAAGAAACACGTCATTGAATACGGCGCGCCGATTGGCTATGCCAGTAAAGCGATCGCCGCAGGCGCTCACGTGCATACGCATAACCTGAAGAGCCTGCGCTGGAGCGGCAAAAATCAGATTATGGAGCATCATAAGGAGTAATACTATGACGAACTATGCTGATATCCCCATTACTGGTTATCGCCGCGACAACGGCCGCGTAGGCATTCGCAATCACGTGCTGATCATTTCTGTAGATGACATTTCCAATGCAGCCGTCGAAGGAGTCGCCAGCCTGATCCGCGGCACCTATGCCCTATCGCATCCCTACGGACGCCTGCAATTCGGCGAAGACCTGGATCTAACCTTCAACACGCTGATCGGCAACGGTAAGAACCCCAACGTTGCCGCTGCCATCGTGATCGGCATCGAGCCCAACTGGACCGATTACATCACTGAGCAAATCGCCGAGACGGGCAAACCTGTGGCCGGCTTCAGCATCGAGCGCACTGGTGATCTGCAAACCATTGCCAATGCCGCCCGCAAGGCCAAAGAATTTGTCCACTACGCCAGCGAATTGCCGCGCGTGCCCATTGATTGGAGCGATATTTGGGTATCGACCAAGTGCGGCGAATCCGATACAACCTCGGGGTTGGCATCCAACCCCACGGTGGGGCGTGTCTTTGATCGACTCGAACCCCTGGGCAACACGATGATCTTCGGCGAGACCACTGAGGTCACTGGCGCTGAAGACATGATCATGAAGCAGTGCATTACACCCGAGGTTGCCGAGCAATTCAAGGCTGGCTTTGACTACTACCAAGATTTGGTGCAGTCACAAGGCACTAACCTGATGGGCTCCCAGCCTACCGAAGGCAACATCCGCGGCGGTCTGACCACCATCGAGGAGAAAGCCCTGGGCAATATCGAGAAGATGGGCAAGTGTAAAGTGGTCGGATACCTCGAGCAGGCTGAAGAACCTACAGGCCCTGGCCTTTGGTTCATGGATTCATCCAGCGCGGCCGCTGAAATGGTCACGCTATGCTGCGCAGCCGGCGCGGCCCTGCACCTGTTCACCACCGGACAGGGCAACATCGTCGGAAACCCGGTGCTGCCTGTGGTCAAGCTTTCTGGTAACCCGCTGACCGTCGAGACTATGTCCGAGCACATCGACGTAGATGTTACTGGCTTGCTGCGCTTCGAGTACAACCTGGATGGCGCCGCTGACCGCACCATGGAGATGATGGCCCGCACCATCAACGGCCGCCTGACCAGCGCTGAAGCTCTGCGTCACGAAGAGTTTGTATTGACCAAGCTCTACCGCAGCGCATAAAAAATTAAGCACGCTAAATTTGTACACGGATCAACACGGATTTAATGGATGTCTCAACTGCAAAAAGCCACCAAGTGAGTTTCTCGCCCTCGTCTGGTAGTTTTTCAGTGGAGACATGGATATATCTAAAAATATCCTTGCGATCCGTGAAATCCGTGTACCTGGGAGTGGTAATTATCCTGCTGTTTAAAGCATCAACTTGAGAAACCGGGCTTCGAGAGCCTCTGCCTACTGCTATCACCGCTGTCTGAGGCTCTCGAAGACAGCGCCTATCGACCATTTCAACACCACTGGTTTGACCACTCCCGTGTACCTTTTTTGATTATGGAAATTCAAGTCCCATACGGGCGAACTCATTTAACGTTTGAAATATCTGATCGTTATCCAGTTGACGTCATTGATACGCCGCCTATTCCCGCAGCCAAGAATCCCTTGGATGAAGTTCACCGCGCTTTGGACAATCTCCTAGGCGAGGTTGGTTGGTCTGATTTTGCAGGAGCAAAGACTGTTGCCATAGCTGTCAACGACAAAACGCGTCCTGTGCCTCACAAACATCTGCTGCCTCCATTGATGAAGCAACTGGAAAGGTTGGGCATCCCCAACGAAGCGATCACTTTTTACGTTGCCGTAGGCACTCATCCTCCAATGACCCCCGATGAGTTCGCTGGAATCTTGCCGGACACAATCTTGAACCGTTGTAAGGTTGTCTCTCACGTTGCTGAAGATGACAATCTTTTAGTTAATCTTGGTAGAACACTATACGGCACACCCATCTGGACCAATAAATATTATTACCAATCAGATTTAAAAATTGTTGTCGGCAATATCGAACCGCATCAATTTGTCGGTTTTTCTGGCGGAGTCAAAACTGCCGCAATTGGGCTCAGTGGTCTCAAGTCGATCAATCACAACCACGCGCTGATGACCAACCCCGCCGCGCAATTAGGAACCTATGAGAGCAACCCAGCGCGCCAGGACATCGAAGAAATTGGGGAGCGCCTGGGCGTCCACCTTGCGCTGAACGCCATTCTCAATCAAGATAAGAATATCGTGCATGTTCTGGCTGGAGATCCCGTGGCGGTGATGCGCTCAGGTATGCCTCTCTCGCGAAATTCAAGCCAGGTGACTGTTTCTGCTAAGTATCCCCTGCTAATCACGTCCCCTGGTGGCTATCCCAAGGATATCAATGTATATCAGGCACAAAAAGCGATTGGGCATGCTTCGCTGATCACCCAGCCAGGCGGTACGATCATCCTTGTCGCTTCATGCTCGCAAGGCTCAGGCAGCCCACATTACGACAAATGGATGATTGGAATGACATCTCATGAAGAGGTCATCCGGCGAATCGAGCGCGAAGGCTTTCGCATTGGGCCCCATAAAGCATTTCAAATTGCTCGCGATGCGTTGAAATTCCGCCTGATGATATACTCTGATCTGCGCAAAAATTTAGCACAAAGGCTATTGCTCAACCCGGTTGATGATTTACAAACTGCCTTAGACTCCGCTCTTGCGGACCTGCAACCCGGCGACCGCATTGCATTCATGCCCCATGCCGCTTCCACTATCCCGCATATATAAGATTGTATACGTATGACTCCACTGAAAAAACAACTTGATATGGGCTTCCGCTGGAATATATGGGGGTGGTTGCGGAGCAACCACCCCCATATATTCCAGCGGGAAACTCGCTAAGAGGTACATTATGATTTATGGAACACCAGCTAAAATTTTACGAGTCGATTTGACTCAAGGCACCTGGGAAGTCGAGAATATCTCCGAAGAGTTCTACCGCACTTACCCTGGCGGTAAAGCCCTGGCCGGCTATATTTTGCTTAATGAGATGCCAGCCAATGTTGACCCCCTATCTCCGGAGAACGTACTTGTTGTTGCCAATGGTCTCTTGACCGGCGCGCCCGTGTCTACAGCCACGCGTTATGTGGTTTCGGCCAAATCGCCCCTGACAAACGCTTATGGCGAATCTGAAGCAGGTGGATTTTGGGGACCTGAACTCAAAATGGCTGGATTTGAAGCCATTGTTGTCAAAGGGAAATCGCCAGAACCTGTCTTCTTGTGGATCAATGATGGTGAAGTTGAGATTCGTCCCTCGGGTCACCTTTGGGGGCAGAAAACACACGAAGCCCAAGAATCAATCCGAACTGAATTAGGGGACGATAAAATCCGCGTTTTACAGATCGGCCCCGCGGGTGAGAATCTGGTGCGCTACGCCGGTATCACCAATGATCTGCGCCACTTCAACGGTCGCAACGGTATGGGCGCGGTGATGGGTTCCAAAAATCTGCGTGCCATCGCCGTGCGTGGTCACACCCGCTATCAAAAATTAGCCCGTGACCCTAAAGGGTTGCTAAGCCTGGGACGTACTCTGGCCAAACGCGTCAAAGAGAATCCACAAGCCTGGGGATTACAGAACACCGGTACACCTGGGTTAGTCGAGCCCCTGAACACCGCCGGCATGCTGCCCACACGCAACTTCCTGCAGGGTGCCTTTGAAGATGTCGATGAGATCAAGTGGGAAGTCTATGAAAGCGAACTGCTCACCGCCCGACGAAGCTGCTATGCCTGCGCCATCCGCTGTAAGCGTGAAGTGCAGGTCGATGGAGAGCCATCGGTGTACGGTGGGCCGGAGTATGAGTCTGTCGGCTCGCTGGGCCCAAACTGCGGCGTGGGTGATATTCACGCTATTGCCAAGGCCAACGAGCTGTGCAACGCCTACATGCTGGATACCATCTCTGCCGGCATGACGATTTCTTTTGCCATGGAGTGCTTCGAGCACGGCCTGCTGACTTTGGAAGATACCGATGGCATTGAGCTGCGTTTTGGCAATGCTGAGGCCATGCTGACTATGGTCGAGTGGATTGCGCTGCGCAAAGGCATTGGTGATCTGTTAGCTGAAGGGACAATGCGCGCCGCTGAGAAAATCGGTGGGGATGCGTCATATTATGCTATTCACGTCAAGGGACAGGAACTGCCCATGCACGAGGCGCGCGGCAAATACAACGTCGGCATGGGCTACGCCATCTCAGAGATCGGCGCTGACCATTTGGTGGTCGCCCACGACTCGATGTTAGCCAATGCGGACGGAATTCCCTTCAAGAATTCTGAACCTTTGGGGATCACGGAACCCCAGCCTGTGCTCAGCCTGAATGATGAGAAAATGCGCCAGTTTTATATCTTGGAGAAAGTGACCAGCTTCGAAAAGGTGATTGGGTACTGTTTCTTTGGGCCGGCGCCGCGCTCCTATATCCGCATGGATGAAGTCATTGAATCTGTCAATGCAGCCACAGATTGGGAGATGACCCTCGATGAGCTGCTAGAAATTGGCGAACGCGCTACCAATATGGCGCGCGTCTTCAACGCCCGCGAGGGATTCTGCCGGGAGCATGATACCCTTCCCGAAAGGATTTTCTCGCCTTTGGAGAATGGTGCCCTAAAGGGCGAATCCTTCCCTCGTGACGAATTCGAATCTGCTCTGACCGTGCTCTACGGCATCAAAGGCTGGGACATCGAAAGCGGCACCCCCACGCGGCAAAAATTAGAGGCTCTATCCCTGGGCTGGGCCGCGGATTTATTGGAACGCGTGTAATTGCGAATTAATTCTAAAGTTCCTTTACTTGTCATTCTGAGTAAACCCACAGCATCCTTGGTTTTACTTCGACAGGCTCAGTACAAGCGATACGTCCGGCGTCGGTTGAGTGCGACAATCGGGAGCGTATCGAAACCCGCCGGACACTCAACCGGCGGATGCTGCTCAGATCAAAATGAAATGTTTTGTCATTAGTAGCGACGCATGGAGCGAAGAATCTTTGACGTTTTGACATACGAGCAAGATTCTTCGTCGCCGCGCTCCTCAGAATGACATCTTAAGAACAAAAATAGGTTTATGAAAATCTACCTCGGCGCACATCTAAACTTCTACCACCCAGAGAAAAAGAGCTGGTTGAATGTTGAGATTCAGCAGCCTGTTGCTCTTGCAGAAATCCTGGAAAGCGCAGGCATTCCGCTTGGTGAAATTCATATGGTGGTCGTCAATAATGAAATCGAAGAAATGTCTGAAGTAATGATCTCTCCCCAAGATGAAGTGAAAATCTTTCCTCCAGTAGGTGGCGGGTAAATCGTTGCAAACCAATAAACTTCTCATAGTTGACGCCACAATCAATTTCGCGCTTGGGATCTTATTGCTGTTTTCTATTCCATTTTCAAGTCAAATCACTGAATTTCTAGGAGTGCCAACTATTCAGCATGCCTTTTATCCCAGTATCATGGGTGGTGTTTTTATTGGTATTGGGATTGCTTTGCTGATTGAAGCCAAGCGCAAAGGAACCAACAAGATGGTTGGATTGGGATTAGGGGGTGCGATCGCTATTAATCTTTGTGGGGGCCTTGTACTACTTGCTTGGTTACTATTGGGCGGGCTAAATTTGCCCCTTCGTGGATCTATATTTTTGTGGGCAATTGCTATTCTGCTTGTGGGCATAAGCAGTTTGGAGTGGATTGCGAACCAGAAATAAAATCGGGCTCTTTGATGTTATGTGTGGTCAAACTTATTTGTACACGGATCAACACGGATTCGACGGATATAAGCACAAATAATCCGTGGAAATCCATGCGATCCGTGTCCCATGCCCCACAATATCTCAAAGAGCCTAAAATATAAAGGCCTAAATCCGTTATGACGAACGTTGAAGCCAAAACAAAATTATCCCCGCTGGAAAATAACCTGTTCGGAGTTTCATACAAAGAGATGCCAACACTAATTCCCGGTGTTATCGTTGTGGCGCTATCGACCTGGCTAAGTATCTGGTTGAGTGATTACATTGGCGGCGAATTGATGGGCTTTGAAAAATCTCCTATTTCGCCGGTAATGATTGCCATTATCTTGGGGTTGGGTATCTCTGCATTATTTCAACTTCCTGCCACCTTGAACCCTGGGTTCAAATTCTCGGTCAAAAAACTGCTGCGCTTGGGGATCATATTATTAGGAATCCGCCTGACGATATTCGATGTTTTCAAATTAGGTTCGTTTGGTATCCCCATTGTGATACTTTGTATTGTAGGCGCCTTAGTTTTCACGACTTGGATTAATAGGCGACTCAACTTACCCCAACGTCTGGGCACCTTGATCGCGGTGGGCACCTCGATTTGCGGTGTCACTGCCATCGTGGCCACAAGTCCAGCCATCGACGCAGAGGAAGAAGAATCTGCCTATGCTGTTGCAGTGATTACCGTCTTTGGCCTCTTTGCAACAATTTTTTATCCCTATTTGGCAAACTTCATTTTCAATGCACATGCCATCAAAGCCGGCTTGTTCCTGGGCACATCGGTTCATGAGACAGCCCAGGTTGTCGGCGCAGCCAAGATTTATGCCGATATCTTCGCTCAAACCCTGACATTGGACGTGGCCACAGTTACCAAACTGGTGCGCAATGTTTTTATGGCCTTTGTAATTCCATTTATGGCCTATTACTATGCCAGGCAATCTCCCGTTGAGGACGAGTTCAAGGGCGAAAAGACCAGTATCCTGAAACTATTGCCGATGTTCATTTTGGGGTTCATTGCCATGGCTGTCTTTCGGTCCATCGGCGATGCCGGTATAAATGCTGGTGGTGAGGCATTTGCCCTTTTGGATGGAAGCGCCTGGAAAACGCTCATCGCCACCATCAAGAATTGGGCCGAAGTCTTATTAGTGGTTGCCTTGGCCGGAGTGGGGTTAGGAACCAACTTCCGCTCGGTTAGAGCATTGGGAATCAAACCATTCATTGTCGGTCTAGGCGCCTCCCTATCGGTGGGGTTGATCAGCTACTTGGCGATCACGCTCTTGGGTGGTCTTGTTACATTCTAATATCTACTATCATCAACTTTTTTATCCAACTTCTAACATCCAACCTCTAATTCCGTGCTATAATTAGAACATATGAGCGAATTAGAGCGATTGAAACTGCTCAGCAGTCAAATGCACCTTGAGCCATCCGAAGGCGATGAATGCCCCCAGATGTCAGACCGTCAGGAAGACTCTGTCTATACCAGCAAAGCGGTGCTGCCTAACGGACAGCGCATCTCACTGCTCAAAACGCTGCTGACCTCGGTCTGCGAGCGAGATTGTTACTATTGCCCCTTCCGTCAGGGACGCGATTTCCGCCGGGCCACTTTCAAGCCAGACGAATTCGCCAAAGTTTTCATGTACATGCACAAGGCCAACATGGTCGATGGCATTTTCCTGAGTTCTGGGGTGATCAACGGGGGTGTTTTCACGCAGGACCAAATCCTGGCCACCGCTGAGATATTGCGCCGCAAATACAATTACCAGGGTTACCTGCATCTCAAAGTCATGCCCGGTGTGGAGAAGGCTCAAGTTGAGCAGGCTATGCTGCTTGCAGACCGAATTTCGGTGAACCTGGAAGCGCCTAATATTGATCGACTCCGAAAATTGGCTCCCCACAAAGAATTCACCCAAGAGCTGCTCAAACCTCTGCATTGGGCTAACCAGATTCGCCAGGCGCAGTCCCCACACAAAGCCTGGAAGGGCACCTGGCCTTCTACAGTGACGCAATTTGTGGTCGGCGGCGCTGATGAGAGCGACTTGGAATTGCTCTCAACTACTGAAAAACTGCATCGTCAAATGGGTTTGGCTCGAGCGTATTTCTCCCGCTTTAATCCCATCTCAGATACGCCCTTAGAAAATAAAGCCCCCACCCCATTGATCCGCCAGAATCGACTTTACCAAGCTTCTTTCTTGATCCGCGATTATGGATTCAATCTGGAAGAAATGCCCTTTGTAGATGAAGGCAACTTGCCCCTCGAAGTTGATCCAAAGTTGGCCTGGGCAAGGACCAACCTGGTTGGCCAGCCCATAGAGCTTAATTCCGCCCCACGCCATATGTTGCTGCGTATCCCAGGGATTGGGCCCAAAGGTGTGGAAACGATCATCAATGCCCGCAGGGAATTGAAGCTGCGCAGCTTGAGCCAGTTAACAAAATTGGGGGTCATTGCGCGCAAAGCCGCACCATACATCCTGCTCGACGGCGTCCACCCAGTGCACCAGCTAGCACTTTTCTAGTATCTCCACCACTAAGGAATTAGAGACTCTTCGATGCTTCGCATCTCAGAGTGACAAACTCCTTTATAGAAAATTCTGAATTTCGATCAGATACCCATTCGGATCGCGCAAAAAACAATGATAGATCTTGTACTTCGGATTTGTTTCTGGCGCTTTCTCAAACTCGACCCCCTTGGCTTTCAACATTTGATACCATTCATCCACATCCGTCTTCTTCGGAGTCACGATGGTAAAGATTACATCGGGATGCTCAGCAATAACGTCCGCGCGTTCACAAAATCCGAGATATCCATCAGCGCTTACCTGATAGATTCGACAAGTACCCTGGTCTAGCCACAACGCTAAATCCAGAATGTTCTCATAAAAATCTGCCGTTGATTGAAGGTCTGCGGTGTAAAGAAAAGTAATTTGGGAGTCAATTGATGGACGATTCATTATTTGCTTTTTCCTCTAGAAATTGAATAATATTTCCCAATACAGAATCAATATCATTTAGAACATCTTGGTTCCAAAAGCGCAACACCTGATATCCTTTATTCATCTGACCCCCACCTAACCTCCCCCGAAGGAAAAACCACCTTCAGGGGAGGGACCAAACGATAATATCGCAAATATTGGTGCATATTCAAAATCAAGTTTCTAACCCCTCCCCCAAAGCACTTTTCTTGCTTGGGGGGAGGCTGGGAGGGGGGTCAAAGATTTGACTTCATTGTAGCATGCCCAGCTTACGCGAATTTCTGTGCTCAGTCATTCCGCCCGCTACCAATGGCGGTATAATACCCGCGTTCACAAACTACTCACTACCCACCAACCACTGGAGTAATAATGAGCATAAGTATTCAAGCCCGAGCGATTGCGCCTTCCCCTACTTTTGCCCTAAACGAAAAAGCGCGTCTACTGCGTGAGAAAGGTGAGCCCGTCATTTCATTGGGTATCGGTGAGCCCAAGAATCCCACGCCGATTAACGCCATTTTGAGCTCATCGGCAAAACTGCGCGTAGGTGACGTTAAATACTCACGCGTAGATGGCACGCCTTCACTCAAGAAAGCCATCATCAGATACACAGAAGAGCATTACGGACGCGTAGTAGCACCGGAGAATATTATTGTCACCACTGGGGCTAAGCAGTCGCTCTATAACATTATTTACACCCTGGTCAATCCCCAAGATGAAGTCATTATGCTGGCGCCCTATTGGGTCAGTTATCCCGAGATGATCAAGATGTGCTATGGTGTCCCCGTTGAAGTGGTTCCTGAGGATGGCACTTTCTACCACCGTATGCAGGATATCGAGCAGAAGGTCAGCTCCTATACCAAGGCCATCATCATTAACAGTCCCAATAATCCTTCAGGCGTAATGTATTCAGAAGCGTTCGTCGCTGAACTGGTCGAGTTTTGCGAGCGTAAGGGCATCTACCTGATCATGGATGACATATACCATAAGCTGGTTTTCGATCGCAAGCAGTGGATTCCGGGATACAAGCATAGCAACAAGGATGTCGAAAACTCGCGCCTGATCGTGGTCAACGGCATCGCCAAATCATACGGTATGACCGGATTCCGCATCGGTTGGGTCGTTGCGCCGCGTAAATTGGTTGAAGTCATGACCAATGTCCAGGGGAATATGACATCCAACCCTTCTGTGCTGCTCCAATCCGCCGCGGAAGGCGCCCTCACTGGTCAGCAGGCAACCATTGAGAATTTACGCCTGACGATTGAGAACAATCGCTCCATCATTCTCAATGAACTTAAAGCGTTTAACGATATCAAGCTGTGCGAACCTGACGGAACCTTTTACTGCCTTCCAGATTTCCGCGCTTATGACAGTGATTCAAGTCGTCTCGCCAAATTCATCCTAGACAAAGCCCTCGTTGTAACAGTTCCGGGGGCTGCTTTTGGCATGGAAGGGCACCTTCGTTTGAGCTATGCCGGCTCCGTCAAACATATTACCGAAGGCATCGAGCGCATTCGTTGGGTCCTTGACCCTGAAGCCCCCAATGAAATCTACATTGGCGACCGTAAACTCATCAGGGATTGGCTCTAGATTATTGAACCGCGAAGACACGAAGAGCGCTAAGCTTATAAAATTATTTCTTCGCGCCCTGCCCGTAGGGCCACAATGTGTGCGCCTTTGCGTTGAAAAGGTATTGAAATCATGAATAATTTGCTCAACATCAAAACCCCCGCCCAGGAACAAGCCCATGCCTTGAAGGCCGAATACAGCCTCAGCAACCAGGGATTTACCAACATCCGCCTGGCCTACTGGAACCTGCCCATTGAAGCGCTCTATGAAGAGATCGTTTTCCGCAATGAAGGTCACATCTCTCATAAAGGACCGATCATCGTGCCTTCAGGTAAGCATACTGCCCGAGCCGCGCAAGACAAATATGTCGTTCGCGAGCCAACCACAGAAGCAGATATTTGGTGGGGTCAATATAATCGTCCTTACGGTCGCGACAAATTTGAAGAACTCTTCACGCGCTTGCAGGGCTTTGTTCAGGGCCGCGATCTCTTCGTGCAAGACTGTTACGCTGGCAACCATCCTGACTACAAGATGCCCGTACGCATCATCACTGAGTACGCCTGGCACAGCCTCTTCGCCCGCAACATGTTCCTGATGCCAAAAAATGCCGAGGCATATCGCACCCACGTGCCCGAGTTCACCGTCATCGATTTACCCTCTTTCCAGGCATTCCCGCCCATTGACGCCACCCGCTCCGATACCTTCATCGTGCTCAACTTCGAGCAGCAGATGGCCATCATCGGCGGCTCAGCCTACGCGGGCGAGATTAAAAAATCGATCTTCACCGTGCTCAATTATAAGCTGCCCAAAGAGGGCGTTATGGCGATGCACTGTTCGGCCAACCAGGGGGACGAGGCCGATGTGGCCCTTTTCTTTGGATTAAGTGGCACAGGTAAGACGAGTTTGTCTGCCGACCCCAACCGGGGCTTGATTGGCGATGATGAACATGGCTGGTCGGATGACGGCGTTTTCAACTTCGAGGGTGGTTGCTACGCAAAAGTGATTCAACTGTCTCCCAGCGCTGAACCCCAAATTTACGACGCGTCCCATAGGTTTGGTGCCATCCTTGAGAACGTGATCTACGATCCGGTGACGCGCCTGATCGACCTCGATGATGACGAAATCACCGAAAACACACGCTCATCCTACCCCTTAGAATTCATCGATAACGCCCTCCCCGAGGGGCGCGGTGGACACCCCAAGAACATTTTATTGCTGACCTGCGATGCTTCTGGCGTGATGCCCCCTATCGCCAGGCTGACCCCCGAGCAGGCCATGTACCATTTCATCTCCGGTTATACATCCAAAGTCGGCGGCACAGAAGTTGGCCTGGGCGAGGAACCCGAAATCACCTTCAGCGCCTGCTTTGGGGCGCCCTTCATGGTGCATCACCCCGCCAAATACGCCGAATTATTGGCCCGCAAAATGGAGCGTTACGGAGCAACCGCCTGGCTATTGAATACCGGCTGGGTTGGCGGTCCTTATGGCGTCGGCAAACGCATCAGCATCGGCTACACACGCGCCATGCTGACCGCCGCCCTCAACGGTGATCTGATAGATGTGGATTATTACACGGAACCCGTCTTCGGCTTCCAGGTCCCCAAGACCTGCCCCAACGTCCCAGATGATGTCTTTGACCCCTCAGAATCCTGGCCCAGCAAAGCTGCCTATAACGATAAATACCGCCAGCTTGCCGCCCGCTTTGTAGAGAACTTCAAGAAATTCGCCGATGACTCCCCCCAAGAAGTTTGCGACGCAGGCCCGAAAATGGACGCGTTTCAGTGAGAAAGTGGAGAGTGGGAAGTGGATAGTGGTTAGTTGATCCCATAGAGCCCAAGTACAATAAAAGCCCTGAGTTCAATTTTCTAGAACCAGGGCTTTCAATTTGCGCAACAGTCAAAGCAAACCTATCTTCCCACTAACCACCAAACACTGTCCACTGCCGAAGGCATCACAACGCCCAGGCAATCATAAAGCCAAGAATCCCCAGGATGACCCCCAGGTGAAGGAACAAGTCACTTTCAGAGAACCAACCTAAACCTGGAATCTGTCGCAGAATGAAATTCAATGCAACCAGGATTATGCCCACAAGCGGGACCAGCCCTTTTCTCTTCGACAAATAGTCCGAAACGCGATCTAAAAATTTATTGAAACCACGCATAATTACCTCTGCTGTTTGAGATAAGCATTGAACTCAGCCACCAGGCGGCCGGGGATTCTTCCGCGGATCATCACGCCCGTGCTGCCATGCTCGATGACCTCGACTACTCCTTGATTGTGGAAGAGCGAAATTAGCTTGCCCTCTTGATAGGGCAGCATGACCTCGAGGGGTGTGTACATCTCGAAAAGCTGCTCTTGTACGGCTCGGAGCAGATCGCTGATGCCCTCCTTGCGTAACGCCGAAATAGCCACAGCATTGGGGAATTCATCCATGGCATGGCGTGCGGCACCAGGGTCATCTAAATTGTCAATCTTGTTCAAGGCGGTCAGGATGGGAATATGATCGGCTTCGATCTCTTTCAAGGTTTGGTGGACTGCCTCAGCTTGGGCAAAAACATTTGGGTGGGTTATATCGGTTACATGCAGCAGCAGATCAGCCTCGGCGATCTCTTCCAATGTGGCGCGGAATGCGGCCACCAGCATTGTGGGCAGCTTCTGGATAAATCCCACAGTATCGGTAAAGAGCACCGCTTTGCCATCGGGCAGCTCCACTCGGCGGGTTGTGGGATCCAGTGTGGCAAAGAGTTGATCGGCAACATAGACTTTCGAGGCTGTCAGGCTGTTGAGTAAAGTAGATTTGCCCGCGTTGGTATAACCTACCAGGGCAACCACCGGGATGCGTGAGCGTTTGCGCTGGGTGCGATGTCGCTGTCGATGGGCGCGCACTTTGTCTAATTCGGCTTTGAGATGGTCGATGCGCCGGTGAATATCACGGCGATCTACCTCGAGCTGCGTCTCACCAGGTCCGCGCAGACCAACGCCCCCGGCGCTGCCCGTTCGTCCGCCACCACCCCCTGCCTGTCGGGCCAGGTGAGTCCAGGCGCGCGTCAGGCGTGGTAAACGGTATTCGTACTGAGCCAACTCCACCTGTAGGGTTCCTTCGCGCGTGCTGGCATGCTGGGCGAAGATGTCTAAGATCAGCGCCGTACGATCCAGCACGCGTATATCTTCTCCAAAGGATTTCTCTAGCTCGCGCTGATGCCTGGGCGATAGCTCATCATCAAACAAGATGATTTGGGCATCCACCTCACCAGATAGAGACTTGATCTCATCAACCTTTCCTGAGCCGATGAATGTTTTTTGATGGGGTTTATCGCGCTTTTGGGTTTCAGAACCAACCACATCCAAGCCAGCAGTATCCGCCAACAAAATCAGTTCTTCCAATGAATCGTGCAAAGAAAGAAGATTATCCTGCTTGTGTAATTCAACCCCTACCATAAACGCTCGCTCGCGGGGGTGCTGGGTTTTGATTATTTCTTTTGCCATGAAGTTTCTTTTGCGATCGTTTCTTTGATTTCGTCATAATCCAGGTCATCGTCTATGGGGCTAAATATCGTGTTGACCTGATCGTCGGGAGATTCTTTTCTCTGCGGTAATAACACGTGGAATGTAGAGCCTGGGCAACTCTCCTCACTGTAGCCATCAGATTCGACCCAGATCGTGCCTCCGTGAGCTTCGATAATTCCCTTTGTGATTGGTAATCCCAAACCAGGTCCGCCGCCTTTGAATTTGGTTTTACTACTGGAATGCAAAGAGATATCTCCTAAATGTCCAAATTTCTCGAAGATGCGCGCCTGGTCATCGGGGTCAATTCCGATACCAGTATCCGTCACAGTCATCTCGACGAACCCTGGTAATGTACGTCCACTAACAGTAATTTTCCCTTCATCTGGCGTGTATTTGACAGCATTCGTTAGAATATTCCAAATTGCCTGATATAGACGTTCGGAATCAGCGAAAATCATCTCCTTGTAACCAGGGAATTCTTCAATGCAAAGCTGTATAGAACGCCCTTCAGTAATTACCCTGATTTCTTGTTCAACGATGCCTATCAATTGATTCAGCCACACAGGTTGATAGTTCAACTTGAGCATATTGTTGTCGATCAATGAAACGTCGATCATATCATCGATGATTTCCCGCAAGCGCGTGATGCCATTGTCAACTCCCTTGAGCATGATTTCAACCCGCTGCCGGGCGTCTTCATCCTCAGGGTAAATATCTTGCAACATCGAGGAATACCCCTCGATCAGAGTCAATGGCGTTCGTAATTCGTGCGCTGCAACTGATATGAAATCTGATTTACTCTTGTCGAGGCGCTCAAGCGTCGCACGAGCTTCCTCTAAGTCATTGGCGATGTGGCGAACGTAGGTTTCGGCCTCTTTAGTTGATGAGTACTGCAGGGCATGGTTGTGGACTGGCAAAACGGCGCTGATCAATTCTAGGGCGTCGTCACTATTTAGTAATTCCCTGGTGACGGAGCTTAACGATAAGAGAATGTGACCCAAAATTGGGGATAGGCTTGTTTCCTGATCTTCCTGATCCGTTTGCGTACGGGCTTCTAGCCATTCATCCAAGATCTCGTTCAGCCATCCTGGATCGCCACTGGTAATTGCTTGTCTCATCAGGTCAAAGTAACGCACCAGTTGGTCTTGAAAACTCTCTCGTACTTTCTCGCCGCGCGCCAAGCGATGGGCAACCCTTTCTGCCCATCGATCACGAACTTGATCAAGCAAATCTACCACGCGCATGAGATAAGTTTAAGCCATGTTCAGCTATTTGCCAAGCAACCAGAAAATTTACCTTTTTGAATCCAACCAGGCCAATAGCGTCTCTCCCACAATTTGCAAGCTCTCTGCCGAAACCTTATCAATTGTGTCTTCTGTGGTGTGCCAATATGGATAGTCGAAATCGATGATATCTACTGCGGGGATTCCTGCTTCAAGGAATGGTGTATGGTCGTCGAGGATGGAATAGCCAGGCACTGCAATTAAGTGGTTGCTGTACCCCAGGGCTGCGGCTTGTTCCCAAAGTTCTGCAACCAAGGTGGGGTCAGAATTGCGTTCCATCATAATATTCAGATCAGCATCCCCGATCATATCAACAATGATCACTGCATCTGGAAGATCTTCGAGCTGTTCAACAAAAGCTCGTGAACCCAAGATCCAATCCCATCCTGGAAGCCGACCATTATCCTCGGCATCGAAAAATACCAACCAAATCTCCCCAGGGAAATCTTGTGGAATGGTACGAGCCAATTCGGTCAGCACAGCCACTCCGGATGCTCCATCATTGGCACCCAGGACGGGTAGATTTTGCTTGGTTGGATCAGGATCCTGATCGGCGTGGATGCGGGTGTCGTAATGCGCGCCAAGGATAATCCAAGGTACATCTTCAGCAGAGCCAGCGCGCCTGGCGATGACATTTCGAATTGGTTTTTCCAAATAGGTGGCTTCTTGAATTATCACTCCCCACCCCTGCCCTGCAAGCTCGTCTTCCAGCCACTCGACCATTTTGGCGTGTCCCACAGTCCCTGGAATGCGCGGCCCCAACGAAAGCTGATGGGCGATATCTTCGAGCGCGCGTGAGCCATCGAAGTTTTCCGGCTGAGGGGTAGATTGAAATGAAGGCATTTTTAATACCCAAAGAGCCAATCCAATCAGAACTGTAAGCAAAATCAACGCAGCGCTGTTGGTGATATTTATTGGTTTATTTTGATTCATTTTTATTGAGCCATATGTTTGTGGCTATGCGCATTATAATTATCAGATTGTCTTTTCCGCACCCACAAGGAATTTTTCGAGCGCGTCCGTAGCGCGTTGAGCATACAACTCCATGCGGCGACGTTTATTGCGACGCCCCTTCCCTACCCCGTCTAGTGGAGGTAGTAAACCGAAATTAGCTTTCATCGGTTGAAAGTCCGCCGCGCTGGCGTGGGTAATATAATGACACATAGCGCCCAACATGGTATCCGCTGGGAGCTGAAATGGACCTTCCCCGTTCAATGTACGGGCAGCATTCCATCCTGCCAACAATCCTGTGGCGATATTTCCGGCATACCCTTCTACCCCCGTAATCTGACCAGCGAAAAATAAGTCATCACGATTGTGGAATTGCATGGTCGGCCTCAGTAAAGCCGGTGCGAAGATAAATGTGTTGCGATGCATTTGGCCATAACGCGCGAATTCGGCCTGTTCCAAGCCAGGGATCATGCGAAAGACGCGCCGCTGATCAGGGAATTTGAGATTAGTTTGAAATCCAACCAAATTGTAGAGCGTGCCAGCCAAATTATCTTGCCGAAGCTGCACAACGGCGTGCGGGCGCTTTCCCGTACGGGGATCAATCAGGCCAACCGGGCGCAACGGCCCAAACGCAAGGGTCTCATGGCCGCGTTGGGCAATTACCTCGACGGGCAAACAGCCTTCGAAATAGGTGTGCATTCCGGCTTTGACTCCGCTCTCAAGCTGCTGCTCGAAGGATTTAAGTTCAATACGTTCAGCTTCGAGCATGGCGTCCACAAAAGAACCGTAATCCAACTCAGTCATGGGACAGTTTATATAGTCCCCCTCTTCTTCCTCACCGCGGCCGTAACGAGAGGCGCGATACGCGACATCCATATTGATCGATTCCACGGTAACGATTGGGGAGATGGCGTCGAAAAAATAAAGATGCTCTTGACCAGTCAATTCCGCAATAGAGTTGGACAAGCTGGAAGAGGTTAGCGGTCCGGAGGCAATGATGGTTGCTTCATCCGGTATAGATTTAACTTCCTTTCGGATCAATTCGATATTGGGGTGCTCTTGAATTCTATCTGTTACTAACTCAGCAAATCGATCTCGATCAACAGCTAGCGCGCCCCCAGCTGGGACTGCAGTCTGCGCAGCACACTCCATTAGTAATGAGCCCATGCGCCGCAATTCATTTTTGAGCACGCCAGGAGCGCGGTCGGCCAGGTTGGAGCCTAGTGAATTAGAACAAACCAGCTCCGCCAGATAGGCTCCAGTATGTGCACCAGTCTCGATTCCAGGCCGCATTTCGTAGAGCTTTACTTGAATATCGCGCTGGGCGGCTTGCCAGGCTGCTTCGCTTCCAGCCAGTCCGCCGCCAATGATGATTAGTTCAGGCATAAGTGTTTCATTTTACCAGGGAACAATAGGGATTGCAGACGCAACGCCACGCAATCCAGCAATTCTAAATATGGGGGGATTTTTCGAAGCGGAGATGCCTGAGGGCAGGAAAATATGAGTGTATGGCAAAGGGGAAAAAACGCTGTGGTGTCAGCACCTCCAAATACGAGAGAAAAAAGTGGGTTGAAATATGATCAGCGACTGTTCCAAGTTCAGCCAATCCAAATAATAAGCGCGCAAAAACGCCAGGCAAGAGCTAGCAGGTCAACAAATAATATACAAGGTTCGACTGCCAGTTCACTAACTTGTATCAAACTCCAATTCGAGGCCATCGATCATGAATGTGAGCAAATGTTGCCAGTCTTCAAATACCATGTAGCGTAGGAGAGCACGCAGATCATTGAAAAAGGTCTTTCGGGGCCCCAGTTCTTTGCGGATGCACTGATACTGTTTATCAAGAAGTTCAAAAACGGTATGAAAAAGGAAGGCCAGCAGGTTTAGCGTCAACAGGAAACTGGCCAGATATTGCTGACCGTGACCGAAATTGTGCTCTAGATGATAGCCCTTGGTTTTGAGAATGTTGTTGTTTTCATTCTCGCTCTTCCAGCGGGCACGCCCATCCTGCACAACAGACACTACATTTGTCTTGGATAGGCTGTGATTGGTAGCAAAGGTATTGTGATAGAGTTGACGACCATCATCTTCACGTGTAATCGTGACTTCACACCAATTGACGTTGATGGCGTCTTGACCACCTCGCAAAGGCACCTCATTGACGAAGCGAAAGTGATGCTTCTCGGCATAGCGTCCATTCCAGTGGCGGAAGGATAGCTGCTGGACTTCTCCAATCCTCTCTAAGTAATCAACCCATTCATACATTGCTGCGTGCGAATCAGGCTTGCATACAAAGATGAAATTGAAACCCGCTTCCAGAAACCGTTCACAGATTGGCTGACAACAATACAAATCATCCCCTAATGCCGTGCATTGGTGTTCAGCATATGCTGTGCCATGCGCTTGTATCCAGCGTTTGATAGCAGCCCGTTCACAATCCTGCTTCTCATGCCCGTCCTGCGGAAAAATGAACTCTGGTTCCAGGGCAATCACCTTTGAGTTGCCTGGCTGCACAACTACTGGAGTGATCACTTGATGATGGTATAAGGTTTCATCATTGGTAAGTGTACGCTCAGAACAATTCGGACAATGGATCTGTTGTGAACTGAAGTATTGAGTACCGTCAAAAGATAGCAACAACTGCTTTTGATAACTGCGCATCTTATCCAGTTCGC
>JACKQG010002278.1_pt1 | contig 25311 bp, 28 predicted proteins | sample 8237621 | NCBI WGS metagenome assembly JACKQG01 (sample SAMN15677084, study PRJNA649215) | marine metagenome | biome: marine; feature: Black Sea; material: saline water; isolation source: suspended particulate matter (SPM) from the Black Sea western gyre | collected 2013-06-09/2013-06-10 | depth... | reverse complement strand
AAGGAAGAACATGTGGGGGTGTGCGTTGTCCATACTGCAAGCTTGGGACATATCATAAAAAGAATTCGGGATGAACGAAACCGTCCTACCTTAAAAGAGGGTTTGCGTTTTGAGGAGGAACAAAAGAAAATTATCGAGAGGCGAGAGGGGGAATATGGTGACGCTGGCGATTTTGTATGCGCCCAGGCCGATAGCCGACCCGGCCAGACGGTAGGAGAAATAACCGATTTTTTAAAATCGAAGGGATGGATTTAGAATAATGATGAGTCCTTTGTTTGAAAGCCTTGTTGTCAATAACCTTACCATTCTTGCTGATGAACCGGATGATTCCACCGCCATGGTGTGGAATGAAACTGAAACTCTGGATGAATTAGAAAACAATGAAAAGGCTATTTATCGTCTTGACCTGAATGATAAAGAGTTACTGCTGGAAGAGTTGGAAGACCTGATGGGTTATAGCAAAACGTGCAAAGTCAAAGACCTCAGGCTCGATAAGAATGAGTTTTTTGATGAAGGCATCGAGGTGTTGGTCCATGCGCCCGCATTAAAGAAGTTATTAACCCTTTCCCTGGCATACAATAAACTTACGGATCAGGCTGTTTCTGATTTGGCTTCTTCGGAGATTCTTGTCAATCTGCAAAAATTATTTTTACAGGGAAATAAAATTGGTGTGGAGGGTTTGAAAAAACTGGTAGCCTCTGAAACCCTTTCCGGTTTGCAGCTTCTGTATCTTAATCTCAATCCATTAGGACCTGAAGGGGGTAAGGTGTTGGCGGGCGAGGGGAAAATTACCCAGTTGGAAGAGCTCTATCTTCAAAAAACAGGTTTAGGAGAAAAAGGCCTGCAGTCTCTTTGTGAATCGGAGAACTTTAAGAATCTGAAACTTCTTTCTCTTGCCGGAAATGGCTTGGACGACCATGCCGCAGAATTGATTTACCATTCAACCGCTTTTCCAGAACTGGTAACGCTGGATCTTTATCACAATAAAATCAGCGATCAAGCTGTGGATCAACTGCGGGCTTCGCCCAACCTCCCCAAGCTAAAAGCTTTGCAAGTCGATTGGCGAAGCTGATTTCTTCTGCATGACTCAAAAACTTCCCAGTAAAAAGATGATCCTAACTCATTTCGATTCGAGGGACCCTGTTATGGCAGCGGTTATTCGCGAAAAAGGAGCGTTAAAATTAAGTCGCAACCGTAATTATTTTTTAGTCTTGTGTAAAGCCATCATTGGTCAGCAAATATCGATAAAAGCCGCAGAGTCGATCACGCAACGTTTTCAAATTTTGTTCGAAAATAAAACGCCGACTCCAGAAAATATCACTGCTATATCAGTGGATTTATTGAGACAGTCCGGGTTGTCGAGGCAGAAAGTGAAATACTTAAAAGACCTGGCTGCAAGATTTTTAGATGGCTCGATTCGACCTCACCGGCTTCCCTATCAAAGTAATGAAGAGGTGGTTGAAACTCTGACCGCAGTCTATGGTATCGGTAGATGGACGGCTGAAATGTTCCTTATTTTCTCATTGTCTAGGATCAACGTTTTACCCATGGGTGATTTAGGGTTAAAGGCAGGAATAAAGAAAATTTATAATATGCGCAGTTTGCCGTCCACCAAAAGGATGCTCGCGCTAGGAAAAAAATGGCACCCCATGGAAACTGTTGCAACCTGGTACGCATGGCGGATACAGGATGCTGAAATCATAACCTACTGATTATTTCACAAATACGCACCGTTCAATATAAAGGCGGGAGGCCTTATGGATTTTATAGATGAAAGAATTGAAGAATATGCTTTCAATCACACCAGTTACGAAGGAGATTTGTTAAAACGCTTGGAAGATGAGACCTATGAAAAACTGGAAATTCCTCAAATGACTACAGGAAGGATTGAAGCCAGGCTTCTCAAACTTCTGGCACGTCTGGTAAGTGCCAAGCGAATATTGGAAGTTGGAACTTTTGCGGGATACAGTGCTCTTTCCATGGCAGAGGCTTTGCCAGAGGAGGGTGAGCTTATTACTTGCGAAATGGACCCAGAGGCTATTGCCTTTGCGAAAAAATTTTTCAACCTGAGTGCTCATGGAAAAAAGATAACTCTGTTGGAGGGAGCGGCATTGGATTCAATAAAATCCATTTCAGGCCCTTTTGATATGGCTTTCATTGATGCAGACAAGGAAAATTACAGCAATTATTATGAAGCCATTTTACCCATGATCCGCTCTGGAGGCTTGATAGCCGTTGATAATGTTTTGTGGAGCGGTCGAGTGCTTGACCCGAAAGATAAGTCAGACAAGGCGATTCACCAATTTAATGAAAGAGTGGTTCAAGATGAAAGGGTGGAGTCGGTTTTGCTTACCGTGAGAGATGGATTAAATTGTATCGTAAAAAATTAGTCTGTTTAATTTGAGAAATTTGTGAGAGGTTGATCTCTGCTGGGGCCTGTGATAGCGTTGTGAAAATTAAAAGTAGATTTAATAATTCTTAGGAAAGATAAATTTTATGGCAGAAACGTTAGGTAGTCTTGTTGATAAACTCTCAATAAAAAATTTGAGAATCTGGCATTTGGATGAGGCATTGGAAAAGAATGATGGGTCGGAAAAGGAAGAATTAAAAGCCAAGCGCGACCTGGCTGACAAACAGAGAGAAGGTCTGGTCACCGAGATAAATGCATTTCTTATCGCTGCATTGAAAGGGGAGGTTCGCATCCGTGATGAAAAAATTAAAATGTATACCAATACGAATGTTTCCTCGTCAGCTAAAATAAATAAGCTTGGAGAAGCCGTGAGTGAGCTGGCTTTTAGAAATATAAAACTTTGGCATTGTGAGGACGAGGTGAGGCGAACGGATTTGCCAGACTCGGAAATTGTGAAAATAAAAAGACGCATCGATACCACCAATCAGGAACGCAATGACCTGATGGATAAGGTGGACGAAATTCTTCAAACGAAGTCGGAAGCGGAGTAGAGAGAGTTAAAGGTAGTTGTCTAATATTTCTTTTCTTTTGCGGTTGTATTCTTCTTCGTCAATCAGGTTTTTTTCGTAAAGATTTTTTAAGAAATGTAATTTCTTTTCTAGTTCTGGATCGGTCGCAGAGGAAGCCGCTTGTTTTGGTGTGGGTGGCGGAGCCGCTTGACGAGATTTTCTTTTGCTTCGAGAACGCGAAGGAGGAGGGTCTCTGTCTATTCGAGATTCTCTGCTTCTTCTGGGTATGTCTATCTTCACCCAATTTTCCAAAGCTTCTGCTCCAAGCAGCTTTTTGGTCGAATGGTATTGTTGTCTGGACCCGGGAACCAACCTCCAGTTTCCCCCGCCCCACATGGTTAGAGGACGATTATTAAAAGCTCCTCCCTGAATGGAGTAAAATCTCCAATGCAAAACATTTTTACTAGGAAAAACAACGCCCTCAGTACCTCCGCGGGGTGTTTCCAGTTCATAATATACGATCTTATTAGAGGGAGCCCGATTGAGAGCTTTTGTAATCAAGCGTGCCGCACGAGTAATATCTTCACGGCTGAACACAGGCTTTTTTTTACCGAAAAGAGAAAGCTCTTCATATATTAACGACTGCATTTGCTGGCGCACTTGGTCTTCAGATAAATTTACCGGGCTTAGTTTGATTTCCCCTATTCCTGCTCCTGCAGCGAATTGCGATTTATATATTAAAGTGAAGCCTTTTTTCTCTAGCCTTTTTTCACTCATCATAGAGCAACCCGAGGTCAGCCCGAACAGGAGAGTTAAAATAAGGAATAAAGCCGAAATTGATTTGTATGGTTTCATGTCGTAATTTTTTTCATCAAAGCTTTTGCGCAATGAGAGAAGCAAAGCCCTTGGGGTCTTCATCCACCTCTCGATACCTCAAGATTCTAAAATTTTCAAAAGCCTTCAACAATTCATTTTGCTCCAAAACCCATTGCCTTTTAAAATTGCTGTACTTCAGATAGTCGACTGTGAACGTTTCGTAAACTAAAAAGCCGCCTGACCTTAATGTCTTTTTTATTTCCGGGAACAATTTTCGTTCCAGAAAATTAAAGCAGACCACCAAATCGTATTCATTTTCAGGCAGGGAACTATTATCTAGATCGGCGGAAAGTGTTGTAATCTTTACGTTTTTTTCTTTAGCAAGCATCTGGGCTTTGCCAAGTGCGACTTCAGAAATATCCAAGCAGACGACCTCATAACCCAGTGATGCCACAAAAACCGAATTCCTGCCTTCTCCAGCGGCAATATCCAAGGCTTTTCCTTTACTCTTCAGAAGTTTGGCATGGCTCTGAAGCCATTCACAGGGTTCTTTTCCTGTAATAAAGTCGTCCTGATCATACTTGGAGTTCCACTTTTCCTTGTCTTTCAAGGACATATTGACTTCCAAAATAAGGGTTTAAGAGTGCGCTTATTATAAAGGTGAAGAAAAACAATAACAAGCGGATGTCGGGTTCGGGTTATTGGGGTTACGCAATACCTTGACATGGGAAGATTTTTTTTCTAAGATGACTGTTTTATTTACAACTCTAGGGGCGGGATTTACCGTTTTCTATTGTTAGTTATCAGGAGTAGGGGAATGATTGCAGTAGTTCAAACTGGCGGCAAACAATATAAGGTATCTGAAGGGGATGAAATTCAGGTTGAAAAGCTCGATGGCAATGTGGGCGAAAGTATAAACTTGGAAAAAGTCCTCGTTTGTGGTGAAGGAGGATCGGCAAAAGTGGGTACTCCGTTTCTCGAAGGTTGTAAGGTTGTCTGTGAAGTGACAGAACAATTCAGAGGAAAAAAAATCATCGTATTTAAAAAACATAGAAGAAAAAATTACCGCAGGAAAAATGGACATCGTCAATCACTGACACGTTTAAAGGTCACTGCGATTAACGCATAATTTTGGGGAAAATGAAACATGGCACATAAAAAAGGACAAGGTAGTACTTCAAACGGTCGTGACAGTAGAGGCCAAAGGCTGGGAGTCAAAAGATTTGGCGGTCAGGCAGTTAAAGCTGGCGAAATTTTAGTCCGACAACGCGGTACTCATTTCCATCCCGGTGAAAATGTCGGACTCGGAAGTGACTATACAATTTTTTCTAAAATTGCGGGTGTTGTTAAGTTCGAACATCGCGATCGCAAAACGCAAAAAATTAGTGTCCATCCGCAAAACTAACACTGTCTCTCCATTCTAAGCTTTTCCGCACTGAGCTTGAACAACCACTCCGGGCTATTTTATAGCCCGCTCAAAATTTAAATCCATGTTTATAGATCAGGTTAGCATCTCTGTGAAAGCAGGCGATGGAGGGGACGGTTGTTGCAGCTTCCGAAGAGAGAAATATATCCCCTTGGGGGGTCCGGATGGCGGTGATGGGGGAAGAGGCGGCGATGTTATTCTTGAAGTAGATCCTAATCTCACCACTCTTATCGATCTTCGTTACAAAAAAAAATATCAGGCCGAAAACGGTAAGTCGGGCAAGGGAAACCAGATGACCGGTAGAAGCGGAAAAGCCCTTACCGTTCGTCTCCCACCGGGAACATTGGTCAAAGATGAGGAAACCGGCGAATTACTGGTAGACCTGAAAGAATCGGGTCAACAATTCGTAGTCGCAAAGGGTGGACCTTATGGACAAGGAAATGCCCGTTTCAAAACTCCTACAAATCGTGCTCCCAAAAAATTTGGTAAAGGAAAGCCAGGGGAGGTACGTCAGCTTTTTTTAGAACTGAAATTATTGGCCGATGTTGGAATTATAGGGTTCCCCAATGCCGGCAAATCCACTTTAATATCTCGCATTTCAAATGCCCGGCCAAAGGTAGCGGGTTATCCTTTTACTACTTTGGTTCCAAACCTGGGGATTGTAAGACTAGATGAGGGTGAGTCGTTTGTTGCAGCTGATATCCCCGGTTTAATAGAAGGGGCTCATAAAGGCAAAGGTTTGGGGCATCAGTTTCTGCGCCATATAGAGCGCACCCGACTCCTACTTCATTTAATCGATTTTTCTGATGTTCATTCTGGAAATATTTTAGGCCGGTATCAAAAGTTGCAGGTGGAGTTAAAGGCTTTTAGTGAGAGCCTGTTCCTGAAGCCACAAATTCTCGTTGCCACAAAAATGGATGATCCGCAATCAATGGGAAACCTGGAAAAAGTAAAGGCATCTATGAAAGAAATGAATCCTTCGCTGTATACGATTTCGTCAGTGACAGGGGAGGGGATTGAAAAGTTGTTATGGAAGATCAAAGAATGTTTAGCCGCAAATAAGAAAGAAGATCCTGAGTCGGAGTTCTAATATTTGAAGCGCCTGAAAATTTATTATTGAATTAAAAAGTCTTCGAATTTAATTTTCTTTACTCTGCTATTGCCTTGGATTTTCTTGTTGTAAGCGAGTTTTAAACGTTTTTGTAGTTTTTCTTTTACATAAAGAATATCGTTATAAAACTTTCTGTTTAAAAAGCTTTCAACTGTTTGTACGGTTATTTCTTCAAAAAAGGGCAAAGTATTCTGCAAAACTTTTGCTCCAGCTTCGTTGTCAAAAGTTATTTCCAATGTAAAACTGAGAACCCGGATGTCGTTGACATCAAAAGCGACCGGCATGATGGTGGCCAGCTTTACCATCTTGGCTTCTGGTGCCAGGGCAGCTTGTAAGCCTGCCGAGTCTTCCTCAACCACTTCTACAACTTTTTCGGATTCCGATAATGTCTCAGATTTGTTTAATTCCTGAGCCACCTCAGACTGAGTGTCTTCCTGAGTGGTGCCTGGAACATCAGGTTGCTGGGGTTCTTTCGTCGCGCTTTTTGGAGTTGCCGCGTCATCTTCAGGTGCCGGTATTTCGCTTTCGTCTTTTTTCGGTGTTAAGCCTTCAGGTACTTCGGCTTCCGTTTTCTCCACCTCCGCCAGTTCAGGGGGGGCAAAAGTTTGCATTGCGAAATAAGCTCCTCCGGCTGTCAATAAAATACCTAATACGCCCCCAGCTAACATCATTTTCCCGGTAGTAGTTGCTGGAACCGAGATAGGTCCTATTTTTATTCTTTCTTCGGACTCTTCATCATCGTCTTCGTACTCTTCGTCTTCTTCCTCGTCCTCAGGGTAATCATCTTCAGAAATTCCTAGTTCCGCAGCGGCAGCAATCTCATCTTCGTCTTCTTCCTCTTCTTCATGGTCTTCATCTTCATCGTCATCCTTCTCGTCTTCATCCTCGGTGTCTTCGTCTTCTTCTTTTTCTTCAGTAGTTTCTTCGGTTGCGGTTTGCTCAGTGTTTTCCTGATCTGCAAAAGCGGCGGCCCACATATCTTCTTCACTCATTTCACCAGCGGGTTCTTCTGCTTTTTCCTCTGCGGGTTCTTCTTTTTCTTCAGTAGTTTCTTCGGTTGCGGTTTGCTCAGTGTTTTCCTGATCTGCAAAAGCGGCGGCCCACATATCTTCTTCACTCATTTCACCAGCGGGTTCTTCTGCTTTTTCCTCTGCGGGTTCTTCTTTTTCTTCAGTAGTTTCTTCGGTTGCGGTTTGCTCAGTGTTTTCCTGATCTGCAAAAGCGGCGGCCCACAAATCTTCATCACTCATTTCACTAGCGGGTTCTTCTGCTTTTTCTTCTGCGGGCTCTTCTTTTTCTTCAGTGGTTTCTTCAGAGGTTTCAACCATTTCTTTTTCTTCCTCCTCTTCTTCTACTTCATCATCGGCAAGTTCTTCGTCGGATGTAGTTTCCTCCTCTTCCACCAAGGGTTCCGGGGTGGCAGAGGTTTCTTCAGCAGTTATTTCCGAGGCCTCATTTTTTTCTTCCTCTTCGTCTTCATCATTGAGGATATCGTCTAGAAGGCTATCTAAATCCTCATCATCGTCATCGTCAGGCGATTCATCGCTCAAATCTTTCGATTTGTCTTCTTCTTCCGCTAAATCGGAAGAATCATTATTTGGATCATCGGCCATCTTATCTAACTCCAGTTCCTCCCCTGAATCACTCAGGGTTTCTCCAGAGTCCTCTTGGGTTTCAGTATCACCACTGATGAGGTCATCGAGCATATTATCGAGTTCCGGCTCGGCAGTGACTTCGCTGTCTTCCGTGGACTCGGCTTTGTCGTCCCCACTGATGAGGTCATCGAGCATATTATCGAGTTCCGGCTCGGCAGTGACTTCGCTGTCTTCCGTGGACTCGGCTTTGTCGTCCCCACTGATGAGGTCATCGAGCATATTATCGAGTTCCGAATCTGGGCTCGATTCCTTTTTGTTTTTGCTATCTTCTGACATATTGGTTAGGGAGTTGCCGAAAGGTTTTTATATTTTGCCAAAATCTCTGTAACTTATTATTTTTCAATATTTTATAGTTCAAAGTATATTTATTTTATTGCTAAAAGTAAACTGTTTTCAATCTTTTCAGCTATCATTCTCTGATTTTTGGCAAGCAAAATTGACAACTCAACCTCTGTTCTAATATAATGAATGTGGTTTTAAATTTCCAGAGCTCCTTATTTACTTTTCTTCCTCAAGAGAGTATCTGGTCGAATAATCCTGTCCTTTTAGAAACCTGTAAAGCCTTTCAGAAAAAGACATTTAAGGTTTCCCAGCTCATAAGCCGATAAGAAAAAATGATACGGAATAAGACATCGAAAAATTTAATCCCGGTATTTTTAATATTAGCATTTACTGGGTTCTTTACGGGTAAAAGCCCTCATTACGTTAGTGGTTTATCGCCATTCTTTTCTGACTTGGCCCGGGTGGAAACTGTTGTATTTAGTAAAGCTAAAGCGTCGCGTCAGGTTCAGGAGCAAGTTTATGAAGAGCGTGTTAGAAACCGAATTGAAAAAGTAATTTCCAATTATTATACAGGCCTCGATGAAAAAAATGATGTCCGGATTCCAGAATGGATACTTGCGGAAAGCAAGAAATATGGTTACGATCCCCTTTTTTTGACAGCCTTAATCATAACGGAAAGTTCTTTTTATAATTGGGCAAAGTCTAATCGAGGGGCCCGTGGATTGATGCAATTGAAACCTGCTACCGCAATTGCTTTGGCCTCTGAAACAAGCCTGAAATGGAAGGGAACCCGGACCCTGTTTGATCCAGAGAAAAATATTGCATTAGGAGCCTATTATCTTAATAAATTAGTAGCTCGTTTTGGCGACCTTACCTTGGCTCTTGAAGCTTATAACCATGGGCCTTCCCGGTTGAGCAAATATCTTCGGAAAGGCTATCAACCCAAGCGCTATTCCAAAAAAGTTTTAAAAAACTATAGAAAGATACGTTTCCAGCCGATTTAGGGCGGGTTGTTTAGTATTTTGGAAGGTACCCGTAATTAGGAAGCGGAAATGGAAAACCAACTAAAAATTTTTAGCATAAAATTTCGGTTATTAATTGTAAAAAGAAACCGAATTTTCTCTGTGTTTTTGCTGGCAATATTGGTGGGTTGTTCCAGTATAGAAGTTGAGCAAGCTTTCAAGGGAGATTTGCGTCCCGGAAAAGCCAATAAAGTGATTGGCGAATACTGTCAAAGCTGCCATATACATAAAGATTTTGATCCCCAACTTCATGTTTCAAAGGTGCGCAGTCTTTACAAAAGGCCCGTTTTTAGAAAGGCTCGAGAGTGCCGATCCTGCCATTATATTGAAAAGGACTGGATGCATAACCAACACGAGCGAAAAACCAGAATGCCGGCCGATGCAAATCGCGGGAAGTATAAAAAATTTGAAAAACAAGAAATAAGCCGACTGAAAAAGGGCTAAATATTCAAACAAAGATCTATTCCCCCACTCGCTGTGGAAGAAAAAATTTCCCCTATTGCAAAGTTATTTTTGTATTTCGAGAAATGGTGAATTTTGCCATTCATCCCTCCCTTTGTATTTTAAAATCCAATTTTGAATTTTCCTGCGGTCAGATTACTATATAAACAGTGGTTCGTTGAAAATTATAGAATAATTAATTCCCAACAAGCTCATAGATTTTTTTTAAAGAGTTTTGCACTCGATTTATATTATGGTGAGGAAAAAAATAAAAATCCAAATCCTGATTGGACTTATTTTAGGAGCTTTTCTGGTAGCTACCCCTGCGCTTGCATTTTTTGTGGGCGATATTGAAATAAAAAGCAAGTTCGGGGAAATCTTTGAAGCTACATTTGCAGTTCACTTGGATACCAATAAGGATTATGAAGTGGTTTTGGGTGATGTTGATGATTATAAAAAACTGGGGCTGACTCGACCCTCTATAGTTAATTCATTGAAATTGGAAAAACCTGTTGAGGCCACTGGAACAAAAAAGATTATCCGTGTTGTTTCAAATAACCCATTATTTTTTCCATCCTTTAACCTTGTTATTTTAGCCAGACACAATGGGGGAACTTTACTGGAAAACTTTCTGGTCACGGTGGATTTCCAAAAAGGTTTGGCTATCAATGCTCTGGGCAAGAAAAATAAAAAACAGACAGCTCCGCTGGCCGGACCTGAAATCGTTAAAAAAGATCCTCCCATTAAAAAAGAAAAAGTTTCTCCACCCGTGAAAGGTAGTGGGGTGCCTGAACAGAAAGCGGAAAAATCTCCCCAAAAGCCTAAGGTAACTCCAGAAAAACCCAAAGAATCCCTCCCAGAAGAAACTTCAGCGGATGGAGCTCTGGCGGTTGCTCCTACACCTGTTGTGAATCGTTTACAGAACCGTAGAAGGCTTTCAGGTGCCATATGGGCTGTCCCTAAGAATGTTCCACCTTTGGTTGCTGAAGGTCGGTATCCATCTTCTGGGGATAGCATTTTGCTTGAAAAAGGGGAAGGCTTATTTTCGGTGGCCAGGAAAATCCAAATCCAGGATATTCATCCTGCGCGAATAGCCGTTGCTCTGTGGATGAGAAATATTGATAAGTTTATTTTCGGGAATATCAATGGAATTCAAGCAGAAACGCGGCTGGAAGTGTCGGAGATAAGGGAACTAGCTGGTCAAATTGATCTGCAAACTGCCAAAAATGTTTTAAATAGTCAGACCAAAGAATGGAATTTAATAAAAGTAAAACCGGGGCAGGTTGAAGATGAAAAACCAAGTATTCAGGAAGTTCCGCTCCCTACGGAGAGAATAGACCAACTGGCATCGATTTTTGATTGGATATCCGGTTGGAAGTCATCTTGGGAAAAAGATGATATTGAAAAACACATTTCTTACTATCGTACAAGCGGGTTAGAAAACTCCGAAAAATCTTCTGCCTTGGAAAGTCCTGTTGGGGGTAAAAAGAAGAAGCTGTTTTCAAAACATTCGAACCCCAGTTTGAATTTATCCTTGCCTAATTTAATTTCCAAACAAGGAGGTTCTTGGGTGGTATTCGAGCAGCATTTTTTATCCAAGTCTTTGGAAAGCGTGGGAACCAAAGAGGTAAAAATATTATTGGAAAATGGAAATTGGAAAATTGAAGAAGAAAAATTTTATGCTGAAGAGAATGAAATCACCAAATCTCTTCGCGGGGAAAATGAAAAGAGTTCAAAGAATCTTCCTTTTGTTATTCATGGTTCCAGTCATTCTAATGAATCCGAAGCCATTTCTATATCCAATAAATTAAGGGAGAATGGATATGATGCCTATACCGCACCGGTGAGGATTTCCAAGGATATCCAGATTTATCGCGTTTATATTGGTCGTTTTGCGACTTGGAATCAGGCACGCCGAGTAGTAAAGGTTTTGCGGGGAAAACGACTATCGGGACATGCGACCGCCATCCCTTATCCCTTTACTTTACAGGTGGGGGAAGTGAGTTCTATCGTTGAGTCTAGGCAACTTCTTGAAAAATTAAGGAAAACTGAAATTTCAGGTTTGTTGTCGATTACAAAAGGCGGATATCAGGAGGGGGTTCAGTTCAGAGTATTTGTAGGTGCTTTTAAAAAACCGGAAAATGCAGTTTGGATGATGCAAATGCTTAAAGAGGCAGGGTTCAGTTTTAAAAGAATTCGTCCTTGAGAAAAAAAGATGGACAAAAAAACCGCCCGCTGATAAGCGGACGGTTTTTTATTTCTCAAAAACTATAAGGAGCTTTTCAAAGTAGGAGCAGGTTTAAAGCCAACTGTTTTACTGGCCTTAATTTTAATTTCTTCGCCTGTTTGAGGATTTCTACCTTTTCTTGCTTTTCTGGATCTTACAGTGAAAGTTCCAAAGCTAGGGTAGGCAAATCGCTTCTCTTTTTTGATGGCTTTTGAAATGTTTTCAAAAGCAGCATCGACTACGTCTCCTGCTAATCTTTTTGTGAGATTGTCATCTTTACAGGTTTTGATTACTGCGTTAATAAGTTCGTCTTTAGTCAAGGTTTCCCCCTCCATCAGGTAAAAGGATTATCGGCCGGTGCATTATAAGAAACCGGCTAAAAAAGTCAAACAAAAAAAATCACCCTGCCTATCTTTTAAGCAGTCATGGCGGGGGATATCGACTCTCTTCATTTGAATGTGATAAAATAACTTATTAGAATTAAGGAGTTCGCAAGGCAAAAAGTAATTCCTGAAATAAATAATTTTTATGATTTTTTTCATGTTTCCAGGGTATTTTGATCTGGAATTTTAGGAGGTATTATGGCGGCATTAAAAATAGCCAAACTGGGGAATCCTGTATTGAGGCAGATTGCCAAGCCGGTGGATTTAAATGAACTGATTAGCCCGGAAAGCGGTCTACAGTCATTTATCGATGACATGATCGAAACCATGTACCATGAGGGGGGAGTAGGGCTTGCAGCACCGCAGGTAAATCGATCCATTCAAATCGTAGTGCTTGAATACGCCGAAAATGAAAGATACCCCAATGAAGTGTCCATTCCCCTTACTGTTTTGGTTAACCCCGTGTTGTCTGAATACAGTAAAGAAACAAAGGATGGGTGGGAGAGTTGTTTGAGTTTAGTAGACTTCCGCGGACTAGTTCCCAGGTCCACTACAATCACTCTAGATGCTTATGACAGACAGGGAAAGAAAATCCATAAAACCGTTTCGGGTTTTGAAGCAGTGGTTTTGCAACATGAGATTGATCATCTCGAAGGCTTTGTATTTTTGGACCGCATGAACGATTTCACGCAGCTGTCTTATCAGGAAGAGTTTGAAGAATTCTGGCTAAAAAAGGAAGATGCGTCCTCAACATAAATAATTACTCTGGATAAACGATGGAAGAAGAAATCCTGCACCTTTACCAGGAACCCGGTATAGGCGCTTCATATACCAATACCTATGGTGAAGAGAATATTCGTAATCTGCTAAAGAAGTATCGCAGTCTGGACACTGCGGGGATGGAGCAGATGATGAAAATGGTGGTTAATTTCTCACAATCCACCGACCTTGCCACTTCATTTGTTTCCGTTGGAGTTCTACATGCCTTGGGACAAAATGAAGGGGTGGCGGAAGCCTACCGATGGGCCAACACCCAGGAAGATGCACAACGAATTATCAGTCACTTTGATATTGGCAAATCGGTGGCAGACTATTTTTCCTCCCCTTGAGCCTGTTTTTCTACTTGTCCCTCTTGAGCCATGGGTACAGGGTTAAACCCACTCGGATCGATAGGACAAACCGAACCCACACAGTTTCCTTGTTGTAGTTGTTTACGAACGAAAGCTAGGAACCCTGTCCAGAGTAAACCGGGTAGAATTACCAAGGCAGCCATCGCAAAAGCCACCTGATTGTAGGTGAGTCCCAAATCGTCTACTGCAAAGCCTACCCCCCAATTGCTGATCCCCATAATTAAAGTCATGATGGCAAGCTCGAAACTGAAAACTCTTCCCAGATATTTATCTGGAGTGGATAAATGGATCAATGCTGAACTGAATACCCAGATGATCGATCCGAACAAAGTTGCTGCTGCAACGCCAAATGATAACGTCAACAGATTTTCAGAATTCGCTATGAATAAATAGGATATTGCCTTTAGAAAAAATGCTGCTGCAATCGACCAATGTAAAACCGTAGCGGTTTCACCAAACAATCGTTTGACTAATAAGGGGCCTGCTGCTGCTCCAAGGCCACGTGCTGAATAGAGAATCCCGATTCCTAATGAAAGCATGGCAGGCTTGGAAAGCACCTGACTGGCCATCAAAGGAATGAGAGTCATAATTCCCCCTGCTACAGCCAAACCGGATTTTAATAAGCTTAAAACCAGCACTACGGGTTCTTTACGTAGGAAACGCATAGCATCGGCAAATTCCTTGAAACCATTTTTCTTTTTAGGTTTTTCGGCAGGTTTGGCTACAGAAGGAATTTTAGATATGAACCAGGCGGAAATTAAAAAAGTGCAGGCATCGACAATAAAAGCCACCTGGATTCCAAACAGGCTTACAACTACTCCTCCAAGAGCGGCGCCAAAAGCCAGCATGACGGACCAGGTCGACCCACTGAGGGCGTTGGCTGTTACCAGATGTTCTTTGGGAACCAGTGAAGGAATGATCGCGCTTCGGGCAGGCTCAAAAAAACCGGATAAAGAAATTTCTAAAATGACCAGGGCATAAATGAACCATAATGTGCTTTGGTCTTCGATAAAAAGAAACCCGAGTACGACAACGAAGCGCAATAAATCGCTGGCGATCATAACCGTTTTTCGATCAATTCTATCTACCACCACACCTGCAATTGGACTGATCAGGACAATGGGCAGTAGTTTTGCCATCATGGCCCCCGCCATAGCCATACCGGAGTCGCTGAGCCTGAGGATCAGGGCATAAATTGCTATGCTGTTTAACCAGTCCCCTAACTCCGATACCACTTGCCCAAACCAAAGGTTGCGAAAGGATTTATTTTGGCGCAACAGTTGGATGTATCCGATGGTGCTTTTATTTTGCATGGAAACCTTTCCAGAAACTTTTTCAGGAGGGAAAAGTAAATTTGCTAAAGCCATACTAATCAGAGGGGCTTGAATCTGCAACTGGAATTCAATTCTGGGGTCTGGTATGTTTATCGGACGAATTTAACTTGAGTAGACCATGGAAAATATTGAGGTAATAAATCAGGAAATTGAAGATTCAAAGGAAAAATGGATCAGCCGAATTTCTTTATGGGTGTCTATTATCCTGACCACTTTGGTGGTTGTTTGGTATTACAACGATAACCCTCCGGACTCGCCTGCAGTGGTTAAGATGCGAGTTTTCTTTAAAGAACATAACCGTGATGTTATGAAGTTTGTTGACCTTCCACGCAACGAAATGATTGCTTTTGCCTACAGAAAAAAGCACCCTTTTTATTTGAAATATGTAAAAGCTTCTAAATCTGAAAAAGCGGAATTAAAAGCCCTCATTCATATATCCACCGACTACACTCCCAATCAGTACTGGTTCAACCTGTTTTTTGCCTGGGTTATATTTTTCACCACTTTCTGGTTCATTGGGTTGATGGCCGAGTCCTGCATCGTTCTCATGCGGCGGAACTCGGAAGCTAGAATCAAACAATATAAACTGGAAAAAGAGCAGTTGGAGCGGGAACAAGAATCGAAGAACTCTCCTGAGTAAAAATAGTCTTAACTCAAGACCAATTAGGGTTTTCGTTCTTCTTGCCATTTCTTAGCCTTGGAATTGAAAATCACTCTATGCAATTGAAGAAGAGGTAGAGTAAAATATGGGCATGGATATCCAACAAATTCGTTTTACAGTCTTTCTGGGTGTGTTTTTGCTGATGTTGGCATTAGAGTCGGTAATTCAAAGACACCCCACGGTCGACTCCAAAAAAAATCGGTTAACCATTAATCTCGCACTGACGGGTATAGATATTCTGGTCGTTCGATTGGTGTTTGGTGCTGCCGCCGTTGGAGCGGCTCAATTTGCAGAAGAAAATGGTTGGGGGATTTTTAACTATTTGGATTGGCCGAAAGGGCTGGAAATCATTGTGGTTGTAATTATTCTTGACCTGATGATTTATATTCAGCATGTTGTGCTTCATATGATTCCATTTTTCTGGCAGTTTCATGTGGTCCATCATTCGGATTTGGACTTAGATGTTTCTTCAGGACTACGCTTTCATCCCATTGAAATTTTGGGTTCCATGTTATTTAAACTGGGCTTGGTTTTTGCTTTAGGTCCATCGCCCTTGGCTGTGGTGATATTTGAATCGGTGTTGAATGGGATGGCACAATTTTCCCATTCAAATATTACCCTGCCCGAAAAAGCAGATCGTATTTTGCGGTTTGTTGTCGTGACTCCCGATATGCATCGTATTCACCATTCAGTTGAAAAAATGGAGACCAATTCTAATTTTGGCTTTAATCTTTCCATTTGGGATCGATTGTTGGGTACCTATATCCATGATGCTAAAAAGGAGCAGCCAAAAATAATTATTGGTGTGAACCAATTTAGAACTAGTGAGGAAGTGTCACTAAAGAATCTATTGCTGATGCCTTTTAGAAAAGTCCCTAAAAACTATTCTCTATTTCCAGAAAGAGATTAAGAGGTCCTATGCCTATTCCTTTAACAAAAATTGTAGCAACCCTCGGACCAGCCAGCGGTAGCAAAAGTGCTATTAAAAACCTGGTTGCAAAAGGGGTAAATATTTTCAGGCTCAATCTTTCGCATGGTACCCATGAAACGGTTCGCCAGTGGATTCATTGGATCCGCGAAGTGGAAGAGGAACATCATTCTTACATAGGCATTCTGCTTGATTTGCAAGGGCCAAAAATCAGAGTAGGAAAGTTTAAAGAAGGTTTCATTCATCTTAAGCGAAGTCAAAAGTTGACTTTTACTACGGAAAAAAAGATAGGCGATGAAACTCTGGTGCCCGTTCAATATGCAAATTTTCATAAAGAGGTCGCTAAAGGCGGACGAATTTTCCTCGATGATGGCAAGCTCAGCGGTGTGGTAAGGCAGGTGTCAGGTAAGAACGTAGAAGTGGAAATGCTGGGGGATGGAATTTTATCAAACCATAAAGGGATAAACTTGCCCGACTCCAAGCTCACTGCAGACCCTATAACTGCCAAGGATAAAGCCGATTTAAAGTTTGGGATTCAGGAAGGTGTTGATCTGGTAGCATTGTCCTTCACGGGTTGTGCCAAGGATATGAAGCGACTGAAAGGCCTGATGCGAAAAAACGGCGGCCATGGAATAGAAGTCATTGCCAAAATTGAACGCAAACAGGCAGTCGAGAACCTGGAAGAAATTATAGAGGAAGCGGATGGGGTCATGGTTGCGCGTGGTGACTTGGGCATCGAAATTTCCCTTACCGAGGTTCCTATCGTGCAACAAAAAATTCTTCGCGAGGGAGCTAGACACTCCAAACCGGTGATTGTGGCTACGCAAATGCTGGAATCTATGATTGAAAATTCTCGTCCCACCCGGGCTGAGGTATCCGATGTTGCCAACGCAGTGATGGATTGCGCAGATGCCATTATGCTTTCCGGTGAAACGGCTGTCGGAAAACACCCTGCCGCGGCAGTCGGCGTGATGGTAGAAACCGCATTGAAAGCGGAAGCCTATTTGTCAGAAACACGGTCCATTGATCCGTGGAACCGATTTTTCCAGGGTGAGCCTACGATTAATGCTGGAATCACCTATTCAGCAAATAGAATGGTTGAATTACTCAAAGCCAAAGCAATGGTGGTGTTTACACACAGTGGAGGCACAGCTAAAATGGTGGCTAGTCCAAAACCGATGGTACCGGTGTTTGCCTTCACACCCAGCTTACATCGGGCACGCGCGCTCAATTTAATTCGTGGAGTCGTACCCTTCGTGGTGGAAGAAGACAAGCATTTATTGCTACATATGGAACAGCTTGTCATTATGCTGAAAAAAAGACGGCTATTGAAAAAAGGCGACCGGGTTGTGATTACGACAGGGATCCCTGTAGGAATTCCAAACTGGACCAATATCATTCGTGTGGAAGAGGTTCCCTGAATGTCTTGTTCTGTGGGTTGGGAAACTTAAATCTATTTTCAATAAACCCCGTTGGTTTCTGATTATGTCTCCAAGATACTATATTGCTACTACGATTTTAATCGGAGTCTTGACCTTTGTCATCAGTTTCTGGAATAAAAAGCAGACAGGTAAAGAAATTTTTGTGGTTTTTATGAAAGTCGTCACGGCAATGGCGGCGATAGTGGGAGGAGTAATGGCAATCGCCTGGCTCCTTGCTTATTTGGGAATCGCCCAGTCTGGATTTTTCTTATGAGTACTCAGCCGTCCGATTTCTCGGCCTCAATGATCCTTGCATTGGTACTTTCCTTTTTAGTGATTTCATACTTTATGGGAATGCTGGTTCATTCAGCATGGATGTATGAAGATAAAGGGAGCGTTAAAAAAGACAGCAGGATGGGATGGATTCTCTGCATGATTGCAGGTACAGGTATTACAGGTTGGATGTTTTATTATGGTTATTACGTCAACTTTTTGCGCTAAGTATTTAATTTGCTAGCAAATCTACCAAGCGCTGGCAATCATTTTTATACCCAAGTATTTCTTCGCTCTCTTCGTCGCTTAAATCATCCGTCAAATTGTCTTCAATCAACTCTATGGCATCGTTGAGACCGCCAGCAACAATATCCAGATCCGTTTCAGTCAGGGCGTACATGGAACCATTGGTCTTGAGTTTGTCAAACACTCGCGAATATTTTTCTTTATAGTTTGTCAGGGAATTTTTTTGTTCAGGGCTCAGTTCCTTCTTGAGCTCGCTTGTCATGTCAGAAATGGAATCATTGAGAGCCATTTTTATTGTTTCAATATCGTTGTCTGTAACGGATGCGAGTGATTTCATGTTTCCTACGGGAATCGAATTGTTGTATTTGCACTGGAATTTCCAGCACGGAATACCTGATGTTTTACCATAAACTTCATCCATACGGCATGAAAAATTATAGTATGAAGAAAGATTTTTTTCGCTGAATCAAAAAAAACAGGCCGGCCCGCAAAGCGAACCGGCACCTATTTTCTCGATTAGTAATTGGTAAGATCAGGAAACGCCCTTTACTTCGATTTTCTTGGGCTTTATTTGCTCATGTTTAGGTAAATCTACTTTTAATACACCATTATCGATTTTGGCAGAAACACTTTCTGTATCGACTCGGTCGCTCAACTTAAAGCTTCTCTCGAAACTCTGGCTGCTGAATTCCCGAATATGGTAATTTTCTTTTTCCGATTCAGACTTGTCTTCCTTATGGCCTTTTATCGTTAATACGCCATTATGGACTTCAATGTGTATGTCCTTATCTTTCATTCCTGGTGTTTCAGCTTCAAGGTGAAAAGCATTTTCGTCTTCACTGACATTTACTTTTGGTAAAAGGGTTTCCCCTTCTGTTCGCCATCGGTTTGGTTTTACATTGAAAAACCGATCCGTATCAAAGAATTTGTCTATAGCTTCTTCTGGGTGCCAAGTTACGAGACTCATGATGTTGCCCTCCAATTAAAATAAGTTTTTAATTTCTATCTTCATGGTTCTCGGCCGAGAGGATATTTCTTATCCTGATAAATAGATAAAATCTGGAAATGTTGATGTCAAGCTGTCTTAATAATTTTCCTTAAAAATGCTATAATTTTTAAGGTTATTGACGGCTGGTTTTGTTGATCTTTTATTGTTCGGGGGGCTCTAAATGGACTACACCGTATGTGTTGTGGAAGATGAAAAAGTTTCTCGTAAGATGACCATTGAGTTGCTGAAAAAAATGGGCATTAGCAAAATTGTCGCTTCAACAAATGGTGAAACCGCGTTGCAAAAATTGAAGCTGCAAAAGGCCGACCTGATTATTTCCGACTGGCACATGCCAATTATGGATGGGCTGGAATTTTATAAGGCCGTTAAAAAAGAAGAGGCTCTCCAACAGACCCCTTTCCTGATGGTGACCGTAGAAGACTCTAGAGAGAAAGTAATAGAAGCCTTAAAGTTGGGGATTCGGGATTACATCGTCAAACCCTTGTCCAGCAAGAGTTTCGAGGCGAAGGTTAAATCTCTCCTAAACATCTAAATTAAAACCGTTAGTAAAAAAGGACTTAATCAGGGTGGTCTTTTTATGTCTGTTGTGACTTTAGGATTAGCAATTATTTTCCCTCAAGAGGTATTGCCCCAAGGTAGCCGACAATTCCCCTCAAATCTTTACTCCTGACATATCGGTTGGCATCCACAGGTTTCATTTTTTTCCAAAAATCTTCTGGGTGGATACTTCTTTGAAAATTGCTGAAAATATAAGCAAAGCCATTCAGGTTTTCTGTCATAAATAACCCTGAAACTTCTGAATGTTTTGGTGCAACCAGAATTCGTTTCAAGTTACCTTTGTCCACTGAATATGCCCAAAGAACATCTCTAGAATGTCGGGTGCCACTGTCTTCAGCAATAAATAAATTTCGAAAATTTTCAGAGAAGGTCAGGTTGTCAGGGTTGGCAATACTGTTTTCATTGCAAGACGCTGGGCCGGAGGTTTTTCCCTTGATCAAAGCTTTCATGTTGGCTGCCACCCAATCACTCAAAATTGGATCTCCTTCCGTGTCTTTTTTCCCAGTTTCTAAATCACTTTCATAAATTAGACCACACAATAAATCGTCAGGATTACCACTTAAACTAATATCATCATTAAAACGTGGACCGTTGTTACCTTTCACCATACCTTCATGAACTTTTGAGATGGCCGTATAAAGTTTTTTATCTTTTTTATTTAGAGCCTGCCCTTCCATTTTTGTGAATTCGGTAGTTGCGCCTTTAATAGCTGCAAATCGACGTGTTTCTAAAAAAGCCGCTGCTGTTTCCATTCCTGCCTTAACTTTTAAATATTCGATCTTGGAATCGGGGTAGACTTTCGCCATCGATTCCCTGGCCACCGATACATCTTTGTCAAGACTGGGAATTACTGAATTTTTAATTGGATTATTAACTTCAGGTGTATAACCTTGAAATACGTAAACAGGTCGAAACGAAGGTAAACTCGAGACTTTGTCTTTTCCAGTACTAGGAGTTTTTAAGTCAAAAATATCTGAAATGGATATCTTGTCATCTAAATATTTTTTGATATTGTTTTCATTTGAATGGCCCAGTTTTATCCATTCGAGATCAGCCTGGCCGCCATCAGACTCCTTGGTTTGTATCCATTTAGCCGCATAAAGAGTACCTGAGGATAAATCTTTTTCATTGTCGGCAACAAACATTAAGCGAATGCCGTCTTTTGCGTCATCTGATAAATAAACCGTGCGTTCATCAGGCATTACAACTCCAATTTCCAAACTGACTCTTCCCATTGCGTATCGCTTTTTGACTTTGGTCCTCCCTTTTAAATCCAATTCAATTTCGATAGGGAAACCGTAACGATAGGGATTGGCACCTCCTTCGCTTACCGTTTTGCCTGGTGTTTCTAAATAAAGATTGATTGCCTCTAAGGGTTTGTCTTTAAACCATCTGGCATTGGGTTCATATTCTTCTGAGCCCAGGTGGGTGTTCCAGGGGGTCAGGCTGGAGGAACAAGGAAACCAAAATCCCTGAACCCCTTTTGCGTCGACATTCATTAATGTTTTGGCGGTCAAACTTCCATTCTCAATACTTTGACTTAGTTCCATTAAATTTATTGCCATGGGGGTATCGTATTTAGAATCAATGGGCGGAAAATTCCTGTTGTCATTCTCGACCCAGCCATGATGTTCAAAATGCGTTACTAAAAAAATAGAATCCGTTTCTTGTTTATTTTTTCCCTTAATGTTTATAAGAGTATTTCCATCTGGAGAAGAAGAATAAATAGGCCCTCTTCTGATTTGCGCCGGATTTGATGTGGGACCCCAAATGTTAATACGATTTCCTTTTTGATCGAGAATGGAACCCGCATAGTTTTCGCCGATACGTTGACCAGAGCGAAAAAGCTCTTTGTAGTTTAATGGAATGTCTTTAACGGAATGGTCGTCAAAATAAAGACGGATAGTGGACTGGGAGTAGGGTTGATCCAAATTCTCGTTATTTGTTGGTAGGGGGGTGGAAGTAAACTCCGCCCGAACTATTTCTTTTGCAGAGGCAGAAAAAACTAGTGTGGATGAAAATGCAATTAAAAGTACGAATTCCATCCAAGCAAAGAGATTTAAATTTATTTTGATATATTTCAAATTTGACCTTATAAGATTTTAAGTTCCAATCTGAACCTGTTGAATAAATTCAATGCAATCGAATCGGGCCAATTGTTCACTTATCAATTCTTGTATTTCTTTCAGCCGAGCTTTTGATTCAGCCTCAAATCTTAAAACCAATACAGGTTGAGTGTTTGAGGCACGTATAAGAGCCCACCCATCCGGGAAATTGATTCTTATGCCATCAATATCAACAACATTATATTTCGGAGTGAAATACTTTGCTAATTCTTTAACGATGCCAAATTTTTCCTGGTCTGGGCAATCGATTCTTATCTCAGGAGTGTAAAATGTTTTGGGGAGATCGATAAGCAACTCTGATAACCTTTCTTTGGAGTTGTCAAGAATTTCGAGTAAGCGGCAGGCTGCATAAATGGCATCATCATAGCCATAATAATCGTCGGCAAAAAATATATGCCCGCTCATTTCTCCAGCAAGAAGTGCATTGGTTTCCCGCATTTTCTTCTTGATCAAAGAATGACCTGCAGCGGTCATGATCGGGATGCCGCCTTTCTCTTTGATGTCATTAAAGAGGTTTTGGGAACATTTTACTTCTCCAACGATTGTCGCTCCAGGGTGTCGTTTTAAAATGTGGCGAGAGAATAAAGTAAGAAGATGATCGCCCCACATAATATCTCCCTTATCATCAATAACCCCGATCCGATCAACATCTCCATCAAATCCTATCCCTATTTCTGCATTTTCATCTTTAACACGCTGGATTAAATCGACTAGGTTTTTTTCGACTGTGGGATCAGGGTGATGATTGGGAAAATCCCCATCAGGCTCACAAAAAATTTCTACGGGTTCCATTCCTAGTCGTCCTAATAGTTCTGGTCCTACTAATCCAAAGCATCCGTTTCCTCCATCAACAACCATTTGTATAGATCTTGAAAAATGAAATTTGTCCTGAAGAGTTTGAAGATAAGCTTCTTTAATTTCTCTGGCTTCGTGCCAGCCCTTTCCTGTCTCGAAATCATTTTCTAATATTATTCGATACAGTTCTCTGATGGTTTTACCGTATATGCTGTTCTTTTTTATGGTTATTTTAAACCCATTGAAAGCGGCCGGATTATGACTTCCAGTTATCATGACTCCGCCGTCGCAATCCAAATGGTATTGAGAAAAATAGGAGAGGGGGGTGGGAATGGTTCCAATATCGATAACATTACAGCCTGTTGACAAAATACCCTTTTCTAAAATGTAGCTGATTTGATACGAACTGGGTCTTACATCCCGTCCCAGAGTGAGGGTTTTCCCTCCCATTCTCCGCAATAAAGTACCGATTGCTTTCCCTAGAGATTGAACAAACTCTGGAGCTAAATCCTCTTTCACAAGACCTCTAATATCTGACTCTCTAAATATTTCAGGGTTTAAGTTTTTATGCATTTTTCATCCAATTTATCCAATAACCTTTGAAGAGAAATGATTATAGGAAGGATTTGAAGAGGGTTGCAATCTCAAAAAGCCCTTTAATAATCTTTTTAAAACTCTTTTAAAATCTCTTCATAAATTCTTTAAATGTCTTTAATAACCCCTTTAGAAACTTCAATTACAATTGTAAGAAGTTGTTTCTACGTTAAGACATCAATAATTATCTCATTGCAATTTGAGAAGTTTTAAGGAGACCTAATCTTGCAAGCAAATCCTACCCTAAAAGTAGTTAATGGATCTTCCGAGCAATTGAATCCTCCCAATGCATCTTTTGAAATCGATAAGCTCTCAGATGAGTTGACAGAATGGGACCAGCAAGCTTATGAAAAGCTGGTGACTATTAACCTAACCCAGGAACAGATAGAACGAATTTTGGAGCCTGCACAGGTATTCTCAAGTCAGAAAACGGTTACTGCGCTCCATTGGCATCCTGAGTTCGTGGATATGGGGTTAATTCGAAAGCGTATTGAGGCGACCTTTCCTAACATGGAAAAGGAGTTAATCATTCCAACCCAGCATAATCAGATTCTTTCCTATGATGGAGAATATTCCGGCGTCGAAGTTGATTGTTATGCTCCGCAGTTTCAAAAAAAGGTGCAGTTTCTTTTACATTTCGAAAATTCCAAAATTGAAAAGGCGGATGTTCTGAAATCAATGTGCAAACACACTAAAAATTATCGCTCTTCGCAACTATTTGAATTAATTGATTCAATAATAGATCCGAGATTCGAAAACCGTTTGCATTCAGCAGTTGCATCAACCGCTGCAGATGATGAAGTTGTTAAATTTGTTTGTTGGGGTACCCGAAAGTTAAATAATTTGTTTCATAAAAATGAGTCGTCGACTCCAATCGATCATGTCAAAAATAAACTTTTGGCAAACTTTTTTGATCAGATGCGTGAACTATTCGATGATCGCTTGATTAATCGAGCGCAATCGCTTCTGCGAGCTGTAAAAATGGTTGTGAAAAAAGAATTTAGTCCTGAATATTTTCATCGGGCCGAGGAGTTTATTGAAGAGACACGGTCGTTGGGAGGAGGAATTATCATTCCGCATCCAGAACAGTTCTGGCCCATTTTATTGGCGGAATACGATGTGGATGGTTATGAGGTTTGGAATCCGCAATCCCGGCAATACACAGATTTTTTAATTACCGTAGTTACGAATCAAAATAAAAATCGAAACGGCAGGAGAAAGCTTTTGATCACAATGGGGGATGATTGCCATATGGGAGAAAAAGTGAAAGACCCTGAAGTTCAAAACAAAGAAAAATCAAGCCGACAGATAGGGGTGCAATTGGCATGGGATGATTTGAATATCCGAAAAAGTTTAAACCTTGCTAATACAGATCGCTCCAAACTCATTGATGAGTATAAAGAACGGTTGAGCTAAATAATTTCTTTGTCGATTTTTTTTACCATTATCCTTTAATTTTTTTGAAGGTTGAGGGGGAATCTGCGTCTATTTTTAAGCAGACTCTCTTATAAACCAACATTATTGCGGAGAACCTTTTATGGCTGAGTCTGATGATGAATTCAAGCATGAGTCTATTCAAGACACGGAACTCATAATCAAATATTTGAATGCGCTTGCAGAGGGTTTTGAGAATGGAAAGTTGGTTTTTGGTACTAAACAAAAGAAGTTTATTCTGGAACCTAATGGTTTGCTTCGATTGGGTATCAGCGCAAAACGTAAAGGACGAAAAGTAAAAATTGCTTTGAAGGCAAGCTGGACAGAAGGAAAAGAAGGAAAAGATTTAAACTCTGACCCTTTAGAAATTAAAGCTGGGAAATAAAAGGTATTTGTTATGAATTTAGCAACAACAGATAAAAGTAGCGAAGTCGCTAATAATCTCCATTTGATTATTCTGGAGACAACCAAGCAGACTGAAGATACTCAAAAAGTTCTTACAACACCTAAGCTCCAAACA
>JACKQG010002277.1_pt1 | contig 25316 bp, 29 predicted proteins | sample 8237621 | NCBI WGS metagenome assembly JACKQG01 (sample SAMN15677084, study PRJNA649215) | marine metagenome | biome: marine; feature: Black Sea; material: saline water; isolation source: suspended particulate matter (SPM) from the Black Sea western gyre | collected 2013-06-09/2013-06-10 | depth... | reverse complement strand
CCCCCCAGCCGCCACCCGAAAATAAGGGCTCCCGCCCATAGCAATGGGGTTTACCAGTTTTTGAGTTTTTAATATCCCCCTCTTTGTTATTCTCCATTCCCACCCCTGCCCAGCCGCTGCCAAACGGAGTAAGCCCGGCTTTCTTCACCTGTTAAATTTATTTGTCATACCCTCCGAAATGGGCATCGATCTTTTTTAAAATGTCGCCTGTGGGTAGTCCCCCCCCATTAGGCTTCATGGATTGCCAGTAAAATGTATGGTTCCACACCTGGGCAGCGTTGTTGAATATTCCAGCCTTGCCGGCATCATTTACTGTTTTTTTAATGATACCTTCGAGCGTTTCACCAGCCAGTTCAGTCCCTTCGATCAGCTTATTAAGGTTGGTAACATAAGCGTTATGGTGTTTGCCATGATGAAAATCCAGGGTCTTTGAGCTGATATGTGGTGCCAAGGCCTCTTTTCCGTATGGTAGATCGGGCAGTGTGATAGACATGGTTTTTCTCCTTTGGGGGGTGAACTTTGTTTTTTTTATAACTGGCCGCATAAAAGTACCGGCCAGTTTAAGAATCCATTAACACGTTGAGCTCTTTTCTATGGCCTGACGGAGTTTGAAAGCGGCCTCTTCCGGGCTGATTGTATTGACAAAAAGCCCTGATCCCAGCTCGAAACCGGAAGGGATGCTGACTCGTGGACAGATCTCAATGTGCCAGTGAAAACTGTCCACAAAATCGCTGCTGTTATTTACATGGGGCACAGTGTGGAGAAAATAATTGTATTGCACTTCTCCGACAACTGCCTCCAGGCGAGCCATGGTTTGCCGGAGAACCCAGGCCAGATCATCCAGCTCTTCAGTAGTGGCATCAAGAAAATTGCTTTGATGTTTTAAAGGAAGAATATGGACTTCCCATTCATAGCGACTGGCAAATGGTTTAATCGCAATAAAATACTCGCCCCGTTCAACAAAATATTTCCCAGTATCGTAGCTTTGTTTCCTTTTCCCTGAACTCCGGTCATAGGTGGTTGTTTCCAGGGTCAGTGCCTCGTCAATAAGTGTACAGAAAACGCATGTCTCGTTTTTCTCATAAAAAAGTCGACTGCTCTCAACCTCATCCTGAACATTATGCGGCACAATAGGCATGGCAATAAGCTGGCTATGGGTATGGGGTATGCTGCCGCCAGCAGCTTTGCCGAAGTTTTTAAAGACAAGAATGTATCTGATTCGAGGGTCTGTGGTGTACAAAAAACGCATACGATCCTGATACACAGCAAAAATCAAGGCCAGGTGCTGTTCACTCATCTGGTGAAGAGCAATACCGTGGTTCGGGTGGTCGATTATAACCTCATGGTGACCATATCCTTCACTGACCTGTTGTATTCCGGACGGCAATCCAAGAGGAAGGGGGTCGTCGTCTAAAATCGGATACAGGTTTTCCACTACCCTGATGTCCCATTCTCCTTTCGCCGGCACTTGGAAGACGACTGGCGGAGTCAGGTGTTCATTTCCGCGGCAGAAAGGGCAGGATTCCACAAACTCACGTATATCTCTTGTCGGGGGCGGCTCATCCTTGCGCGGTCGTTTTCCCCGTGCTGTGGAAATCAGCACGGATTGGGACGGCACTATGGGATCAATACGTATTTCCCTGATATTTGGATAATACATGGGATGTTTCCTGAAATGATATACTTATTTGGCCAAGTCAGTCTTATTCTCATAGGTGAGAATAATTTTCAATTTGTCTTTTTCGAGGATGCATACAAGAAGCGTTACTATAATATTCTCTGCTCCATTGACATTATAGTACCATGTTCATATCGTAAGCACTATCAACAAGATTGACCCGAATATATTACAGGGTAATTTGAAAAATTAGGATTTTCATTCAAGATCAAGGCGTACGAAAAATTTTACCACAGGCATATGTTTGATATGTCGAGGATAAAATTTTGAGTACAACGCAGAGATTGGGTAAAAAGACAATTTTTCAAGCCCATTCTCGCAGCAAGATATAGTTGCTAACATGGTTACCAAAGAACAACAAAAAAAATTTTATGCTAAATATTTTTTTACAATTGGGGGTCAAAATTAGACGCTGTTAGGGGGTCAATTTTAAACGCTGATTGACAGCCCAGGGAGCAGATTGATTTACTTGGACAATATATCATATCATATTGTAATTTAATAAAAAAACTTTTTAAAACAGAAAGAATAGGTTAATTTTGACGTATTCGTAAAAAGCGCTCATACGCCGCGCGAACACATCACAACTAACTTATATTATTAATGAATATAATTAAAATTACGACTTTTCGCGAGTTCATCAAATTTAGTGGCTATTAAGAAAACTCAACTATAACCTTTCTGGACTCCCGCCTTCGCGGGAGTGACGTCGTATCTAATAAATGTCATTCCCGCGGGAATCCAGGGTTGTCAGACTTTTCAAAGAGTAAAAAAGTTCTTTTAGCTGAGTTTTCTATAGAGTCACATCAAATTTAAATTTGACCTTAGAAAAAATTTAAGAGATAGGATGAATTAAATATGGAAACCACCACCCAGAAAAGTTTATTGATCACTGTTCGCGACACTATAAGCTGCAGCCAGGGAGTCCGTTTTGTAGGGAGCTTCTTTAAAAAACACGATGATCTGATGCTCACCCTTTTTTATGTCATGCCCAATCCTGTATCTGATCAAAGCATGATGGATCCCTGGGCAGAGGAAAATACCTCCGTCTCTGTTTTTCCGTCTGCAATTGCAAAGGTTTTCACCCTTTGTACTAATGTGTTACTCAAAAAGGGCTTTTCTGAGAATCAGATACACAAAATTGCCAGAAGAAAACAATCAGGAACTGTACAGGACATTATCAGTGAAGGGAAGAGAGGGCTCTACGATGCAGTTATTCTCGGTAAAAAAAGCACATCATTTCTTGAAAACATCTTTGCAGGAAATATGGGGCATGACATTCTGGAAAAAGAGCTCGCCGCACCGGTCTGGTTCTGCCGGGATCCTGACGAAACCAGAAAAAATGTCCTCCTCTGTCTGGATGGGTCCTCCATGGGTGAGAAAGTCGCAAATCATGTAGGGTATATCCTGCAGAATGAAAACCATCATTCCGTAACCCTATTTTATGTTGATAAAGGCCAGCGTGTTGACCAGGAGAAAATCTTCCTGGATGCAACTGCAGTGCTTAAATCGTATAGTATTCCTGATGATAGAATCAATAAATCTACAGTTACATCTTTGCGTGTTACCAATACCATTCTTGCCAAGGCTGAACGCGAAAAATTCGCCGTTATCGCCATCGGCTCTATCGGTCGCACGGCAACAAAAGGGATTTGCGACAGAATTATCGGCACAAAATGTAAAAATATTTTTAACGAAATAGATAAAACAGCGCTGTGGATTGTGCCGTGATTTTCCTCCTCAAACAAAGCCTATTGTAACTTCTCTCGCTTACTCAATAAAAAAACAGGGTTTATAAATGAAAAATCCCGAGTCATCTTCATAATTTTATTCCGGTTGCGGCCACTATATGTTCAACTACAAAAGTAAAAGAGAAGCACCTGATTACTAATCCAATGCTAATGGAGTTTTCATGAAGGTGACTAACACTATTTTCCCCACATTGCCCCAACGGATTGCCGGCCTTGGCGAACTTGCCGAAAACCTCTGGTGGAGCTGGCACCCTGCTGCCAGAATGCTCTTTAAAATGCTGAACCGGCGTCGATGGAAAGAGAGCATTCACAACCCCGACAAGATGCTCAAGGAAATGCCGCCGGAACAGCTTTTGGCAGCAAGCCGGGATGAAGAGTTTCTCGCTCACTATGACGACGTTCTCTCGCAGTTCCGGGAGTATATGGCTGTCAAGACATGTTCCCTGCTGCACAACAACTGCCCCCACGACACTCCGGTCATCGCCTATTTTTCTGCAGAGTTTGGACTGCATCATTCGTTGCCTTTTTATGCCGGTGGTCTGGGTTTTCTGGCTGGTGACTATCTCAAAGAATGCAGTGATCTCAATATCCCTCTGGTTGGCGTTGGTTTCATGTATCCGGAAGGATATGTCAGTCAAAGGGTAAGCGCAGACGGCTGGCAGGAAAGCGTCCAGTTTAAGCTGGACCGGGAGGCTGCCTCCATCTCGAGAGTGATTGATAACGCCGGCAGCCCCCTTGTTGTCAGGGTTCCGGTTATCGAACCACCGATCCATGTCGCAGTCTGGAAGGTTAGCGTCGGCCGCGTCCCCCTCTATCTTCTTGATACCGATATAGAAGAGAATGACCCATGGAACCGCGGAATCTCTGCCAGGCTGTATGCTGGCGACCTTGAACTGAGGCTCCGCCAGGAAATCGTGCTTGGCATAGGCGGCGCCGAAGTCCTGCAGGCACTGGGTATCGAACATGCTGTTGTCCATCTCAATGAGGGGCATGCTGCCTTTTCATTACTGGAGAGGGTCCGGGATCGAATCCTCCAGGGCTTGTCCCTTGAGGACTCTCTCGATAAGGTTCGGGAAACAACGATTTTTACCACCCACACCCCGGTACCAGCTGGCCATGACATCTTTCCTTTTCCGCTGATTGAAAAATATTTCAGTAAATTCTGGGACTCCCTGGGACTTGACCGAGAAACCTTTCTGCAGCTCGGCACCAACCCCGACGAACCACTTGGCTTTAACATGACCGCCTTTGCCCTCAGGCTCGCCGGATACAAAAACGGTGTCAGCCAGAAACACGGGGAAGTTGCCAACCGGATGTGGCACAATCTCTGGAGCGACAAGTCGGCAGAGGACGGGCCTATCGAGGCGATTACCAACGGTGTCCATGTGCCAACCTGGATTGAACCCAAAATGGAACTCCTGTTTAATAAGTATCTGCCTTATGGCTGGCTGGAGAGGCATGACGATCCATCGATCTGGGAAAAGATAGATAATATCCCGGATGAGGAGTTATGGAAAACCTATGTCTGGCTGAAAATCAAACTGCTTAATGTGATCAGGGAACGGGCTCGGCAGCGCTGGTCCATTGACCAGGTCAATCCTTCAATGGTCATTGCCGGCGGCGCCATGCTGGACCCATCCGTATTGACCCTCGGCTTTGCACGCCGCTTTGCCACGTACAAACGTGCGGATCTCATTTTTCTGGATAGCGAACGTCTGAAAAAGATGCTCAAAAATCGCTGGAAGCCCCTGCAGATAATTTTTGCAGGCAAGGCCCACCCAGACGATCATCCAGGCAAGATGATTCTGCAGAAAATAGTCACTATCGCCAAGGATCCGGAGTTCGCCGGCCGGATTGCCTTTGTCGAGGATTACGGCGAGCAGTTTGCACAGTACCTTGTTCATGGAGTCGATGTCTGGCTCAACAACCCGATCCCGCCCATGGAGGCAAGCGGAACCAGCGGCATGAAGGCTTCGCTCAACGGGGTGCCGAGCCTCAGCATTCTCGACGGCTGGTGGCTTGAAGGCTTCAGCGGCAATAACGGCTGGGCCTTCGGCGATGAGCCCATTACTGGGGACAGATCCCTGGTGGATGCCAATGCCATATATGAAATTATTGAACAACAGATTATTCCATTATATTACGATACCTCTGAAGATGGTATTCCTGTCGGCTGGGTGAAAGTAATGAAAAACGCCATCAAGCAGACCGGTTCCCACTTTTCAGCCCGCCGGATGGTAAAGGAGTATGTTCAAAAATTTTACTCACAGGCCCTGGTCAGCTCTGGAAAGAATCCCTAAATTTCTTTCATATAGAATAAATGTATATCTGTGGTATATTTACCACGAGTATGAATCTGGCAAGTTCACGGTAAACTGGTAAAAAGCAAACCTGCTGATTTAAATACGTATAAACCGAGAGGGAGCAACCATGCGTTATATTATTTCCATTTATCTCGTTTTCCTGTTATTTGGCTTTTCCGGGTGCGGCTCTTCAGATCAGGAAAAAAAAGTAAGTAAGGCGGAGGCGGGTTATTTAACCATTAAAGGGTCAGACACCATGGTACATCTGGTCAGCGCCTGGTCCGAAGAATTCATGAAACTCCACCCGAGTGTGGACCTTTCCGTTACCGGCGGTGGATCCGGTACCGGTATTGCCGGCCTGATCAACGGCACCACTGATATCTGCGCGTCTTCGAGAGATATCAATGATAAAGAGAAAGAACTCGCCTCCGGAAGAAATGTTACTCCTCTGGAATTCAAAGTCGCCATGGATGGCATTGCCGTTATTGTAAATCCAGAAAATACGGTAGATACCCTCACCCTGGCCCAGCTGCAGGATATATTCACTGGAAAGATCACAAACTGGCGGGAGGTTGGAGGTGTGGACATGCCACTTCTTGTCTTCTCCAGAGAATCCAGCTCAGGCACGTATGTCTTTTTTCAGGAACACGCCATGAACAAAATGGACTACACGCCTCGGGCCAGGCTCCTGGCCGGAACTTCCGCTCTGGTACAGGCCGTCTCCTCGGATAAGGGCGCAATAGGGTATGTGGGACTCGGGTATGTCAAAGAGGCTTCTGAGAAAATCAAGGCCATCAGTATAGGGAACGACGAAAAAGCTATAGCCCCTTCTGACCAGTCTATAAAAGACGGCTCGTATCCCATTGCCAGACCTCTTTTTCTGTATACTAATGGCGAACCACAGGGTACTGTTAAAGAATTTGTTGACTTCTCTTTGAGCGCCGCAGGGCAAAGCATAGTTCGAGCTGCCGGCTACGTGGAGATGTAACTCTAAAAAGGCTACGTTAATGCGAATGGACAAATTTATGCGGATGCTTCTTGTCAGTACTGCATCCATCAGCATTCTCATTGTTGCCCTGATTTTTCTCTTCCTGGGCAAGGAGGCATTCCCTTTCGGGTTCGATCCAGGGCTCGGGAAACTCTTTGATACAAAGTGGATTCCTGTCTCATTTCAAGAGGAGCGCTTTGGTATTTATCCTTTAGTGGCCGGGTCTTCATTAGTGACCTTGCTGGCCATGCTGATCTCAATTCCCTTATCCGTTGTTGGCGCCATTTACATCGCGGAAGTGGCTCAGCCTGTTGAAAGGGAAATTCTGAAACCCTTTATTGAAATTCTTGCCAGTATCCCTTCGGTGGTTCTTGGCTTTTTCGGGCTGGTTGTGCTGGCCCCTCTGGTAAAAAACGTCTTTGGACTGAGTTCCGGACTCAATGCCCTAACCGCAGCCCTGCTCTTGGCCCTCATGGCCCTGCCGACCATTATCACCATCTCCGAGGACGCGCTGGCCAGCGTCCCGAAATCGTTCAAACAGGCCTCCCTGTCTCTGGGTGCCAGTGATCTTCAGACGATCTTCAGAGTCACCGTGCCTGCGGCCCTTCCCGGCATAATAGCCGCCATCATGCTTGGCATTGGCAGGGTCATCGGCGAAACCATGGCTGTTCTGATGGTCAGTGGCAACTCCGCAATCATCTCCTTTTTCCCCCTTGATTCGGTCCGTACCATGACCGCCACTATTGCCGCGGAAATGGGCGAAGTACCCTTTGGCAGTCATCATTACCAAGCCCTGTTCTGGATTGGTATTGTCCTCCTGCTCGTCACCTTTGTCTTGAATATTCTCTCTCGACTGGTACTGAAAAAATACGGTATGGCGCAATGAACAGCGATCTCGTACAGAAAATATCCTATCATCTTTTGCGGCTGATAACCTATGCCATCGTAGTCAGCGTCGGCTATATCCTGTTTGATATTATCAGGCATGGTTTGCCGGTTATCAACTGGGAATTTCTCACTGATTTCCCTCGGCGCAGCGGTTCGGAAGGTGGAATTCTGCCGGCAATCCTCGGCACGGTCTATCTCACCATCGGCACCATTGCAGTGGCACTGCCGCTGGGAGTTGGCTGTGCCATTTATCTCTCGGAATATGCCGACCAAAACCGTTTTTCAGAACTAATACGTCTGGCCATTATCACCCTGGCAGGGGTTCCATCAATCGTCTACGGCCTCTTTGGCCTGGGATTATTTGTTATCTTTTGCCAGTTCGGCACCTCGATTCTGGCTGGCTCACTCACCCTGGCCTGCATGGTTCTCCCCATCATTATTGTAGCAAGCGAGGAGTCTCTCCGTGCGGTACCACGCGGGTTCAGGGAAGCAAGTCTTGCCCTCGGCGCCACTAAATGGGAAACAATCCGCACCAATGTCCTGCCCTATTCCATATCAGGCATAATCACCGGGTCTATCCTTGCAATCGGCAGGGCGGCTGGCGAAACAGCCCCTATTCTTTTGACCGTTGCCGCCTTTTTCCTTCCAAAACTTCCCAACTCCATTTTTGACCAGGTAATGGCCCTGCCCTATCATCTGTATATCCTGGCAACCCAGCATCCTGAGGCTGAAAAAGTATTACCCCTGCAATATGGTACAGCCCTTGTCCTGTTGATGCTGGTGTTAGGAATGAATTTGGGGGCTATTATCTTACGCATTCATTTTCGGAAAAAATACAAATGGTAAACACAAAAAAGAGTACTCAAAAAACCACTAAGCCGATCATCCAGGCAATGGATGTCAGTTTTTTTTATGGGACAGCCCAGGCCCTTTTCAATATTTCTCTGGATATTGCTCCGCAAAGGGTAACAGCCTTGATCGGCCCATCTGGCTGTGGCAAATCAACCTTTCTTCGCTGCCTCAACCGGATGAACGATATTATTCCCAAGACCAGGCTCACCGGCAAAGTACTGATTAGTGATCGGGACATTTATGGAGAAAAAGAGAACATTGTTGATCTTCGCAAGCAGGTCGGCATGGTTTTTCAAAAATCCAATCCCTTTCCTAAATCCATTTTTGACAACGTTGCCTATGGCCCGAGAATTCACAAACTCAATGACAAGAAAAAACTGGCGGAAGTTGTTGAAAAAAGCCTCAGGCGTGCCGCCCTCTGGGATGAAGTCAAGGATCGCCTGAGCAACAATGCCATGGGCCTTTCCGGAGGGCAGCAGCAACGTTTATGTATTGCCAGGGCTTTGGCCGTTGACCCGAAGATCCTCCTGATGGATGAACCGGCCTCTGCCCTGGACCCGAAATCAACCACTCATATTGAGGATCTCATTGGCGAGTTACGGGCGGATTACACCATCGTTATCGTCACCCATAACATGCAGCAGGCCGCCAGGGTTTCCGATGAAACTGCTTTTTTCTATGAAGGCCATCTCGTTGAGTTCAGCCCGACCAAAGAAATTTTCACAAAACCAAAACAAAAACAAACGGAAGACTATATTACCGGCCGTTTCGGATAAGCAAAGGGGGCAAAAATATGTCCAGGCATTTACAGAAAGATATTGAAAACCTGAAAAACAAAATCATTCAAATGGGTGAGATTGTCGAAGATCGGGTTTACCGTGCAACCCTCGCCATCATAAAACGCGATGAACAAATGGCCCGGGATATAATCGACCATGACAATGATATCGATGTTATGGAGGTTGAAATAGAGGAAGACTGTCTCCGCATCCTTGCTCTCCATCAACCCGTTGCCGTAGATCTTCGCTTTATTGTAACCGTCATGAAGATCAACAATGAACTCGAAAGGGTTGGCGATTTAGCAGTCAACATCGCTGAACGCGGTATATTTCTTGCCGCTCAGAGTGATGTGGAAGTCCCTTTCGACATTGGCGGGATGGCACTGCAGGCAGAAGGCATGCTTACCAGAAGCATTGATTCTCTGGTCAACATGGATGTGCCCCTTGCCTATCGGGTCCGCTCAGAAGATGATGATGTCGATGCCAAAAACCAGGAAATGTATTCTCGCATCAAAGATGCTATCCCCAAAAATCCGGAGCATATCAATTATCTTTTACATGCTTTATCGGTCGGCAGGCACCTGGAAAGAATAGCGGACCATGCAACAAATATTGCAGAAGACGTTATTTATCTGATTGACGCAGAGATTGTCCGTCATACGCCAGAAACATTTCAAGAATAACACTGCAGGTCAGAATGTGACAGGTACTCTTGCTGAAAACCGGACCTGTTCCGGTTAAAACCATTTCCGTGTTTTAAAATAAATTAACATGCCGACTCCGACAACAGCCATCAAACCCAGGGCAAAAGGGTAGCCATAATACCAGCCCAACTCCGGCATATTGAGCGGACTTTTTTCTGCATTAAAGTTCATACCATAAATTCCGGCGATGAAGGTAAGCGGGATAAAAATGGCGGCAAAAAGAGTCAACACCTTCATAATTTCATTCATTCTGTTACTGATGGATGAAAGATAGATATCCAGCATTCCCGAAATCATATCACGATATGTTTCAATCGTATCCATGACCTGAATGGTATGATCATAAAGATCATTCAGGAACATTGATATATCAGGGCTTATCTGCGGTATCTCATCCCGGCGCAGGCTGCTTACCATATCACGCAAGGGCCAGATGCTCTTCCGCAACAAAATCATCTCCCGCTTCATGAAATGGATGGTCTGCATCGTTTCCGTGGATGGCTTTTCGACAAGTTCATCCTCCAGCACTTCCATGTCTTCACCTACCTTTTCAAGGACGGTGAAATAATTGTCAACGATAGAGTCCATAAGCACATAAGCAAGATAATCAGTACCCATTTTTCGGATGCGGCCCTTATCCTGTTTAATCCTTATTCTTACCGAGTCAAAAGAGTCCCCCGCAGTCTCCTGAAATGTCAGCAGGAACGTCTTGCCTAGAACAAAACTTACCTGCTCACTGTTTATCTCCCCGGTTTCTTCGTTGTGATGATGCATTCTTAAAACAAGATACACATAGTCATCAAACACATCCACCTTGGGACGTTGGGTGGTATTGAGGATGTCTTCCACTGTCAATGGGTGCAACTCAAAACAACTACAAAGCTTTTCAACCAGATTGACATGGTGCAGCCCGTCAATATTGATCCAGGTCACAGTAGATTTATCTTTATAGAGTGCGCAATCTTCAATTTTTTGAGAAGTTAAAAAAGTAGCCTTCTCCTTATCATAGTCAACGATACTGATATTTATCTCGGTCTCTGTCTGGCCCCCTGTATAAATCGGGGTCCCTGGCGGTAAGCCCGCCTTTAACGCTGAAGGTCTGCTGAGGCTGATCATGATTCTTTTCCTTCCTTCTTTTATTTTACAAAGCAAAAATCTAATGCAAATGTTAAAATTCAACTCAAACTAGACGAAGAACATTCGTTTAACCATTATCATAAAGAGATATATGTTTTCTTTTTATTATAGGTATCGACGAATTTAAAAGTCAAACAATTGCGAGAGGTTGGCACCCTGGAGATCCTTACAGGGGCACTTTTTCGTATGAAAATAAAAATCAAACGTTACTGACGTTGTGAGCTCATAATGGATTTTTCCTCTTTTTTTCGACCAGAAACCGTTGCTGTAATTGGAGTTTCATATTCGAGTGACCAGCATCCTGCAAATGTCATATTCAGCAAGAATCTGCTTCGCTATCCCGCCAGAATTTTTCCCGTAAACCCCAAGGGTGGCGAATTATTGGGCCAAGAGGTTTTCTCCTCTATCTCAAAAATCCCCGAAGCTATTGATCTTGCTGTCATTGCCGTACGTGCTGATCTGGTCCCCCTGATAATTTCCGAGTGCATTAAGGCAGGCGTCAAAGGAGCAATTGTCATTTCCGGTGGATTTGCTGAGGTGGGCCGTCATGATCTGCAGGATGCGCTCATTAAAGCAGCATCCAAAGATAACTTCCCTGTCATCGGTCCCAACTGCCTTGGCTCTTTCTGCCCTGGATTTATTGACACCTTTTTCCTCCCGTCAGAGCGGGTTGTTCAGCCACCCTCAGGAAATGTCGCCATTATAAGCCAAAGCGGTGGTATCCTGGTCGACCTGCTAGTTAAATTTGCAGACGAAGGAATCGGCATCAGCTCAGCCATAAGCATCGGCAACAAAGCACTTATCCGCGAGATACAACTCCTTGAACACTTTTCCCATGACCCGGAAACAGATGTCATAGCCTTCTACATTGAAGGATTCAAAGAAAATGAAGGCCGACATTTTGTCAAAAAGGCCGCCCTGTGTCCCAAACCCGTTGTTGTTATCAAATCAGGAAAAACAGAACAGGGAAGCCGGGCGGTCTCAAGCCATACAGCTTCTCTTGCCGGAGACTACAAAGTATTCGAGGGCGTGTGCAAACAACACGGTATTTTCGTGGCCCAAGATGAATTTGAACTTGTTAATTACTGTGAGGCTTTAAGCTGTTATTCAGAATCAAGCGGAAGAAAAATCGGAGTTGTCTCTGCCAGTGGAGGCCACGGCGCCCTTTCAGTAGACGCCTGCACACACCATGGCCTGGAAGTTCCTGTTCTGTCAGAAACCCTGCAAAAAGAACTCAAAGAAGTCCTCTCCGAAAATGTAAAGTCAATTGCATCCATCGGTAATCCGATTGACCTCACTGGCAGTGCCAAAGAATATGATTTTGTACAGACAGTAGAGATTCTAAGCGGCTCAGATGAAATCGACTGTATTCTTCTCTTGATCCTTCCCTACGTTCCCGGTATTTCATCTGACCTTGGTGCCCGTGTCAGCTTGATCTACCGAAAATTTGGCAAACCTCTTGTGGCCTATGTCCCCCATGTTGATAAATATCGTATGCTCATAGAAGGTTTTGAACTCAATAAAGTGCCAGTCTCTTCCTCCATTGAAGGTGCTGTGCTTATGGCAAAAGCGATCGGGACAAAAAGAAATGCGTAATAAAAAAAGAATTGAAGAGATCCTTCACAAATCAAAAGAAAATGGATGGGTCCTCGAGCCTGACGCTAAAAAGATCTTCAGCCTTGCCGGCATAGCTGTGCCGAAATACAACGTTGCTCACACTCTGGACGAAACCGTATCTATCGCTAATAAGATTGGCTTTCCAGTGGTTGCCAAAATTGTCTCCACTGAAATTATCCATAAAACAGAGTACGATGGTGTTGCTGTCGGCATTGCAAGCCAAGACGAACTTGAAACGATTTTTGAGCGTTTTCAAGCTTTGCCAGGGTTTGCCGGCATGCTCATCGAAGAGATGGTAAAAGGCGTGGAACTCATTGTCGGAGCCAAAAACGACACACAGTTCGGCCCGGTTGTTCTGCTTGGCATTGGCGGTACCGGGGTTGAAATATACCAGGATTCATCCATCCGCATGGCTCCTTTGGCTCATAATGACGTCTCTGCCATGCTTGACGAACTAAAAGGAAAAAAGCTCCTCTATGGCTACCGAGGAAAACCTGCTGCAGATATAGGGGCTCTTGCCAGAACCCTTGTCATCTTTTCAAAAATCATCATGCACATTGAGAATTCCTTTGAATCTATAGACATCAACCCCCTATTCTGTAATGAGGGAGGCTGCATCGCCGCAGATGCCAGGATCATATTGAAATAGCATACTGTATCTTGCCTCGATCATGACTTATAAGCCCTGCCAAGTCAAAAAAAGAAGAAATCACCGATATTTTTTGCGGTAAAAAACATTATAACTATGGAGCCAAAATGAATTTCAAACTCATTTTCAGTTTATCACTCATTGGTCTTGCTGTCTTATTTGTTGTCCAGAATGTCGCTATCGTCGAAATCCAGTTTCTCATCTGGTCTTTTTCGATTGCCCGGTCGGTTTTGATTTTTTGTGTCCTTGCAATTGGCATCATTGCCGGATGGCTCTTGCACAGTTATTCAGCCCACAAAAGAAAAAACAGAGAAGAACACGCCCCTGATCCAAGTCCAACAGATTACAAACCAGGAATCTGAATACCTTTTCCACCTTGACGGCATCCCTTCACACCCTATTCCCTCAGGGGTTAATGAAGGATTTTCCCGCAATGGGGGCATACATCTTCCTCCCCCTGTTCTGACAACTGATGTTCAAGTACAACTTTTTTCAATAACTGCTTTGCCTCACCACGCTCGAGTCCCAGCTCATTACGGATTTTAATGAGTTGGCGTTGACTGTGATATGTCATTCCCCACCCCATACCAACCTTGGCCGCGGAATTTTCAAACGCTCTCCGCGGTGCGGCGAGTCCGCCGGAAAAGCCAGAGCGAAGAATCCCGCCGGGAAGGGCCGCCATGCCAACACCAAGTATCGTAATAACGACCCCCAAAAGTCTCCCCGCCAGGGAGACCGGAACCACATCTCCGTAGCCAACTGTGGTCAGGGTGACAACGGCCCACCACATGGCACGCGGGATACTGCTAAACACCTCGGGTTGCGTTGAACGCTCGACAACGTACATCCCTGCTGACGAAAGGACCACAAGAATCATCATGATAAAGATTGCCGACAGCAGAGCCTTGGCTTCGCTCCTGAATACGTTACCCAACACTTCAAGTACAGAAAAATGGCGCGACAACTTGAAAACTCGAAACAATCTGAAAACCCGTAACATTCGAGTATCAATAGAGAACAGCATGCTGCAGAAGAAAGGCAGTATTGCCAGCAAGTCAACCACTGCCATGGGCGAGCGCATGTAACGGAGTCTTGCCCACCATCCACCGCCGTAAGACGAATTTTCCACGCAAGACCACACCCTGAGCATGTATTCAAAGGTGAAGACAATTACTGATCCGATCTCCAGATACCTGAACCACATACCGTATTGAATGCGATACTCTTCTACAGTTTCTAAAATAACCGCAAGCACATTGACAAGAATCAAGAACATCAACAATACATTCAAGACGCGGGCAGCAACTTCTTCTGCTCCACGGATTTCAAACAAATTATATATCCGGGTACGTAAGCTCATATTTTCTTATTTACCACCTGTTTGTCTCACGAGAAAAGAAAAGAATTTCAAACTAATTGCAGACCACCTTTACCAATCCCAACCTGTTACGCATAAATCTTTTCCACACCTCTTAGTACCATGAACACTTCCATGTTTACTTCATTCTTTCAACAGAAAAATATCGTACCTATTTGATCATCAGTTTCTACTGACCCATAAGGAAAAACTATCCTCCTGTTTCCATTATGCCTCTTAGGCCTTATATTGTTTTTAAGGCAACCTTGAAAAATTGACTTTTTGCTCGCTAGCGGTGTCTTTTCCAAAATGAAAAGTGCTCACTGTCGGTATGCGGAGTTTATGCCCATGTGGGTGCTTTTTAATTTTGGCATTCCTTGCTAGCAAACAAAAATCCTAATTTTCTAAGGTACCTTTAAGACTTCATTTTTGTAAAATTTTTTCAAGGAGGTAGGCTATGACGGAAATCGGAAAAACAAAACTTCAAGACCCTTCAGTCAAAGCAATGCAAGAAAAATATACCAAAGAGCTCTCCCCTGAGGAAAAGCGAGGGCAAAGCTCGAAAAAAGCCGTGGGTGAGAATGTAAAGCTTTCCATGAAGGCCAAACTGGTTGAATTTCTTCTGGTTGTCAAAAATGAGACCACAGAAAATTTTGAAAAACAGTCCGTCCTGGAGCAACAGACCACCGGGGATGGACTTGATCTTGTGAACCTTCAGTATAACGGTAAACCTCTGTCCGACCTAAGCCCCGATGAGGCCCAAATCCTGATTGCCGAGGACGGTTACTTTGGCGTTACAAAGACCGCTGAGCGTATCGCCGACTTTGTCCTCTCCGGAGCTGGAGATAACCTTGAGCGCCTACAGGCTGGGCGAAAAGGTGTTCAAAAAGGTTTTCAAGATGCCGAAGAAGCCTGGGGCGGGAAATTGCCTGAGATCAGCTACCAGACCTACGAGAAGGCTCTGGAAATGATCGATGCCAGGATCAAAGAGTTAGGAGGGGCTCTTGTCGATGTAGTAGCCTGAACAGTATTTCAGAAGGACGGCAGGACAGAAAAAAAATCAGGTTTTCATGGCTGCCGATTTCTGCAGGTAATAATCGTAATCACCGCCATAGAGACGCATCTCGCCGTGATCAATTTCCATGACGTGATCGACCAGGGAGCGCAGGAAATGGCGATCATGGCTCACCAGGATTACAGTACCTGCGAATTTCTTCAGTGCCTCAAGCAGAATTTCGCGGGACTGCATATCCAGATGGTTCGTAGGCTCATCCAGGATCAGAAAATTAAGGGGGCGAGCCAGGAGGGTGGCTAAAACAACCCGACTTTTTTCGCCGCCGGAGAGGTTTTCGATCCGCTTGTCCACATCATCACCCTGAAAAAGAAAAGCGGCACACAAATTACGAACCGTTCCAATATGGGCCTGAGGCATGGCATCCTGCACCGTATCAAATACTGTCTTATTTCTATCCAGAATGTCGAGAGAATGCTGGCTGAAGTAACCCACATCGACGTTGGCTCCCAGAGCAACGCTGCCACTGCTTGGTTCTGTCTTTCCGGCCAGGACCTTTAAAAAAGTGGATTTCCCGGCACCATTCACCCCGACCACCGCAATTTTCTCCTGGCGCCGGATCATGCCGGAAACCCCGCTGAACACCTTTTTTTCGCTTCCGTCCTCGAGAACCCAGGTCTTGGCAAGGTCCTCCATGGCCACAACATCATCACCACTACGAGGCGGCTCGGCAAATTCGAAGCGGATGACCCTCTGTTCGGGGGGCAGCTCGATACGTTCAATCTTTTCCAGCTTTTTCATACGCGACTGCACCTGGGCGGCATGGGAGACGCGCGCTGCAAAACGGGCGATAAAATCCTCCTCCTTGGCAAGCATCTCCTGCTGGCGACGATGGCTGGCCTGAAGTTGCTCCCGGCGAATCTCACGTTCACGCAGGTAAAAGTCATAATTACCACTGTAGGTGGTGACCGTTTTATTAGCCACCTCGGTGATCCTGCTGACGATGGAATTCATGAAGGTACGGTCATGGCTGGTCATGAGTACGGCACCCTTGAATTCGTTCTTGAGCCACTCCTCGAGCCAGAGGATAGACTCGATGTCCAGATGGTTGGTAGGCTCATCCAGAAGCAGGACATCCGGATTGATCGTCAGGATCTTGGCCAGCGCGATGCGCATCTTCCAACCACCGCTGAAGGATTCAACCGGCCGATGAAAATCATCAGGCCCAATGCCGAGTCCGGTAAGAACGGCCTGTGCCCGAGTTTCCAGATCATAGCCACCCCTATGTTCAAACTCCTCCTGGGCATCTCCATAGCGCTCCAGAAGGGCAGCCAACTCGTCATCAGGCATGGGATGGGACATGGCCTCTTCCATCTCCTTAATCTCCTGTCCCAACTCCATAACCTTGGCCACAGCAGACATTGTTTCCTCAAGAGCTGAACGACCGGCCATCTCGCCAACCTCCTGGGAGAAATAGCCAATTACCGTTTTCTTCGAACAGGAGATCTCTCCGCTGTCTGCCTCCTCCTCGCCAGTGATCAGACGAAAAATGGTACTTTTTCCAGCACCGTTGGGGCCAACCAGGCCAGTGCGAACACCGGGAAGAACCTGACAACTTGCATTGGTGAAAAGGACCTGGTTGCCATGCTGTTTGCTGATGTTAGTCAGATGAATCATAAATAGTCTCGTGAAAAATATGAGATCCGTTACGCGTCAAAGCGTTGCGTAATAATATCGATTATATCGTTAAAATTGTAAACAGTTCAGTATTGACAGCAGTCCGCTTAAAGGTGCCTTTGTTAGACTCCTTGACTGCGAATTACAACCCTTTCTCTATTTGTTTTTTCTTCAGGATTGGACACCCTGAGGAAATTGCATCCCTTTCGGGTACAAAAAGTTCAAAATGTCCATACCCATATCAATAACTGCAACATCTTTTATCTTCCCCTCACAGGATATCTCTTTTTATCTGTTCAAATTCTTCCTTGGTGATTTCACCTTTGGCATATCTCTTTTTCAATATATCCATGGCAGATTCTGAACCATTCACAATGCCCTGGTTTTGATCGTTACCGCACCATGGCCCCCTAAAAGTCCCGCGTCCAAATATAAGATAAATAACACCCAGCATCACAACAAGCATAATGACCGGGAAGATCCACATTCCACTCATCCAAAAATACTCAGGCCCCATTTTCAATCTCCAATAACATGTTAAGCAGCACCCCATCTACACACGATCAGGCCTTCTCACATATAAGTATATAGTTCGGCGGCCTGCTTGTGCGCATGTGGAGCACTGCTTGGCAGTTACAGTTATGTGGTTTTCGAAACTATAAGCTTTTTTGCTGAATAGTTACAATCTCCATTGTTTTTTGTGGCAAGGAATAAAAGATATTTTTAGAATTGATCATCATCCTCATAATCAAGTGCCATCATGTCACTTACTGCACTGAGAAAAACGCCCAATGATTCGCTGATATTTTTTACTACATGACTATATGCAACTTTTTCCTCAACTGTTTTAGCCTTTGACATCGCTTTTATTGCAGCATTTAATTCTTTTGACAAGCTGTCCATTATTTTCTCTGGATCCATAAATTCGTTCTCCTTTGTTTTTTTTTTGTAACTAGAGTTGATATTGATTTGACTGAAGCCGATAAAGCCAGCGGGCTCGCGCGTCGTAATTAGGCGCATTGCCAGGTGTTTGTTTTTAATGGTTTCTTTTAGCTTTTTTATCCCCAGAAACATGCATATGCATCTTCCTCAACGATAGCAACAAATTGCTCAATGGTTTTTGCTTGTGGGTTTGGTTCATAGCCGTTCCATTTCAAATCTGCTTTTTGCCAATATACTTTCCATATATTGCTCTTTTTGACGTAAGTTGCTTTTGCGACAGGTAATGTAATCCTTTTTTCTGGATTATTCCAGACTGGGCGGATTTCGAATATTTCTACGCTTTGACCTGTAATACTATAACCCAAATCCAGCTGATTACGGATATGGACTGGAGGACGTTTGTTTTCAATAAACGCCCCAACTATTTTTTCAATTCGCTTAATTTCAAATTCACTTAACGACATGTTTTTATTGGCTATATTGTTATTATTTCGTAATTATTTCCAGTTAATGGCTTTCCGCCATTAATGGTAACCTCAAAAGTATTTTCCGTTCCAACCATTCCAATGCCTGGTATACCAATTTTGGGTTCGATAGCCAGCACCATGCCTTCTTCTAATGGTAAATCAAAGCCATTAGCTAATACTGGATATTCGTCAATGGCCAGGCCAATACCGTGACCAACAAAATTCACCTTATTGTTTCCCAGGCCCATAAACCCATTTGCCCAGGGACTTTTAGAGACAATTTTATCGCACTGAACCCACAAGTTACTGGGTATTGAACCTGGACATAATTGCTCGGCAAGCATGGCTTGCATTTCTACACAGAAATTGTGGGCACTTTGAATAGACTCTGGAATAGTACTTTTGTTGCCAAGCCAGTACACTTGGGTTTTGTCTGTTTGATACCCACCAATTGTAAATCCATTATCGATAATAAGGGGCATTCCTGATTCCCATTTTATTTTTTCTGAACCCATAAATGGAACAGCTGGATGAGCTCCGCGAAGACCGACAGGACCATTAAAAACACTTGGATAATTAGCGCTGTCACCCAATGCAATGTGGCCTAAAAAAGCTTCTTCACCAAATGTTTCCATTCTCAATACCCCATGATGTCCCTCAGAATAAAATATAGCGGAAATTTTATGCGATATTTGCAATTCATTAATGCCCTCATGAAGGGAAGGCGGCAATAGCTGAGTTAAACATTTGTTATGCTTTTTCCCTACTTCACGTAATATTTGCAACTCCCATTCAGATTTCTTTGCACGAGTCATTGAAATTAGCTTATCACCAGGAATAAATTCGATATCTGGCAAATACCTTATAAGGCTCTTTGAGAGTGACCATGATAACCCATTCATCTCTGTTGCAATTTGGGAAGGCACATTAATGGCGAAATCTTTAAAAGTTTTCTCAATATCTCCGTAAGAGTTGAACTGAACAATATTCTTTATTGGGGTTTCTAATTCTGCTCGTTCAGCCCCACGCCTACAAAATAAAATTGGTTCACCTTCTGCTGGGAGCCAAAAAACACCATTGGCGAAAGTGCCAGTAAAATAAAATATATTTAATCGAGAAAAAACAAATGCCCCTTCAGCTTGAGGAAAGTCTTTCCGGAGAAATTCTCTATATTTTTTCCAGCGTGAATGTATCTCTTCTACAGGCGTATTATTTTTCATTTGAAAATGGTTTATAAGGCGCATATTCGGTATATCCTTCAGGGCCGGGTGTATACCAGAGTGACATATCATCAGCAGGAGTCAAAGGCCAATTATTCCTATATCTTTCTGGCAAATCGGGGTTGGTTATAAAAGGCCGGCCAATGGCTATAATATCTGCATTTCCTTCAGTAATTCTCTCTTCAGCGGTCTCCTTGGTATAACCGCAGTTCCCAATAATAACGCCTTGAAAAAGCGGTCGGAATTCCGCCAAGGTCATTGGCTCACCTTTTTCATGAAAGCCAAAGGCCAAGCCATCCATGATATGCAGATAGCCAAGTTTTAATTTATTTATCTCTTTAGCGACATACAGAAATAACTCCCGATAGTCATCACAGCCCATATCATTAAAAACCCCGTTTGGTGAGATACGGGCTCCAACTTGATCTGGCGACCATACCTCAAGGACCGCCTCCAGCACCTCTCTAAAAAAACGAAATCGGTTCTCAAAACTGCCACCGTATTGATCTTCACGATGATTTGTAGTGGCATCAAGGAATTGATTAATTAGATATCCATTAGCGCCGTGCACCTCTACACCAGAAAAACCAGCGGCTTTTGCATTTTCTGCAGCTTTTCGATAATCATTGACTGTTTCCTTGATTTCATCCACGGTCAATGGGCGTGGGGTTTCATAGGATTTACTGCCTAGAGGTGTATGGATGTGGTCACCGTTTAACTTCACTGCGGAAGCAGAAACAGGAAGGTTCCCATTATGAAAATCACTATGCGATGCTCTGCCGCAATGCCAAAGTTGTAAGATGATATGGGTGCCTGTTGGTTTGACTTTTTCCGTGACTTTTCGCCAGCCCTCGACCATTTTATCATTAAAAATCCCTGGGGAATCAATCCACCCAACACCCTGTTTTGAAATCACTGTCGCTTCAGTTATCAGAAGGCCTGCACCTGCTCTCTGGAAATAATACTCAGCCATAAGGTCATTAGGCACACGCTCTTTTCCAGCACGCCCCCTTGTCATTGGCGCCATAGCGATTCGGTTTTTCAAGTGAAGTTTACCAATTGCGAGCGGTTCAAACATTTTGCTGCTTTGCATACCAAATCCTCCTGTTGGCCTTTTTCATGTTAGCGAAGAGTACCAGAAGACAGTGGCGCGATTTTCGCCGTTTGGCTCATGGGTTATTTCAATAAATCCGTCCCTTTTTTCAAGAGACTCCGATATCAAACATATGCCTATGGTAAAATTTTTCGTACGCCTTGATCTTGAACGAAAATCCTAATTTTTCAAAGTACCCTATAATGTTTTTTTTAATTTTACTAATCATAGTTGACACCAACAAGTACCTGTTGTACATTTTGCACATAAAGTACAAAAAGGAGGTGGCGCATGACCATGACAATTACTACCGCAGAAGCCAGAAAAAATTTTGCTGATATAGTTAACAAAGTTGCCTATGGCAAAGAGCCTATTGTCTTGACCCGAAGAGGGCAAGAAATCGCCGCTTTGGTTTCTATGGATGAACTTCAATTGCTTCGACAAATTGAAGACCATATTGACATTAAAGATGCTAAAAAAGCTCTTGCAGAACTTGGGGAAAATATTTCTGCCGAAGAAGTATGGAAACAACTGGGACTTTAAACTATGCAGTATTTTGTAGAATTTCGGCCTGCTGTACTGAAAAGCTTAAAGCGTTTCCCCAAACGGGATTTGGTACGAATTAAAAAGAAAACTGAAGAACTTGGAAGCAACTTGCCGGCCCCGAATACTACTAAGATGAAAGGGGATAATTCTTTTCATAAAGTTCGATCTGGCGATTACCTTATAATATATGAAATTCATGATGATAGATTGGTCATTTTAATTGTAAAAGTTGGACACACAAAAGACGTTTACAAAAAACTCCCATAGATTTCCCTTCCAGTTTTTACACCTTCAGAAAATATTCGTCGAAGTCCCAAGCATTATAACGCAAAGCTAAGAGGCGCGCCTAGCCGGGGTTAAAGTAAGTTCCAGTTGTATTAAGGCTACCTTGAGGTTATAAGTCTCTTGGCTCTGTAAGTAGCTGAAATCCTAATAGGACTTCCTTGATCCTTTCGTCGTTCAGCTTGCCAATCTTCTCGCAAAGGTCATTTTTGTTGACGGTATAAATTTGAGTAATATTAACAACGCTCTTCTTGGGCAGATTGGCTTCGCCTTTTTGCAAAATTACATTTCCTGGCGACAAGCCCCTTTTTAGGTTGGATGTTAGGGAGCACATGACAACCGTATTTATTTTGCTGACATTAAATACGTTGTTTTGGATAACAACATGAGGATGCTTATAGCCTGACTCTGATCCAAATGGTTCACCAAGATCAACCCAATAAATTTCTCCTTGTTCGATTACCATGACTCCCTCTCAAGGTTCTTCATATGCTTTTTGCGCATATGGCTATGAACCTTGACTTCTTCCGAATCGGGAGAATCGCTGAAAGCACTGTTTATTTGGTTAAGTAGATTATGACTCTCATTTTTTTTGATGAAGTCCTGAACTGCCATTACGAAAAGTTTGCTTCTGGAAACGTGCAGTTCGCTTGCTAACTTGTTAACTTCATTGAACAATTCTTTTTGCATTGATATGGCTGTTTTTACGCTAGATGCCATGGCTCACCTCCTGAGTGGTAGCAGTTATGCTTTTATTATTACCACTAGTTATACCGGGGTCAATAAATTTGTGATTTTTTACTGCTAACTCCGAACCAAGTTGCCCCCCTATGAACCTGACCCCGTTGTTGTTTCTCAGATTCCCTAGATATTTTACCCCCGTCAAAATTCTCAGAATATGTTAAAGAGATGGGGCAGTGGAACTTTCGCAGAGATCCCCCCCTCCATGCATGGAGTGCGCAGCCCCCTGGATAATCTCGCTATTAGCGACAGGCCGATATCGCTCCCATAAGTCCACTCATATTGCATGTTCTGCAAACTTATGTCATTACTTAACAATCAATCATCATCTACGGGACCTTTTAATGGACAGCACACTCATCAAGCGACTGCTTATTGTACTGGCCGGCATTCTCGCTGTTTTTCTCTTCTATTATTTTGATCTAAAGCAGTATCTCACCCTTTCCTATATCAAGGAATCACAGGAATCTCTCCAGCAGCTCTATCTTGAGAACAGGCTGACTGTCATCTCCGCTTATATGGCAATATACATAGCGGTGACCGCCCTGTCCCTTCCCGGAGCAGTCATCATGACACTTGCCGGCGGCGGCCTTTTCGGATTCACCGTGGGAACCATCGTCATTTCCTTTGCCAGCACCATTGGCGCCACCATTGCCTGTGCTGTTTCGCGCTATCTGCTTCGGGACAGTGTTCAGGGGAAATTCAGCGATAAACTGAAAGCCATCAACAAAGGAATAGAGGAAGAGGGAGCTTTTTATCTTTTTACTGTCAGATTGATTCCGGTTTTTCCATTTTTCATCGTTAACCTTTTGCTCGGCCTGACAAAGATGCCGCTCATCACCTATTTCTGGGTCTCTCAACTTGGGATGATTCCCGGCACAATGGTCTATGTCAACGCCGGCAAGGAACTAGCAAAGATAGATTCCCTTGGTGGCATCCTGTCACCCGGGCTGATTGCATCTTTTGTCATCCTGGGCCTCTTCCCCATCACTGTAAAAAAAACTATGGGATTCTTCCGCAGGAAAAAAACAACTCTTCAATCAGGAGAATAAGAACATGGCTGATTTTGATTATGACATTGCAATTCTCGGTGGCGGCGCTGCCGGATTAACCGTTGCGTCAGGAGCATCTCAGCTTGGTGCAAAAACGCTGCTGATTGAAAAGGAAAAGGAGCTTGGAGGCGACTGCCTACATTTTGGATGCGTTCCGAGCAAGACCCTTATCAGGACAGCCCATGTCTACCATCTCATGAAACATGCTGACAGATTCGGTCTTCCTGCTGTGGATCCAGGACCTGTTGATTTTCGCAAGGTTGCGCAAAGAATACAAGATGTCATCGGTATCATCCAGAAACATGATTCAGTGGAACGGTTCTGCCAGCTCGGCGTAAAAGTTGCCTTTGGCTTGCCCCGTTTTACCGACGAGCACACAGTGGATCTGGACGGAAAAGCCATCACAGCTAAAACATGGCTGATAGCAACCGGTTCCTCACCTGCTGCTCCTCCGCTCAAAGGGCTTGACCAGGTGCCCTACCTCACCAACAAGGAAATTTTCTCCCTGGAGACCCTTCCCGAATCACTGATCATACTGGGCGCCGGCCCCATAGCCATAGAGATGGCCCAGGCATTCTGCCGCCTTGGCAGCAAAGTGACAGTTCTGCAGCGCAGCGGCCAGATACTCAGCAAAGAAGACAAAGACATGGCCGATGAAGTCATGAAGGTGCTCGAAGAGGAAGGAGTCACCTTCCACCTTGGCTGCACCATGAAAGAAGCCCGAGATCTGGGAAACAACCGGCAGGTCGCCATTACTAATGCCTCCGGTGAAGATATTGATGTAACCGCCTCTGAAATTCTTGTTGCCCTGGGTCGTTCTGTCAACACTAAGGGCCTTGGACTTGAGAACATTGGCGTTGACTCCAGTCGAAAAGGAATTGCAGTGGACAACAGGCTGCGAACCAGCCAGAAGCATATTTATGCAGCAGGTGATGTCATAGGCGGTTACCAGTTTACCCACGCAGCCGGTTATGAAGGCGGAATCGTCGTCAGCAACGCTGTTTTTCATCTTCCCCGCAAAACGGATTACAAATGGATGCCCTGGTGCACGTATACCGGCCCTGAGCTGGCAAGCATCGGCATGAATGAGAAGATGGCCCAGACTGCCGGCGTAGACTACCGTGTCTGGACTGAAAACGTCATGGACAATGACCGCTGTCTTGCCGAAGGAGAAGAGACAGGCAAGATCAAGCTGCTTATCGGCGAAAAAGGCAAACCCATCGGCGTCCAGATTCTTGGCCCCCATGCCGGTGATCTCCTGGCCGAATGGGTGGCTGTTCTGAACGGCGGCCTGAAACTCTCCGGACTTGCAGGATCGATACATCCATACCCCACCATTGCCGAAATCAACAAAAAGGTTGTGGGTGCTGTCTTTTCAGAAAAGATTTTTTCAGATAAAGTCAAAAAAGGCCTGAAGTTTCTCTTCAGCTTCAAAGGCCGAGCCTGCGATCCAGACAGCTGCTCTTAAATGAAAAGCACCAGAAGAACACGAAGAGAAAACATAAAAAACTTCGTGTCCTTCGTGCTCTTCGTGGTCAAAAATAATTTTGTCAGTTGAAAAAGCATCAATAAAACCAGGAG
>JACKQG010002276.1_pt1 | contig 25323 bp, 23 predicted proteins | sample 8237621 | NCBI WGS metagenome assembly JACKQG01 (sample SAMN15677084, study PRJNA649215) | marine metagenome | biome: marine; feature: Black Sea; material: saline water; isolation source: suspended particulate matter (SPM) from the Black Sea western gyre | collected 2013-06-09/2013-06-10 | depth... | reverse complement strand
TACGCCGCAGGCTTGCCGCTCCGAACTGATCAGAGTTACCTTAAGTCGTCCAGCGGGTGTGGGTGGGCTCACCCCCATTAAAGCATGGCCAGAGACGGGAGCAGCCTGAATGGTAACAAGTACCTAGTCCCTGGAACTGTCATCCGCCCCATGCGCTTGAGCAGTCCTTTCACCGTTACATCCAACAGGCTGGCGCTTTCGTAATTCCCTGGCGCGACGTAGCTCACACGATCCTCGGAAATCAGCTTGTGGATCTTTTCCTGGCACGTGGCTTCGTTCCACAACTTGTTGTCAAACACCGCAATGGAATAACCGCCTTGGGTTTTGACCAATTTCATCGCAGGGATGTCGGTGTCTCCGTCACCGAAAAAGATCATGCGCTCGAACGGCACCGGACGCTGATCTTGGTCCAGCCATTTATTCAGCCGCTTGCTGTCGTGGCAATTATGAATGCCCTTGTTAATGCGAAATAGGTACTGCGTTTTGGTGGTGTAGTTCACCCCGACGCCAGGCCAGCAGGCGTGACCATTATCGTCGAACAAAAACTTGCAGGCGAAAATGCGAGTGAATTGGTGGGCGATGCTGGTGCCTTCGATCATCTCCAAGTTGCCTGAAGAAATGATGAAGTGTTCTGGCTCCAGACCGCAGTCTTTGCGCGCGTATTGATTGATGCGCTGGAACCACTCCTGCACGCCCGGGAAAAGTTTAATGCCGCTGCCGTGAGCGGCCAACATGGCGCGCGTCAATGGCGTGCCGGCAGCGCGCGCGGCTTCGATCATCTGCTGCAAATAAACCAGAATTTCGTCAGCGTCTTGCTGTTTAGCAAGCTCTTCGACCTGGTCCCAGAACGCCTCCGGGTCGTAGCCGAGTGCACCCAACAACGAATGCTCTTGAATGTTGCCCTCGGCCAGCGTGCCGTCAAAATCGTAAACAAAGGCGATCTTTTTCATGCGTCAAAATTTTAGCGACGCGATGGTCTTGTGCGGATCGCCTTCCTCGTCTTCGCCTTTGCTCACGTAGTCCCCGCAATCCGTGGCTCCGCTTAACGAACCCGTAGCGCCAGCGAATGAGACAGTTGGCCACCGCCTGCAGCATAGAGTTCGGCTGCTTGCGCCCAAACCAACATGCCCGACGCCGACGGATTAAGCGCGCCCAAAGTCAGGTTGGCAGTGCCGTCGGCATTGCAGCTGATGGGTGGCAGATTGGTGATCGGCGGAGTCAGGTCGACGGGGCCGAACGGCGATCCACTTGGGCCGGGGCCAGTCAGTGAATAGGCGAAAACCGCAGCACTAGTTGAGCTGCAACCGGACAAACGGATTGCTGGATAGTCTCCGCCAGCGAGGTCGCGAACCTCTAGTAATAGGCCTTTGCGTACGCCCGAGTATACGAATACACGACCCGATTCCGCACCGTTTGGTGTGTCTTCATCCATAGCACCCGCAGCCAAATCACTGATGCCATCACCGTTGACGTCGCCAAGCATTTCTACACCCACGCCCAATCGCGCAGTTGCGCTGCCGCCGGTGTAGAGCTGCATCATGTCGCCCGTGCGGCCGGAAAATACGCGCACGAATCCGGTGTAGCCGCCGGAAACGTAAAAGTGGTCAGAGCCGACCATGAAGTCGTCGTGGCCGTCGCTGTCGAGGTCGTAACCACCAGCCAAGGACCGGCCCATGACTTCGCCGGGTCCAAAACCGCGCACGCGTATTAACTCAGAGCCGTCGGCGCCGGAATACACAAAGGCTTCACCGTTTCCCCCGGCGAAAAACGCGCTGACCAAGGCATCTCCGATGCCGTCGCCGTTGACGTCGCCAGCGTTGGCAACCTTGTGGCCCATGCGGTCGTTGTAAACCGCGCCTTGCCATGATTGCAGTAGTGCGCCACTGCCGCCGGAATAGAGATAGGCCACACCTTCACGACCGATGGATCCTTCCCCGGTGGCACCGATGAGTAGGTCATTCAGGCCGTCGCCATCGGCGTCTGCGATGAAGGAAATGGATTCGCCGAAGTAACCATGATCCACCGTGCCGTTGATGGTTTGAATCACGTTGCCATCGAAGCCGCTGTGAATTTGCACCATGCCGGCAAAGGCGGTCGGCGTGTGTTTTCCCCAAGACCCAATAGCAAAGTCATCGAAACCGTCGCCATTGAGATCCCCCATGCCGGTGACTGCGCCGCCCAAATATTGGTCCGCCTGAGTGCCTACAAATTCATAAATCAAAGCATAGGGCGCCGCGCCGGAATAAACCCAAGCCTTGCCAGCTTTGATCGGCGTTGCCGGAGCAAAAATGTCGCCGATGATCACGTCGTGCACCCCGTCCCCGTTGACGTCGCCGCAGTCCGCCACAGCTTCCCCATGCGGCGGCGTGCCGAAGGAATGCAGCAAACTGCCGTCGGCCCCGGAGACCAGCAAGGTAGAGGCCGACGACGAATAACGCTCCCCTCCGATCAAAATTTCATTGATGCCGTCGCCAGTCAAATCTTCGATTGCGGCAATGGCACCGCCGAGCGCGCCGTTCGCGTACTGACCGTCGATGTGATAAAGATCGGCCCCGCTTTGGGCGCAAAGGGCTAAAAGAGTGAGGGGAAGGGAAAGCAGCATGTGATTCCTATATTCCCATCCTTTCAGTTTTCTTTCCATGAAACTTGCACAAATCTTCAACTAAGTCAGAGACGGTTCGGTCATCAGGTCATTGCGAAAGGTTAATAGGGCCTGAATACTGAAATCGGTCATTCCGGATTCCGTACAATTTAATACTGTGAAATCAAAACTTCACAATGTTTCCCCCCAAACAATTCGTCGGCGAAAACATCGCCGTTTGCGACGTCTAAACCGACCGATTTATCAATCGCCTCCCATGCCAATGAGCCTGCCGGCCATTGGGATTTATGTGTCCAGTTGGTTAGTTTGGTTCGCCTTTGGCCCGCTGGGCATGTTGTACAACAACTTTGGAGAAATTCTTTTTTGGACCCATACCAGTATTAAATCGGGCCATATTATTGCTCAGGCCAACGTACTTTTCACTTGGCAAGTGTTTTGGTCGATTCTCATTCTTATGCAGGTCATTAAAGAGTTCCGCTTGCCCAAGCAAGAGAAGCTAGTGCGGCGTTCAAGGAGATTGAATGACGTTGCTGCGCTTATTGTTGCGGCAGCGCTATTGCCTCTTCCTCACTACATGAAGGAGTCGCTCAAGCATCACCACTATGCTCCGCCAATGGTGGTTCACGAACTAGAGTTTCAACCAGAATCTGGCAACTGGCAAGTTGTACTTCCCCCTGAGGAACAAAATCCATGAGCCATACACAAAGAGTTCGGAATATTTACCGATCCGCCCCGCTGCCGATCAGCTTGCCGGCACTTGGAATGTTGGTGCAAGCCATCGTTTTTTGGTTTGCCGTCATGTTGGCGAGTGCCACATTTAGCGGCGTAGATGAGTTATGGTATTTGCCCCGCGACCATCCGGATATCCAAAGCATTATTTTGCTTTCGAATGTGTTCGTTGCCGCAAACATTATGTGGGCCGCTTTTATCTGTTTTCAGATTCGCAGTGAACTTATCTTGCCGAAGGCTCAAAAAAGAATTCGCCGAGCTCGACTCAGTTCCGACATCATGGCATTGGTGTTAGCACTCTCCATGATCCCCTGCGCGCACCAGCTAAAAATCTTAGTGCCACAAGAAGGCGGCAGACCTCCCTCTGGGATTCTTGAATTCCATTTTCAACCGGAGGACGGTGTGTGGCAGTACATTCCGCCAACCCAGAGCACCAAGTGATTCTGAAAATTACAGCATCACATGAACCTCTTGAACAAAACTATCCAAGTACCCACCGCGTCCATCTTGCACAATGAACTCAAAGTAAAGTGTCTTGCCCACAAACCCTGGCGGGATGGATGCGGTTTCAAAGTCACCTGTAGCGCTTGTAGTCATCGCATCCTGCGTGACCAAATGCAAATTGTGACCTAGATCAAAGGAATGGCCTTGATATTGCACGCCGTTTAAGTTGCGAGACCGGTATAGCCAATATGCGGTTTCGGTTGGGGCGCCAAACCAAGAGAAGCGCAAACTCTTGCCAACTTCCGCTCGATAGTTGCCACACAACATCAGACTATTGACTTTGGTGTGATTGCCACGCGTGTAGAGGTATACGTCAACCTTATCATTATTGTCGTTATCGACATTGCTGTCGTCCAGACTATCGGCGCGAGTGGCGTAAATCACTTTGCTGGCGTTGGCATTCATGCTCGGGCGCATGCAATCCCAGTTCGCTTCTACGTCGCCTTGGCCTACGCTGACCCGTTCCAGAGTTCCATGTTGGCGATCGTAAAGATATATTTCGTCGACTTGGTTTTTATCACTGGCGCTCCAATTCCGGGCGCCGCTTTGAAATACCATAAAGCGGCCATCGCCAGAGAGAGTGGACTTTTGGCTTGGGTAAGTGGAAACCATATTCCCTGCACCCCGGCTCACAAATTCAATGCTGTTGCTTTCTCGATCGTACAAGTAGATATCACTAACGCTGTTGGTGTCGCTGCTGTGCAAATTCTTGGCGTAGCTGGTAAATGAAACCCACTTACCATCGGCAGAAATACTGGGGTCCACGCTTTGATCATCGGCTTGGCTACCACTTTCGGATAGGCTAATGCGCTTGGTTTTGCGGTAAAGGCGATCGTGCAAAAAGATGTCTTTGCTGCTATTTGAATCCTCCACAACCAAGTTGGAGGCATGACTACAGAAGGCAATGATCCGGCCATCAGCAGACATGGATGCGCTTTCGCTATATGAGTTTGCCTCAACTCCGTTGCTATCTATGCTTATTCGATCCATGCTGTCTAGCCAGCGATCGTAAACAAACACATCGGCGTTCCAATTGCCGTCACCTTGCACTAGGTCATTGGCGCGGCTTACAAAACAGACGTAGTGACCATCGGCTGAAATCACTGGTGACCAACTTCGACCGTTGCCGGTGCGCCCAAACATGCCGACGCTAATGCATTCAGTTTGACCGCTTTGACGATCATGCACAAACACGTCTTCGGCAAAGTTTTGATCATTGCCGATAAAATAGTCAGCGTAACTTTGGAAGGCTATGAAACGTCCGTCGCCGGAAATGCTGGGCGCCGTACTCGCCATACTTCCTTCTACACCGCTGGAGTTGGGACTAATTCGAACCGTTAAGTCTTGTGCCAAATCGCGCACAAAAACATCAGCGTGACTGTTGAAATCAAGAGCAACCATGTTGGTTGCAAAACTATCAAAAGCCAAAAATCGGCCGTCGGCGGAAAACGACGAAGCGCAAATGTCGCTGTTATCGTTCCCTTCAGTTCCCATTTCGCCTAGGCTTACCCTGACAGCATTTTGGGCATAGGATGTTGAACTTAAGATCAGTAGTAATGAAATGATTGGGTGGGCATAACGCATATTTCTAATGGGAAATTTGCATGCCATAAGAACCGAATCTATGGGCAGTGATTCTTAGTTATCGCTTAAACGAAAACTAACAACTTTATAAGTGTGCTAAAAATTCCAACTCAGCATCGCTATAGGTTCCGATATTGGAACCAAACTTTTTGTTCAATGTAACAGCCAATGCGTTGGCGATATAAGCGTTCATCACCGCAGTTGGGTGCACGTCATCAGCGTGCATGAAAGCGTATTGACCATGCACGGGTGGGCCTTGAATCGTCGTGCCATTTAAAGTTGGAGGATTTTGAACCACCAAATGATGCAGTTCATAAAAATCCAGAACAGCAACCCGCGGATGATTGTGGTAAGAACGGATACGCCGGTTTGCGCGCTCAATGTGGGCGCGAAGATTGGCCCGTTGCGTGGCTGTGAAGTGCCAGCGACTCGGCACCATCGTGATATCGGGTACGGTCCAAAGTATGATTTCGGTGCTAGGGCGACGCAGCCCTAAATAAGTCACCGTGTTGTGAATGCGAGCCAACAAATCGTCGACCACAGCATCCGCTTTGGCATTAGTGCCAGGTGGATTTGCGCCGCAAATATAGTCGTTCGAGAAAAAATCATTGCCGCCAATTTCTACATTGAAGCAAGTGCCCGACGGTGCAAAACCCAATAATTCGGCGAGTTCATAGGTCGTAATTTGCGCCCACAGGTGCTGAGAACGTGAGCCGGCGATGGCGTAACGGTTGAGCGTTGCATTAGCACCCTTGCCCTTTTCCCACATCGCTTCGAAGGGGTCCATGCCATACATGTCTTGCGGCAAAAAGTTGACCAGACCCAATATGTCGTTATGGGTCAAGCTATCGCCGAAACAAATGCTGTGTTGGAGGTTTAGCTGCTGGGCGGATAACGGCGCCAGCAAAGCTGCAGCCGCCACCAGGGGGAGGAATTTGGTCAGGTAGCCTTTCACTTTATTAGACTAACATCTCAGCCATGGTCAACCGCAAAAGCCCTTCGCAACGGATCGGTTTGATCCTGGGGCCACTACTGTTTATTGCGGTTAGTTTAATGGATTTGCAACCAAGCAATCCAGCCGCCACGCGCATGGCAGCCGTCGCCCTACTCATGGCAACGTGGTGGATTACCGAAGCCATACCCCTATTCGCCACCGCTCTATTGCCGCTGATTCTTTACCCACTGTTAGGCATCGCTAAGGGTGGCGCGACCGCGCCGATTTACTTCAACAGCACCATCGTTTTGTTTTTGGGCGGATTCATGATCGCTTTGACGATGGAGCGCTGGAATCTGCACCGTCGGATCGCGTTGATGATCATTCAACGCGTCGGTGGTGGGCCAGCGCGATTGACACTTGGTTTTATGGTCGCCGCGGCGTTTTTGTCGATGTGGATTTCGAATACCGCCACCGCAATCATGATGGTGCCGATCGGCTTAGCGATCATTATGGAGCTAGAAAAAACTTTTGGTGAAAAGGCTACGCATCCATTTTCCGTCGGAGTCATGCTAGCCATTGGTTATGCATGCTCGGTCGGCGGCTTGGTCACCCTGGTTGGCACCCCGCCAAATTTATCGTTCATCCGCATCTATCAAATCACCTTCCCCGACGCCGAAGCCATTTCCTTTGGCCAGTGGATGCTGCTCGGTTTACCAATTTCTGTCGTGCTCTTGCTGTCGGCGTGGCTGCTGATCACCAAGGTCTTTTTCCGCGTGCCAAAGCACATCACGATTGACCCCAACGTGGTGCGTAAACAGGTTCGCGATTTAGGCAAAATCAGCTACGAAGAGATCATGGTGCTGGCGGTGTTCATTAGCACCGCCGTGTTGTGGACTTTTCGCGTCCCAATCTCGTTGGGCGGTTTCACCATCCCAGGTTGGTCGGCGCTGCTCCCCCACGCCGATCTTTTGGACGACGGCACGGTGGCGATATTGATGGCGTCGTTGTTGTTTTTGATTCCAAGCCGGTCGCCGCAGAGCACCTCGCCGACGTTGGCAGGGCCCGAAATCATCCCGCGCTTGCCATGGAACATAGTGCTTTTGTTCGGCGGCGGTTTTGCCTTGGCTTTTGGCTTTCAAGAAACCGGATTGGCAGAGTACATCGGCAATCAATTTGCAGGCTTGGCGGGCGTTTCTCCAGTGTTGCTGATCTTGGCGATTTGCTTGTCACTCACGTTCTTAACCGAACTGACTTCAAATACCGCCACCACCGAAATGATTTTGCCGATCCTGGCGTCGGTGGCAGTGGCCGCTGAAATTCACCCGCTGATGTTGATGGTGCCTGCCACTCTCAGCGCGTCCTGCGCCTTTATGATGCCGGTCGCCACGCCACCCAATGCGATCATTTTCGGCAGCAATCGCGTCCGCATTCCCGAAATGGCGCGAGTCGGGTTTGTACTCAACATCCTCGGCGTGCTAACGATTACTGCCGTGTTCATGTTGATCGGCCCCAGGGTCCTAAACATCGCCTAGCGGCGGAGAACTAAGCCTTCCGCTTGCGACGGGTCGGCCCGCTAAGAATCCGTGCGCTGACGCGGAGGATATTTTTCTAGCAGCTCCGCCGGGCGTATCGGGCGTGGTTGGAGATTGCCGCCGCAGTTCGGGCAAACGCCATTTAGCTTGGTGCTGACGCAATCCGCGCAAAAAGTGCACTCAAAGCTACAGATCCGCGCCTGGTCGGAATCTGGCAGTAGGTCGACGTCGCAATTTTCGCAGTTGGAGCGCAGCTCGAGCATGGCCTACAGTAGCAAGTATTGGAGTACAATTTGCAGATGCCGCCCACCCAGGACCCTGTCGAAAATCAGCCCAACATTGAGTTGTTGGCTCCCGCGGGCTGCTACCCGTCGTTGCACGCAGCCATCGAAAACGGCGCCGACGCGGTGTATTTCGGCCTCGCCCAACTCAACATGCGGGCGCGGGCGCGGCGTAGTTTTGGCCCGAATGACCTGGCCGAAATCTGCCGCATCACTCGCGACGCTGGCGTCAAAACCAACATGGCGCTGAATACGCTGCTTTACGAGCACGACCTCCGTCTGTGCCGCAGCATGTTGGAAGAAGCGGCCGAAAACAAGGTCGACGCGGTGATCTTGTCGGACATGGCCGCCGTCACCATGGCCAATGAAATGGGCTTGGACGTGCATTTGTCCACCCAGCTTTCGATTTCTAATTCTGAGTCGATTCGTTTTTATGCTCCCTATTGCAGCCGCATCGTATTGGCTCGAGAGTTGAGCTTGAAGATGATCGAAACCGTGCATCAGCAAATCCAGGCACAGGCCATCCGCGGAAAAAGCGGCAAGTTGATTGAGTTGGAAGCATTCGCCCACGGCGCGCTGTGCATTGCGGTTTCGGGGCGCTGCAGCATGTCGCTTTATACATCGAATGCATCAGCCAACCGCGGCGCATGCGAGCAAAATTGCCGCAAAGAATACATAGTAAAAGATGTGGATAGTGGCCAAGAACTGTTGATCGACAATAACTTGGTGATGTCGCCGAACGACATTTTGACGATAGGATTTTTGGATCAAATGGTCAACGCCGGCATTCAAGTATTCAAAATTGAAGGACGTGGTCGTGCGCCGGAATACGTAGCGGCGGTGACGTCGGCTTATCGACGGGCTTTGGACGCGATCAAAGATGGCAGCTTCACCCGCGAGTACGCGGAAAGCATGATTCCCGATTTAGAAAAGGTATACAACCGTGGTTTTTCTTCAGGGTATTACCTCGGACAGAAACAGGGCTGGTCGCAGCATTCGGGCAATAAGGCCACACGCCGCAAAGAGATGGTCGGACGTATCGCCAACTTCTTTCAAAAGGCTAGCGTGGTGCATGTCAAATCCAGCGCGGTTGATTTTTCAGTCGATGATGAATATGTGATCATCGGCACCTCTACCGGCGCTGAAAATGGCGTGGTCGGTGATCTTTTCCAAATCGACGGCGAGGTCAGTAACAAAGTCACCACCGTCAAAAAGGGCAACGGTTTCACCTTGAAGCATGACGGCGCAGCGCGGCGCGGCGATTACCTTTACCGCATGACACCAGTAGCCGCGAAAGTTTAAAACATCTGGCTTCTGTCAACCAACGCCATTCATGCCCAAGCCAGCTCACGTCGTCATTCGCCATAAGGCGGTGGAATGCATAGGCTGCTGCGCCTGCGCTGAGGTGATTCCGCATATTTTTGAGATGGATGGCGATGGTATGGCGGTGCTGATTGGTGGAATTAAAAATGGCGTCTATTTGGCTGCAGAGGTCCCAGATATGGACTTATTGGACATTCAGAAAGCTGTCGACGACTGCCCGGTAAATATCATCCGCGTCGATCGCAGCTAAGCAACTCGGCCACTTTTCTCCCCCATTCAGTTTGCGTTAAGCTCCATTCAGGCGCACTTCAGCATTTGTTTCTTAGTTTAGGGTTCATCGGATGACCTTCCGAAAACCCTGTGCTCAGGAGACAAAAATGAAACTGAATCAATTGTTAATCATTTCGCTAGTCGGCATCAGCTGCAGCGGATTTGCCCAAGCGGTGCAAGTCGGACCTTCCACTCACGATCTGTGGGCTTCGCGACCACCATGTGATGCCCAAGCGGAAGCTCAACGACGTTCTGATCTACAAGGCGCCGAAGCCGATTTTTACAACAGCGTCGCGTCGGCGTTGAATGAAGAGTGGAATGAAATGATCGACGGCTTCCGCGAAGCTTGGGCGGAGCGGAAAGAAGCTTTGGAGTTGGTGGAAGATCAATATGAAGCTCGCTTGCAAGTTTGCGCCGCATTGGGCCATGGCAAGTACGCTCCCGATCTGAACCCGGCGGAATTTTCGTCGACCATGACGAACAACTTTCTTCCTTTCCCCGTCGGCCAAACCATGGTTTATGAAAAACTTACGGCTGAGGGTTTGGAACGAGTGGAAGTCAGCGTGCTCAATGAAACCCGCATGGTGGACGGAATTGAATGCCGCTCGGTCCAAGATTTAGCCTTGCTCGACGGCGAACTTATTGAATCCACCATCGACTGGTACGCTGAGCATCAAGACGGCAGTGTTTGGTACATGGGCGAAATCGCGCTCAACTACGACGAAGAAGGCTTCCTCGCCGACGTCGACGGCTCATGGCGCACCGGCGTAGATGGCGCTCAACCTGGTTACATCATGAGGGCCGCCCCTGCCGTGGGGGACTTTTACCGTCAAGAGTTCTTGATTGGCGAAGCCGAAGACATCGGCCGCGTGATTTCGTTAAACGAAACCGTAGTCACTCCTTACGGAACCTTCACAAATTGTCTGCAAACCGAAGACGGCTCGCCCATTGAGCCGGACTCGCACGAGATGAAGTACTACGCACCTGGCATAGGCTTGGTCCTTGAGGTTGATCCGGAATCTGGGGAGCGTCTGGAGTTGGTAGACATACTCCCATAACTCAAATCTTTGCGGATTTAGCCTTTCCTGGCCTCGCCGGGAAAGGCTTTTTGCGAAACCACTATCATTAAAAAACTTCCTTAAGTTTGGGTTAAGGTTTGTGTGTTAAGTTGGACTAACCTGCGGAAAACTAAAGTCCTCCTTGCCAGACCCATGACGAATTCTCGCCTTTTTTCCCTCATTCTTGCCGTCTTTCCCTCGCTTTTGATGTCGGCTGCGGCGTATGCCCAAAGCGATCAAGCTGTCGCAAAAGCGATCCGCCAAGCGGCCCGGCTTGAAGTGCAAGCCGACTTCTGGATGAACGTTGCGACAACGCTTTCAAACCCTGGTGGCAATCTGCGCGAGCAACTAAGCGAGGCCTGGGACGAGCGCAATGCCGGGTTGATCATGGCGGACCGCCAATTTCAATCGCGGCTGCTTTACGAGCAGCGTTTGGACGAAAAGTTCTATCGGCCCAAAATTGTCGCGTCGCAGTTTTCGGCGTTAGTCGACAACCCCTACCTGCCGCAGGTGCCGGGACGGACTCTGGTTTATGAACGACAAATGCAAGACGGGGTAGAGCGCATCGAAATTTCCGCGTTGCACGGTTCGGTGATGGTGAATGGAATTGAATGCCAACCGGTGCGCGAATACGAAACCATCGACGGCGTTTTGGTGGAGGACACCCAGAATTGGATGGCACAACACGTTAGCGGGGACGTTTGGTATTTTGGCGAGGTGGCGCAAGCCTTCGAAGGTGGATTTTTGGAGAGCTTGGATGGTTCTTGGCGTTACGGATGTGACGACGCCCAACCAGGTTTGTTGATGCTGCGCGAAAATTTCATTGGCGAGGCATATCGCCAAGAATACGCGCTAAATGTTGCCGAAGACATCGCCGAAATTTTGGCGACAGGGATTACCGTGACCACACCAGTCGGCACTTTCCATGACTGCATTAAGGTGTTGGAGGTGACTCCTATCGACCCGGACGACGTCGTGCAAAAAATTTATGCCCCTGGCGTCGGCATGGTCCTGGAAGTTGACCTAACCACTGGCGAACGTTCGGAGTTGATTGAAATTCGCAACTAGCGGCACATTCCACTGCAAGTAAATCGAAACTGATTTTCAAAAATCCATGACTCGCCTGCTACTAGTCGAAGATGAGGAGCGACTTGCACGCTCACTGGTCATTGGTCTGCGCGACGAAGACTACGTTGTGGATCACGCCCGCGACGGTGAAGAAGGTATGTGGTACGCCGAAGCCGGCCATCACGACGCAATTTTGCTCGACCTGCGCCTGCCGAAAATGGATGGTTTGGAATTGTGCAAGCACTTGCGCAGCAATGGTTCACTGATTCCCATCCTGATGCTCACCGCGTGCGACACCACGCAGGACATCATCACCGGCCTAGACCTAGGCGCCGACGACTACCTAACCAAACCTTTTGAGTTCACCGAGTTGCTCGCCCGCCTGCGCGCCATTTTGCGTCGCGGTACTACCAGTCGTTCGGCACGATTGTGTTTGGCCAACCTCGAGCTAGAAGCAAAAACTCGTCGTGTTTGGCGCGACGGCAAGGAAATCACGCTAAGCAACATGGAGTTCCGCGTGCTTGAGCACCTGATGCAGCACGCCGGAACCGTGCAAAGTAAAAACCGTATTTGCGCCGCAGTCTGGGACGACGACCTGGGTCCAGAATCCAACGTCTTGGAGGTGCTAATCTCCCACCTTCGACGCAAAATCGATCGTGATTTTGACGCCCCACTCCTCCATACCCGCCGCGGCGCAGGCTATTTGCTGGCGTCCATGGAATCGTGAAGCCACTTTCCATCCGCTCAAGTTTGATCCTGAGTTTCGTCGGCCTAACTAGTTTGTTACTGGTTGCTTTAAGCGCAATTTTTTATGGTTCCATTCATCAAGTGTTGCATTCTGGATTGGAAACCCGGCTCTCCACCACAGCCACCGGCATCGTCGCGATCAGTGATTGGGACGAACATGCCAAAACGGTTGAGTTTGAGCTTACCGACGAATGGAAAGCGCAACTCAAGGCCAGCCATCCAAATGGAAGTTTGGGTTTGTGGATTTGGCCTAGCAAGCAGTTAGTTTATTACTCTGGCCCGGAGCTGCTCAACCCGCTGCCCGATCCGATTGAATTTGCGGGCGTCGACTATTTCCAAGCACCGGCGGTTAGCTTTGAAACCGCCGACTTAGAGTCCGGCCAGCAACGTATTTGCACCATGCTGGCCTATTCGCCAGATAATCCGGAAGAACCGGAGAAGGTTCCATTTACGATATTGGTGCGAGTTTCAGAGGACCTCGCGCCAACCGACGCTCGCTTGGCCAAGGTCACGAATTTGGTTTTCATTCTGGCCTTCGCATCGTTGTTGGTAGTACTGATTTTGGCGGTTTTGTTGTCCCGACGGATCATCAAACCGCTGCATCAATTGGGGGTGGCGGCGTCGGCAGTGCGGGCTGGCCGGCCCACTCAAATCCCAAACCGCGGGGTCGGAGATGAAGTCGATCGTTTGGGCGACTTGCTTAAAGAAGCCTTTCATAGACTTGAGCAGGCGCTGAACCGCCAAACACGATTCACCTCCGACGCCGCCCACGAACTACGCAATCCGATTGCGGTAATTCAAAACGCTGCTGAAATTGCTTTGCGACGGGAACGCAGCGTCATCGAATATCAGGACTTTTTTCAAGATGTATTAACCACCTCGCGCCGCATGGGTCAGGTAGTGGAAGCGCTGTTGTTATTGGCTCGCCTCGACGCTGGCAAAGCAGAAGATAGCTTTAATGAAGTCGATTTGGTGCAAGTGGCGCAAGACTGCTTGTCGTCGTTCCCCAAGGCGAAAAACCGACTGCAAATCCACAGCGACGGGGCTACCTACATTCGCGGCGACGACGGCTTGCTGCGCGTTTTGATCAATAATTTGCTGTCCAACGCCCTACGCTATTCCGACGCCGAATCCAAAGTCACCATTGAAATTCAAAACAAGGAAGGCGTTTCCCTTTCGGTAGTCGACGAAGGCCCGGGCATCCCTGCCCACGCGGTGGATCGGGTATTCGATCGCTTTTACCGCGTAGAAAACGCCAACCCCGACGTACACGGGGCTGGCCTAGGTTTAGCATTGGTGGCCGAAGTCGCCAGCGTGCATTCAGTCGAGTCGGTGATTGACACCTCGTCGCGCGGCACGCGGATTACTGTCCGTTTTCCGGCAGACCAATAATCTCGCCGTCGGGGAAAAAGCCTTTCCAGCGTTTGCGCATCCACGGTGCAGGCGCATGAAGGCTGGCGGTTGCGTCGGCGTCGCGAAAATGCGGTGGCGCGCACCGCCTGCGGATCAAAAACCGCGACCACTTCTTGTTTGGCGACAGTCAACTGCATCACCGGTACGCGCTTCAACATGGTGAAACGCAGCAGACTCACGTCGCGACCTTGGCCGATGGACAAACCAAATTCGCTCATCCGCTCGCGCAGCGAAAACGTTCCCATAAAACCCGAAACCTTCTCCCCCACCAATGCCGACGTCATCGGATGGCGCGGGAACCTATCATTCCACGTTGTCACCTCACTCGGTAAAAATTTCAGGCGCTGACCTTTGCGAGGCCCCTTAATAGCCTCGCCAATAACATGCAGCCACAACGATTCGGACTGGCGGTCATCCACGATGGCCGTCTGGCAAAGCGGTCACCACGAAACCGTGATCGCCGCTTCAGTGAAGGGTTTGGTTTCGCTTTCAGATTGAGCAGAAAGTGCCGACGGCGTCAGAGTTGCCACTAGGGCTACACCGCACAGCCACAGCATGGAGGCTGGGAACAATTTGGGATCTCTACGGAAGAATGATTTCTGCAAATACCCGCAATTCAGCGCCCGCCACAGGCCTGCCCTCCGCCGAAATCGCCACCACACCGTGATTGGTTTGCATTGGATCCACGTCTAACACATCGATTGCCGGACGCGAGGGTTGAAACGCGTTAAATTCGGTCAAAACGTTCCAAGTACCGGTGCCAACCAATTGGTAGCCAATACGACGGTGGCCCAACGGTGGGTCGACTGCAATCACAGTGCCACGGGCATTTTTAAACTGGAAGCTGGTCGGCTCTTCTTCGTCGATGGTTGGGATTAAGGTAATCGCATGGTCCGAAATCACAGCATCAGAGGCGCCATCTGGGTAAACCACCGAATGCAAAAAAATCGTTGATTCCCAGGTCGCAATATTGCGTTCACCGAAAGCCATGCAGATATCTGAATTTGCCGCTGCTCTAAACAAATTAGGGCGACGTTGCCCATGCTCTGTGCTGGTACCAAAGATGGTTTGTGAGTTCAATGGGGTCATGACTCCCGCGGAATCCACACTCAGTCGCTGTACATAAATCAATCCTTCGTCCGGCGTGCCAGTTCCTACCCGGTCGCCCCTGGTGAAATCCTCATGCGCAATTACCACGTTGCCAAACTGGTCGAATACCACATCAGGAAGTACGCGACCGCCATCGAAAGTACTGGTATCGCTGAAGTCATCAAAATGCACATCAGCTCTAACAGTTTGAACCGGATGCACGGTTGGAGCCGCTGCGGCGGAAGCAAATTCAAACATGACCGCCCGCAGGTCAAAATCAAAAGCGTTGCTCATGCCTAATGGATAGGCTGCGGTGCGGCTGCAATAAGTCGCGATTACAGTTGGGCCGGCGCCTGGATTGTGGCCAAGGTCGACCATAGCCCCTGCGGTTCGGCAATCCACGTTCGGATCCAGCACATGGCCAATTCCGGCAGGATCTGCAAGATGCGGCATCATGTCGCCACCTGCGATTGGAATTTCTAGATAGACGCCCTCGATCCTCCCATTTGCAGTGAAGCTCTCTTCGAAGCGCTGCCAGGAAGCCACAAAATCAGTTCCGATGGCAACGACGTCCGGTTTCCGACAGCGATCGCCAGTAGGGTAAATCGGTACGCCGCCTGGCATCAGAGACGTTTCCGCTTCCCCGAGGGTATGGGTCGGATAAAGGTCCCAAGTGGTCAGCGAGGTGCGCCTAAAAAAAGCGGCCTCGACGCGGCGCTTTTTTGAGAGTGCGTGGCCCCGTGGATAAACGCTGGAAGACCAAACAATCATCACGTCGCCAGCATCATTTACTGCGATGGTGGCGTGGTCGGCTTGACCGTCAATAGGAGCGACGGTAGCTAATTCCACAACCTCATTCGCCGACGCTGAGACTTGACTCAGTGCTGGGTCAGTTAGGGCCATAACAGCCAAGGAGTAGGCGAGGGGGAGTAGACGCATGGGGGACTATGTGACGCTTTGTATCGTCATTTTGTTCCACTTTGCCTGAGGCGAATACAAATTTCTAAGCACATTATATTTTACTCCCAAATAAGACTCCGCAACGCGACTATTGCAGCCGCCTTAAACCACTACCCCACAACTAGTTATTTCGCTAGAGCGTAATCATCTGGAAGTAGATTCGCGAATAGGTATTACCTATCGGCACGCCCTCGCAAGTCAGTCCAACGATGGCCTTTCCCGGCCGCCATGGGTCATCGGCCATCACGTCCAATCCTGGACGCCATGGCGAATAGGGCCGAAATTCGGACAGTTCGACCCAATCTGACTCGCCGCGGGTTTGGGTCGACAGGCGCCGACTACCATTCCTGGGGTCAGCGCAAATGACTATGGACGAGTGATCCCGAAGCTGCATAGGCACCGGCAAGTCTTCCTCAATGCCGACGGTCATCACCGCACCTAAGTCGGTTAGGATGGCGTCGGAATTTGAGTCTTGGAAATCCACCAAATAGTGATAAACATCGGTTTCTTCCGACGGCACCAAACGCTCGCCAAAGGTCAGGCTGATCGCGGTATTGTCACCGGTCCGAATCATGTTGGGACGGCGTAGCGCCCAGTTTGGTGTGGCAGAATGAATCTCTTGTTCGTTAATTACTGGGAAGGTGCCGTTAGCACTAACTTCGAATCGCTTAATGCAAATCTTTCCTTCACCATCGGTGCCACCGGTACGCACAGCTAGTCGATAGTCTTCGTAGGCCAGTACTAAATTGCCAAACTTATCAAACACGATGTCTGGCAGCACCCGACCACCGACAGGATCGCCGGGAAAAAAGTCGTCAAAAGCAACGTCAGCGGCCAACACTTGCACATGCTTCACATTTGGCTGCTGGTTTAGCGAATTGAACTTAAACGCAATGGCGCGAATTTCAAAATCGTAAGCAGTTCCAGAATGCGTTGCTTGAGCATCGGTCCGCGAGCAATATGCAGCAATCACGGTGTCATTGCCGGAGCCCTTCCGGTGAGCTAGGTCAACCATGGTGCCAGCGGTTCTAGGATCAATCGCTGCATCAAGCAAATAGCCGATGCCCGCTTGGTGCGCTAGTCCCAACTCCGCTTTGCCGTCATCGCCGACCAAAATTTGCGCACATTCCAAACGACCATTGGGCGAATTCCCATTCTCCAAACGCTGCCAGGCAACTACAAAATTCCTGCCGACGGCAACCACGTCGGGCTTGCGGCAGTTGTCACCATTGGCATACAAGGCGACTCCACCGGGCAGTAGCGTTGGATCTGCTTCACCTAAAGTGACGGTGGGATAAAGCACCCAATGATGAAGGTTTACCCGACGCAAATACGCGCCCTCGACCCGCCGCATGACCGCATCAGGATGCCCCTGCGGATAAATGCTGGAGGACCAAGTCACGAAGGCGTCGCCACGATCGTTTACGGCAATAGTGCTGTGGTCTGCCTTACCTAGAACCGGCGCCATCGAAGTGACCTCAACAACTTGGCGGCCACTAATTAGGATTTGTGATGATGCTGGCAGCGCAAATAGGAATAACGCCAACCAAGTGATGGGGAAAATTTTCATTAGGGGAGTGGTGGTGTGGAATGCAATAACTGCGACCAGTGGCGAGCAAAACCTTTCCAAGTCTTACAAACCGATACACGAGTCTAGCATTGACTCCCCAGGCGCAAGCCAAAAATTGGCTAATTCTGCCGCTTGGGCTTCTCAGGCGGTTTTGTGGGCTTTGTATCCCGCGTCAGGTAGCCCAAACGCTCCATATCTTCCTCGCTAGCCCCCATTGTGGAGGAAGTTCCGAAAGCGTTGACGTAATCCGCCCGGTGATACCAACCGTTTTCTTGCATCAATTGCAATAATGACCTGGCCCGTTGCAATTCAGGCTTGATCAGGTTGTTTTGCTCGATGGAATCTTGGCTAATCTGGTAAATCTCCATGTAATTCATGTCGATTTCCTCGGCCTCTTGATTGAGCACCGGAATGCCACCCTCTCTTTTCAACCAGGTTTCGTGGTCATTCGGGTTCACCTCCAGCCGCTCGATCACTTTCCATTCGCCGTCGGACAAGCCGCGCCAATGCCACGGCGGCCGCTCGTCGCCACCGCTCTCCATCGGGGCAATGCGGTGGGCCTCTTCCATATCCACTAGGTTTTCACCTTGGTAAGGCACGCTGGGTTCGTCGGGCGGCGAGACTCCGGCCAGATCCAATACGGTGGGATACAAATCCATCAACCGCACCTGCCAAGGCACACGTTGTGGAGTGAGTGACGGCCCCCATATCACCAAAGGTACGTTGACCAGCTCACTGTAAATGGATTGGCCATGGCCGAACCAGCCGTGCTCCATAAACTCTTCGCCGTGGTCACTTACCAATACAACCACGGTGTTTGGAAACTCCGCCTGAATCTTAATCAAGAAAGGGGCTAGGTAGTGATCAACGTAAGCGATTTCTTCGTCATAGATGGCGTTAATCCGCTCCAGCATTTCTGGGGTCACGTCGGCCGGATCCGCTTCGCCTTCCATGTAGTCACCGCAAATTATTCCGTCGAGCTGGAAGTCCAAACCGGTCTTATCGAACTTACCTTTAAACGGAGCAGGTGCTACATAGGGATAGTGTGGATCAAGGATGTGCAAATAAGCCGCAAAAGGACGCGAGCGATCCCAACTGTTATCAATCCATTCACGCACATCAGGCAACATGCGCTCGGCGCGTCCGCGGTCAAAACCCGCGTCATCATCCGTTGGATTTCTCTTTTCGGGATGATTGATGTAATCCACGAAGTAACCAGCGCCCTGATCAAAACCATGCGTCGGCAAGATGTTTGGGTTGTTCGACCACATCGCGGTATCCCAACCTTGGGCGCGCAGCACTTCAATCCAGGTCAAACGATCCGGCGGCAGGTCAACACCATGCACGTCTATGCCTGTCATAGGTTGGCTAACCGCCTGATGAGTTGACGGCATCAAACCAGTCAATTGAGTGCCGACCGACGGCTTGGTCCAGCCCGACGACGAAATCGCGTGCTCAAAAATCACGCCCTTCTCCACCAATTTATCTAACTGAGGAGTTACGTCGCGCTCATAACCCAACCAGCCGACGTGATCCGCCCGCCAAGTATCCACCATCACGTAAAGCACGTTTGGAGCCTGTTGCGGGGCGTCTGGCTGCGTTAGCGATGCGGCCATCCGCGGCAATCCCAGCGCCAAAAACGCCAATACCGCCACCGTCCAGGCGCGACTTGCAAGTCGGTTGCCCCAGCGCACTAGCCTCAAGCCGACGAAGGAATTACTGGCGAAGCGTTCGCCAATCAACGCAAGAATCAAAGTAAGGCCAGCACCAGCAAGAGCCTCTTTAATCTCCCAGGCGCGGCTCCATAAATCCAAACCTAGCCATTTGTAATCCAGACTGGCCCATTCTTGTGCGCCGTATTGCTGCCACGTCTTAATGGCGCAAATCACAAACATCGTGAAGCAAAAACCTGAGACTGCGGACAGCAGGCAGCGCGTGTAATTAGGTTGAGCAGGCATGACCAATGAAACTCCCATCCTTATTCTAAGAAATAGGGTCGCAAGCAGTAGCTTGCGACCCATGAGTTGAGCGAATGCTCGCTCAGTTTACATTGCGGGAGTTGATTACCAGCGGTCGTCGCCGCCGCCACCGTCGTATCCGCCACCACCTTCGTATCCGCCGCCACCGCGACTTCCGCCACGGCCGCCGCCGCCGCCACGATGACCACCGCCACCGCCGCCACGACCACCGCCGCCGCCACCGGCACCACGGTATCCGCCACCGCCACCGCCGCCGCCACCGCCGCCGCGGAATCCACCGCCGCCGCCGCCGCCGCCGCCAGTGCGAGGTTGACGCTCGCGAGCTTCATTTACAGTAAGAGGACGACCGTCCATCTCAACTCCGTTCAGAGCTTCGATTGCGGCCAGGGCTTCTTCATCGCTACTTAATTCAGCGAATGCGAACCCGCGGGGACGACCGGTTTCGCGGTCCATCACCATGTGTAAGTCCTTGACAGTGCGCCCACCCTCTGAAAGGGCGGCGTGGAGGGTTTCCTCAGTGGTATCCCAGCTGAGGTTCCCTATGTAGAGACGTGCTCCCATGAAAGATTCCTTATCCATTTGACTCAGAGCGCGACCTACCAGAAGTCGGAAGGAAAATGAAACGCAGCTCTACAGTCGATTCTGATCGCAAATTCTATCCGCAGATGGGAAGAAAGGGAAAGCTTTCCGGTTACGGAAAAATTCGGCCCGAAATCATGCCCGGTGCATCGCCTCCGAAAAGGTCCCCCCACCGCCGGGGAACGGATCGGAATTAGCGGCCCAGTGGGGTGGGGATCAGAGTACCCCGCCCCCGCCGAACCGAAGCCGTCGTCCAGATCGTAAGGCGGGAAACTAGCGATAATCATGCCTGTACGGCCACTGAGGACCGTTACACCGCCTCCGGGGCCCGCAAAATGATAAATGTTGTAGTCCCATTCGCCCGGATGGCCGATCACATAATCTGGATAACCGTCGCCGTCGACGTCGCCAGCAGCTGCCAATTCATGGCCAACGCCGCTCTTGGTAGGATTCAATTGGCCTTGGTATGAGCGCAAAATATTTCCGGTGGATGCGGTCACCAAATAGGCAGTATCGGTGCATGGTTCGCCAATCAGGACTTCCGGACGTGAATCCAAATTGACATCGCCGACGCCAACGACCTTCCATCCATAGCGCGAATTGGTCACCGCACCCATCTTGCTGTAGATCAAAGTGCCGTCTAAACCGGAGTGAAAGTAGACGCCGCCCCTTTGCTCATCGTGATAGGGGGCACCGATGGCCAAATCGGGCACATTGTCGCCGTTGATGTCCTCAATAGCACAAAGGCTGTAGCCGAACTGGGATTTTGCTTCAGGGCCTCTGATTTGGCGCAAAAATGCCCCGGTAGCACCTGAAAACACCCCAACTACGCCGCGTTTGTCGCGCTCATGGGGGGCGCCAATAGCCAAATCGGGAACCCCATCGCCATCCATATCCGGCAAAGCTGCGACGCCGCGACCGAAATGGCCTTCTTGTTCGCGACCGGGAATGAAATGGATCAAATCGCCGGTTAGGCCGGACCAAACGTAAACTGCCCCCCGCCGCAGGCCATTTACGGTCTCGTTGCGCGCCGAACCCATGTAATCGCGGTAGCCGTCGCCGTCCAAATCGCCGCAAGTCATGGCGGTTTCACCCAGCCGCGCTTGGTTGCCATAACCATCATGGCGACGGATCGGATTGTGCGTGTAGCCGTCAAATAGGAAAACGGAACCGCTATTTACGTCTCGTAGGTCGGTGCAAAACGAGCCACATCCAAACTCCGGAACGCCGTCGCCGGTGATGTCGTCGATAAAGAAGACTTGCATGCCGAGGCCGTCCCAATGTTCGGCGCCGGAGAGGTCAAAATCAAATTGGGGAGCTAGGGCTACCGAAAGAAGTGCAGCAATCATGGGGAGATTTTCTGAGGGGGATTCTAAATCATAGTACCCGATTCAATGTATCCAAGAGGCTGATTATTTGTTCTCGTTTCCTGAAACCCTCACCGTTCAGCCCAGCAATACCGCGCTCTTTACCTGGGCGAAAACGGAACAACCGGGTGCCAATTCCAATTCTGCCGCCGATTTCTGGGTCACTCGTGCCAGCGCCGGCACGCCGCCGACGTTTAAGCGCACCGTCACCTGCGAATCCCCTTCCGCCATCATTTCGGCGACGCTGGCGGCAAAGATATTTTGAATGCTGGTGCTGGATTGGCGCTGCAAAGTCAGGCTGATGTCGCGCGCGGCGATGCGCACCCGAACCGGCTGGTGCAATTGCAAAGACATGCCCGGCACCGTCAGTTCGCCGCCGTCGAACTGCAGATGGGTCAGGTGATAAGTTTGGTCAAAGCCGACCACTTTGGCGTTAAATATCGTCGCGGCGTCGGCAGAATGAGCGAGCGGCAGGTCCAAACGCGTCAACATTTCTTCGATGGGACCTGAATCGATCACGCCCTCGGTGCCGAAAAGAATCAGGTGATCTGCTAAGCGCGCGATCTCTTCTAGCGTGTGGCTGACGTAAAGAATAGGAATCTGCAATTCGTCATGCAACGTTTCCAGGTAGGGCAAAATCTCCTGTTTGCGCGCCTGGTCGAGCGCCGCCAATGGCTCATCCATCAACAACAGCCGCGGACTCACCGCCAACGCGCGTGCAATCGCGACGCGTTGTTTTTCGCCGCCCGACAAAGTGCCTGGGCTACGTTCCATCAGGTTTTGGATACCCAGCAAACTCACCGCTTTTTCTAGCGAAATGAAACGGGCCGACGTCGGTGTGCGCTTGACGCCGTATTCCAAATTGCGGCGCACGTTGAGGTGCGGGAACAAACTCGCCTCCTGGAATACAAAACCCAGTGGACGTTTATGCGGCGGCAGGAATTGCTGTTGATCCTGCCAAATTTCTGCGCCAAACTTGAAGTAGCCGTCGGTGTGGCGATCCAGCCCTGCAATCGCGCGCAAGAGCGATGATTTGCCGCAGCCCGATGGCCCGAATAACGCAGTCACGCCGCGCGCTGGAATTTTGAGATCGGCGTGCAGGTTAAAACCACCCTGGCGGATATGAAAACGCGCTTGCATGTTCATAGTTTCACTACCCGGAACTTGCGGTTCAGGCCGTAAACCAGCACCAGCAGGCAAAACGACATGACCAGCAATCCGGCTGACAGCCAATGCGCGTTAGCATATTCCATGCCTTCGACGTGGTCGTAAATGGCGATGGATACGACTTGGGTTTTGCCGGGGATGTTGCCGCCGATCATCAGCACCACACCAAATTCACCAATGGTGTGGGCGAATCCAAGCACGATTGCGGTCAGAAAACCGGGAGCGGCCAGCGGTACCGCCACACTGAAAAAGCGGTCCAGCGGCGACGCGCGCAGGGTGGAGGCCACTTCCAGCGGTTGACGTCCGACCGCGCTGAAGGCGTCTTGCAGCGGTTGCACCACAAAGGGTAGGGAATAAATAACCGAACCAAGGACTAGGCCGGTGAAGGTGAAGGCCAGTGGTTGGCCTCCCATAGCTTGCATCCATCCGCCGATGGGGCCGTTTGGGCCGAGCGCCATGAGTAAGTAAAAGCCGAGCACGGTGGGCGGCAGTACCAGCGGCATCGCCACCAGCGCTTCGACGACGAACTTGAAACGCCACTTACTGCGTGCCAGCCACCAGGCCAGCGGTGTGCCAATCACCAGCAAAGTCAGCGTAGTAATCGCCGCCAATTGCAAGGTGATGCCTAGCGCAGTGAGGTCCGCGTCGTTCATTGATCAGGCACGCCGTAGCCGTAGCTGATGATAATTTTACGACCTTGCACACTGCGCACAAAGGCCAGAAAATCGGCAGCGGCGACGTGATCGCTGAGTTGCACCGCTTGCTGTTCGATTGGGTCGTATAGTTCTAGCGCTGGCAGCCACCAGGATCCAGGCAGGCTCGCGCCTTGTGCCCGGCCATCCGTTTTGGCTTGGGCGAGGAGTTGCGCATAAGCCACCAGCCCCAACTCGGCGTTGCCACTTTGCACAAATTGAAAAGTCTGGCCGATGTTTTCGCCGCGCACCAGCCGCGCTTCCAATTGCTGCCACAGACCTAGTTTTTGCAACACCTGCTGCGCGGCCAAACCGTAAGGCGCCAGCTTGGGGTTGGCAATGGCGAAGTGATTGAAGTCGGACTGCAGCCACTGCTGGTCGGCAAGTTCGACGTCGGCTTGCGGCGTCCATAGAACTAACTGGCCTATTGCGTAGGTAAAACGCGAATGAGCCCGGCTTTGCTCTTCCAGAAGTGTTGGGCGCTGGACATCGGCGGCAAAAAATAGATCAAAAGGCGCCCCGTTCAAAATTTGCGCGTAGTGCTTGCCGGTCGAGCCGGCGCTGAGCACCACCTCGTGCGTCGATTGGGAAGTATATGCCTCCACCAATGCTTTCATCGTCGGCACAAAATTACTCGCGACTGCAATTTGCAAGGGCGCAATTTCTGTCTCCGCCTCTCCTTCGGCCGACGGCTTCCCGCATGCTAAAAGCAGGAGTGCAATTGGCAAAATCCGAGCGAGGGCGGGCGGCCGGGTCATGTTTGTGGGCTGGCCAAAAACGCAAACGCAAGCCGCCGATCCTGGATGAAGACGCTACTAAGGGTGATTTTCATGGACTAGCGTGGGAGCTGGCAGGTGTTGCGGAGGTCGCCGCAGGTCCGGCGATTGTAGTGATTGCATTCATAGAGCAAAAATGCTGTCAGAAGGAGCCTGAGTAGCCGTTTTCTAAGTGCCCCTTAGTCCTCAGATTGTTAACAAAATGCACCATCTCATTCATAAAGCCATTTGTTTGGCAATACTTACGGCGCCCGCCACGGGTCAACTCATGGGCGAAACCATTACCGCCCAATGGCACTACCCCGACTTTGGCACTGTGCTCGAAAGCCATGACGTGGTGGTTTCTGCGGGTGTCGAACTGCCGGCAGGCTCCATTTTCAACGACTCCAAGTTCGACATCGATATTGGCGACGACTGGGTGGAATTTCGGTTCAATGCGACGTCCAACTGGAGCAACACTAATTTCAACGGCTGGGTTTTTAAGGACACCGCCGGAACTATTGGCGCTTTTTCGAACTACTACATCGAATCGGCAAGTGCGGGCATTACCAACATGGGTTCGATCGTTCTAGGCTGGTCGGCCGATGAATTCTGGGCCGACTTCGGCAATATGCAAGTTGCTGGTGGCGGCGAGTTCATCCGCTTGAAGGTTGAGACTGCCGGCTTCCACCTCAGCGTCAGCAATTTCATTGCTGGTCAAACGGCGACGATCCATGCCAACGGCGCCACCGACGGCGGTCAAGTCGGGATTGCTTATTCCTTGGCTGGCCCAGGTCCGGCAACCGTGAATACCGGGATCTGTGGTTTGATTTCGGTCGACCTGAGTTACCCGATCAAATTGTTGGGCTTTTACACTGCGAGCGGCGGAAGTGTCGACGTCGGTGTAAACATACCGGCGGGTGGTCAGGGCCATACGGTTTGGTTGCAAGCCATGGACGTTTCAACTTGTGAGCTAAGCAACCCGCTCGCTGAAACCATCCTCTAGGAAACCAACTCATTCCGTACGCCTCCTTGATGGCTAAGTGTGTTTAGCGGGCATGCTCGTCTGTCAGGGCGCGACCGGATTTTGGTGGTCCCCCAGTTCTTCACAAAGGGG
>JACKQG010001178.1_pt2 | contig 25324 bp, 30 predicted proteins | sample 8237621 | NCBI WGS metagenome assembly JACKQG01 (sample SAMN15677084, study PRJNA649215) | marine metagenome | biome: marine; feature: Black Sea; material: saline water; isolation source: suspended particulate matter (SPM) from the Black Sea western gyre | collected 2013-06-09/2013-06-10 | depth... | reverse complement strand
TCCCGGCGGGCTCATAACCCGCAGTTCAGTAGTTCAAATCTACTCCCCGCTACTTTTCATACACACAAAACCATGAAAGAGATTTATCAAATTTTGTGGATTTGTTGACAGTTCCAATTCTCTGTAATGGCCTACTCAGATGTCTATGAGCAGATATTTCTGGAAGATATAATTGATTTTTTATTTTTCTTGAATTTTTAATCGTAATTTTTCTAGGAGCTTTTGCCCCGCATCGAATACACTGAAATCCTTGATTCACGCCTTTAGATTTCATTTTTTTATTGCATTTTTTGCAATCAGGATTCGATAATGAAGTGTTCTTTGCAAGAGAAATTACATCAAGGAATTCCAGATTAATTATTCTAGGAAAGTTTTTTGAAGCTTTTCTAACCCCACCGCCTACACATATTTTGTCTCCTTTCAACAAATTTGATGCAATACTAGTCATACCAGTTGGTTTGTAAACGGCACACCAAAATTCATGATTTTTAGAAATAATTTTAAAAAATACATGACCTCCCTTGACAATTTTTGGCATGTTAGATATGATACCAGTAATTTTTCCAGATGCATATGGTTTCATATTTTCAAAATTTAATTCATTTTTCAAATGATCACCAGTTCCTTGATTTGATTTGAAGATCATGTAACCATCTAATTTTTCAGTTGTTTTTAGAATTTTAGTAGCATAAAGCAAAGAATCTACATTTTCTCCTCTAACACCATAGAAAACAGGATCAGGTCCATGTGGAGTAATTAAAACTCGTCCTTTTTTGGTATCAAAGCTGTTAAACGTGTCAGGGGAAGTTTTTTCCTGCATGTCTTTTACACTTTTGTTAGAAATTTTTCTTTCCTTTCCAAATTTTGGTTTTTTTCTATAACTCAAAAGTTCTAATGTATGATCATGAAAATTATATCCTATAGCACCAATTGCACCAATTAATCCTTGACCATTACCTTGATAGTGGATTTCAAGATTATTCTTTTTAGCAAATTTTTTTGCACTATTTCGATTAATTAATTGCCATAAAGCCAATTTACTAAATTTAGTAAATTCAGACGGAATAGAATCGCTTTCAAAAAATACCAATCCAGGATTTGCACCATTTTTTGTATCAGAATATTTTTCAACCAGATTTTTAATTTGGTTTTTTATTTTGGAGGGATTTTTTGTCTTTATTTTCATAGAAACGGCTCCATTTCCTCTTGTTTTCCATGGAATGTTAGGATTAAATCGAATTAATCTTGGAAAATCCAAAAATTCTGTTTTTTGTTTTTGTAATAAATCAACAATTTTGTAAGCAAGAAAAGTAGTACACATTCCCTTAGGTGAATCAGTATCATCAAATCCAACATTAAGGGTGGTTTCCTTTTCCATGACTTGTTTTAATTGATCAGACATTTTTAGTTGTTGTAAGCTTCAGTTGATTTAAATTAATAACATGTCATTCCAAGCTGAATTGATCATAATAGATGAGGCAAGAATTTACAAAGAAATAGATGAAAAGAAGCCAGCATCAGTTTCACTAAATGGTCCAGATGGTATGTTGCCTCAAGTTCAAGATATGGCAATTAAAATTTCAACAAAATATGAAATACCAGCATATGTTTTAGCAGATACAACATGGGGAACCTGTGATTTGAATACTACAGGTTCAAAAATATTAGGAGCAGAAATTCAATTCAATATAGGACATACGATAAATACAGAATCATTAGAAAAAAATTTAGTTTTAATTGATGCTTTTGATGATGTCGAATTTGATAGTGTTGCAGAGAAATGCACTGAACTGTTAAAAGGAAAATTGATTTCACTTGTTACAGATAGCCAACACTTGCATCAAATGGATAAAGTTGAAAAGATTTTAACAAAAAATGGAATTAAAGTAAAAATTGGAAAGGGGAAAGGGCAATTAAATGACGGCCAAGTGTTTGGATGTGAATTTTATCCTGCAACAGAATTAAAAAAAGAAGTTGATGCCTATGTATTTTTAGGGCAAAGTAATTTTCATGCTGCAGGAATTGCATTATCAACAAATTTACCAACGTTTGTTTTAGATCCTTATTTTAATGAAGTCAGAGAAGTGACAGAATTTGCACGTACGCTAAAAAAGAAAGCAAGTCTAGCAATATTCAAAGCAGCAGAAGCAAAATCATTTGGAATAATTATTGGATTAAAAGAAGGACAACTATCAAAAGTGTTTGGCTTGAAATTCAAAAAGGAATTAGAAAAAGAAGGAAAAAAAGTTCAGTTATTTGCACTCACAGATATTACAAATGAAAGATTAAACAATCTTAGAGGAATCGATGCATTTATTCAAGTTGCGTGCCCAAGAATCTCTACAGACAACCAATTTGATAAGCCATTATTGTCTACGCCCCAGGCTAATGCACTTCTAAAAGTTTTACGAAAAGAAAGCATTGATGAATATTTAGAAATTCCACATTGGTTATAATTATAAAATTAATTTTTTGAATCTATCATTATCAAATAATTTTTCAAATATTTTTGATTTTTTTGCTTTAATTTTGTATTGTGTTCCTTGAGAAATTGAATGCTCAAGTAAATCTAATGCCTCATCATACTTGGACAACATTACAAAGTTGCAGGATTTATCAAACAAGACATCCCCATTGTCAGGATAATCATTTAGAATCTGATTACAGCATAAAATGGATTCATCAAAATTTTTCATAGAAAATAAAATTCGTTCTTTATGGTACAGAGCAATATTGTATTTTGGGTTATTCTTTAAAATATCATTACAAATAGACAATGCATCCTCAAAATTCCCTTTTTTCCGAAAGGATGAGATTTTGTTAACTAGAACAGATAGATCGTCTGGTGAAATCTCTAGAGCAGCATCATAGCATTTCATGGCACTATCAAACTCTTTTAATTTACTTAGAGCATATCCTTTGTTGTTAAGAGAACTCAAATGATGTGGATTTTCATCGAGAATTTTGTCATAATATGTAATTGCTTGTTGCAGTTTTCCTTGTAAAAATAACCTATTGCCTTCATCTAAGATTGAGTTTGTTTTTGGATCTTCCACATTAATCATAATCCAGGTTTGATCAAGATTTTTCCAAACAATCCTTTGCCTTTGAGCATTTTTGTATGGGCTATAGCAGCGTCTTCTAAAGAGTATATTGAATCAATTATAGATTTTATTTTACCTTGAGACATCCAATACATGCCTTGTTCTAATTCAGCTCTAGTTCCCTGAGTTGAGCCTAAAATATTGATGCCTTTAAAGAAAATGTGACGCAAATCAGTTTCTGCGTCATATCCAGTAGTTGCACCAGTTGTAACTATTGTTCCACCATAATTTAGTAAAGTCAGTTCTTTATTCCAATGAGAACCACCAATATGTTCAAAAATTACATCCACTCCAGAAACATCCCCTAATGGTTTTGGAATTTTTTTTGCAATTGAACGTACTTCTTTGTGCCAATCTTCTTTTCTGTGATCAACTGCATAATCAGCTCCAAGATCCAGTAATTTATCTAATTTATCAGGGCTTGCAGTAGCAATTACAATACAACCAAAAAGTTTTGCAATTTGGATTCCATAATTACCAACTCCAGAACTACCACCCATAATCAAAACTATTTGTCCAGGTTGAATTTTTGCTCTACCAACTAACATATGCCATGACGTTAACAAAGTCATTGATGCAGCAGCTGCTTCATCAAATGAAACACCTTCTGGAATCTTTACAACGTTGACTTCTGGAAGATGTGTAAATTCACAGTAACCTCCCCATAATGGACCTGTTTCAAAACCCCATATGGTTCGCTCTCTGCAATCAAATTCTCTACCATCAGTACAAGCTTTACAAACTCGACAAGACATGTTTCCATGCGATACAACTCTATCTCCAACTTTGATATTTTTAACATCACTTCCAATTGCTGTTACTTCACCTGCAGCATCAGTACCAGATATGTGAGGTAGTGGAATTGCCAAAGGTTTGCCCCTCATCCCCCAAATATCATCATAGTTTAGAGCGGCTGTTTTTACTTTGATTATAACTTCATTAGATTTTGGTTCAGGTATGGGAATTTCTTTAATTTTTAAGATTTTAGAAAAATCATCATCATCAGTATATTGATCATATACCAGTGCTTTCATGATTTTCATCTAATTTTTGAAGATATATGATTTATCAAGATCCAATAAACCACAAACAATTATAATCATAAAAGCAAAATTCACAATATGTCTGAAAATGCAATATTTCCAGGAGACAAAATAGCATCTATTGAAGAATATGAGGCAGGAAATAATGCTTTTGACGATGGAGATATGGTGAGGGCAGCAACAGTTGGAGAAAAAGACATTGACAAGACATCACGAACTGTCAACGTAAAGCATCCAAAACTGCTATCAATTCCAAGGGTAGGAGATGTGATTATTGGAACAGTTGCAGCAGTAATGTCATCCATGATTGCAGTTTCAATTGATTATATCAATGGAAAACCAACAACATCCAAAGTTGAATGTGTTTGTGGAACACGAAATTTGAGGATAAGAAATGTTGCACTAGTTAACGATATAGTTACATTAAAAATTCTAAATCATCTCAATGGTACTATTCATGCATCAATTAGTGAACCAAATTTAGGAATTTTATTTACCAAATGTAGAAAATGTGGAGGAAAGGTTATTCCAATGCGCGATGCAATAAAATGTACAGATTGTGCATGGATTGATGAGAGAAAACTTTCTTCAAACTTTGGAAATAGTGATTTCGTAAATTTAAGAGGATAAGAAATGATACAAGTTTCGTTCCAAGGTGAACGAGGGGCTTATAGTGAAGCTGCAGTAAGATCATTTTTCAATGAACAGATTGAAACAATTCCTCTAACGACATTTGCTGAAGTATTAGAAAATACTATTAATGAAAAAACACAATACGCTATTTTACCAGTAGAGAATTCTATAGAAGGAAGTGTCGGTGAAAGTTATGATTTGTTATATTCAACATCTCTAAATGCAACAGGTGAAATCTATCACAGAATAGAGCATTGTTTAATTGGAACTGGTAACATTGATCAAATTGATACAGTCTATTCACATCCACAAGCTTTAGGTCAATGTAGAAAATTCATTGAAGAACATAACATGAAAACAATTCCTGCATATGATACAGCAGGAAGTGTAAAAATGGTCAAAGAGATAAACAAAGAAAATTGTGCATGTATTGCTAGCAAAGATGCAGCAGAAAGATATGAAATGCCAATAATTTTAGATAATATTGCAAATAATCTAAACAACTATACCAGATTTTTGATTCTATCAAAAACAGATAATTCTGAAACAGGTAATGACAAAACATCAATAATATTTTCAATAAAACATGAACCAGGCTCGCTATTTAGAATAATAGAGAATTTCCATAAAGATAATGTCAACTTAACAAAGATAGAATCAAGACCAACAAAAACGAATACTTGGGAATACAATTTCTATGTAGATTTTGAAGGACATCAAAATAATCCTAAAATTTCTGAAATGTTAGAAAAAATAAAACAAGAAACTCTATTTATGAAAGTTTTAGGATCCTACCCTTCAGCAAAGATTAGCTAAAATCCTTTGGGTTTTCTTAAAGTAAAGCCCATACTGAATCCAATGATTACCATTCCTGATGTAATCACCATAAGATCAAATGTAAACCAAATAGGATCAGAACTACGAATTAATTTTCCAGTGATTGATAATTCAGATTCGCCTGTGTTTTGAATCTGAATTCTTGTTTCACCATCTTCTAGGTGAACCCAATCCAAAGATAATTCCTTTTTGTAGGAAGTGTTTGGAATCTGCAATCCATCTGCAGGGCTTTGAAGTTTCAAATCAAATGTATCTCCAACTATTTTCATATGTTGTGGAGTGGACGAAGGAGCAGGAATTGTATAAGACATTGAATCTCCTACACCTACAGTAAAATCTTCATTAATTGTAATTGTTCCAATATGTGAAAGTAAAGAATAACCTCCAATTGCAATAATTGCAGTACCAACTACTAATCCAATAACAGTTCGTTTAGAAAGCATGATTGAATAGTTCTAGATACTGTTTAAAAAATTATCTACATCAAAGAAACATCATGAGGCTGGCTTTCTGCAAATCCAGCTCTTGACATTTTGATAAATTCTGCATTTTCTTGCATTTGAGGAATAGTATGAGCACCACAATAACTTAATCCAGAACGGACACCACCAGTTAATTGTTTTAAAATATCAGTTACCGTTCCTTTGTAAGGAACCATTGCTTCTACCCCTTCTGCAACATAATCATTCAAATCATCATCAAGTGATATTGAGCCGGATTCTTTAGATTTTCTTCCAATGGAAGCAGCTAATGATGCCATTCCTCTATACACTTTGAATCGTTTTCCATTTTTAGTCAAAACTGTACCGGGGGACTCATCAGTTCCTCCAAGCATACTACCCACCATTACAGTGGAAGCACCAGAAGCTAAAGCTTTAGTTGCATCACCTGAAGTTCTAGTTCCGCCATCAGAAATAATTGGAATTCCATAATCTTTGCCAATTTTTGCACAATCCATTACTGCTGTTAATTGAGGCACACCCGAGCCAGTAATTACTCTAGTAATACAAATCGAACCAGAACCTACACCAACTTTAACAGCATCAACTCCAGCTTTAATCAAATCCTCTGCTCCTTGAGCAGTTGCAATATTTCCTGCAATTAATTCACAGTTTGGAAATGCCTTTTTGATATTGCGAACAGTACTGATTGCATTTTCACTATGTCCATGAGCAATGTCAACTACTAGAACATCTGCACCTGCTTCTAAAAGAGATTCACTTCTTTCTAAAAAGTCACCTTTCACTCCAACTGCTGCACCAACTAAAGGCCTACCTTTCTTATCTTTAGATGCATTTGGAAAATCAGCATTATTTGTAATGTCCTTGCTTGTAATCAAACCTTTGATAATTCCAGAATCATCAACTATCGGTAATTTTTCAATTCTATGTTTATGTAAGATTTCTTTGGACTCATCTAACGTAACACCAAGTTTTGCAGTTATGACATCTTTAGTCATCACATCTTGAATTTTATTGGCTCTATTTGCAAATAGCAAATCTCGCTCAGTTACAATTCCTATTAATTTAGAATTAGAATCAACAACTAGTAACCCAGAAATTTCTTTATCTTGTGCATAATCAAGTGCCTCTTCAATAGATTTGTCTGGAGATATTGAATATGGATTTTCAATCATTACACTGCCTGATCGTTTGACTTTGAGAACTTCATTTGCTTGTTCTTTGATTGTCAAAAATCTATGAATGATTCCAATCCCTCCAGCCCGAGCCATAGCACCGGCCATAGAGGATTCAGTGACAGTATCCATATTTGCACTCACAAATGGAATGTTAATTGTAAGATTTCGAGATAATTTTGTAGATAGATCGGTCTGGCTTCTGCTTGTAATATCTGAATATTTGGGTACGAGAAGAACGTCGTCAAATGTTAATCCTTCTTTGAATTCCAATGAAACCTTGTTAAGAAAGTAAAATATTGATTATAAGCCTTTGTGTTATTTTGATAATCTAGAAGCGATCATTACAGCATCTTTAGTAGCCTGTACATTATGAGTGCGAATAATATCAGCACCGTTCATTACAGATACTACTTCTGCAGAAATCGAGCCAAATAATCGATCCTTCGGATTTTCTTTTCCTAAAATTTTTCCTATAAATGATTTATTAGAAACTGAGATCAAAATAGGAAAAGTTTGTTTTATTGAATTTAGATTTTTCAATATAGATAGATCTCGTTCTAGCCAATTAGATTTAGTTTTTGTAAAAAATGGGCCTTTGCCAGATTTTCTAAAAAATCCAATAGCAGGATCTAAGACAATTTTTTTTGAAGATATATGAGATTTTTTTGCTATTTCCAAACTTTCTCTAAATAGTTTTTTGGTAACAGTTACAGGATTTCCAAATACAACTTTTGGAGAAAATGCACATAAAATTAGAGATGGAGAAAATTTAGATACAACATTTTGCATTTTTTCATCATATTTTAATCCAGAAATATCATTGATAATTTCAACCCCATATTCTAAAGCATCACTTGCAACTTTTGCTCGACAAGTATCAACAGATATTGGAAGATTTGTTGCATTTTGTATAATCTTAACTGCATCAAGAATTCTTTTGGATTCAGTTTTTTCTGAAATCATTGTAGATAGATATGGTGCAGTAGACATGCCGCCTACATCAATAAAGTCTGCACCTTGATTTTCCATCAGTTTGACAGTATTTTTTATGCTTGTTTTACTAGTATTAACAGACTTTTTGTAAAATGATTCAGGGCTAGTATTCAAAATTCCCATGATTCGTACAGGATTCTTTCCGCCTACACCAACATTCGCAATTTTTGCCACATGGTTTATCAAATCTAATGCAATTTGAGTGATATGATGATTTTAGGTTGGAAAAAAAGGTACTCTGGGATTTTAAAGGAGTTCAGATATAGCGAAAAAAAAGATACAGAATCTGCCATTCTTTTGAATTCAATTTTAAAAAAATCAAATGTCAATAAGAAAATTATCAGTTTAATTAAAGGGAAAACAGTTTTTGTTATTGGTTCAGGTCCTTCTTTGTCATCAGCAATACCAAAATTAAAAAAATATAAAAAAATTATTAAAATTGCTGCAGATAGTTCAATTAAACCACTTGTAGAAAATGGAATCATTCCAGATATTATTGTCACAGATTTGGATGGGGATAAAAATACATTAAAAAAAATTGGAAAAACAAATTCTATTTTTGTAGTACATGCACATGGAGACAATATAGAGAAATTGGAACTTGCAAAAAAATTTAAAAATTGTATAGGAACAACACAATCAATTCCTTTTAGTAAAATTGAAAACTTTGGAGGATTTACAGATGGGGATAGAGGAGTTTTTCTAGCAAATCATTTTCAAGCAAAAAAAGTTATTTTATTTGGAATGGATTTTGGAAAACAAATAGGTAAATTTTCAAAAACTAAAAAATCAGAAAGAAAAATAAAATTGAAGAAATTAAAATGGGGAAAATCTCTTTTGGAATGGCTATCCACCTTTACAAAGTTGGAATTATTTACCACATCAAAGTCAATTAAAGGATTTAAAAAAATATCATATAAGGAACTGGATATCATAATTACCTAGAATGCATTTAATACCCATTCCTCATTAATCAAATTATGAAATTCTCAGAAGAGCAAGTAAAAGAAATTGTTGCTTTGAAAGAAAGTTTGATCGAGCAAATTGACAAACATCAAGAAGGTATAGAAGCACTTGAGAAAAACATCAATGTTTTAGACTTGTTCTTAAAAGACTCTAGTTTTACAAAAGCCTCACAGTTAGGAATTAGAAAAATAGAGCCCAAAGCAGAGATTATAGAAAAGCCTGTAGAAAATTCAATTCCAATCAAGAGAGTCAATGATGGAAAAATAATTGCCAATGCATTTGTTACACCAGATCAAGTTTCCATAGTTTTAGATAATGAAATTATAATTAATGCAGATACACCACCTTTCAAATCATTCTTTCTAGATAGAATTATTGGAGAAATGAAAAAGAAAGATGTTGCAGAAGCAGAGAATGGGAAAATCCAAAAAGAATCTGTGATTGATTATATTGTTAATAAAAATGGAGCAGATATTAGAGAAATTATAATTAAAAACTATAGACAAAAAGAAAGAGTAAATGAGTTAATCAATACAGCAGGATGGTCATTAACCCGAATGCTAGAAAATGTAAACAAGTGATGATATGGACAAAATTGTAGTTTTAGATTTTGGATCACAGTATAGTCATTTAATTTGTAGAAGAATTAGAGAGTTTTCTGTTTATGCAGAACTAGTTCCATATGACATTAGTTATGATGAATTGCAAAAACTAAATCCTACAGGAATAATTTTCTCAGGCGGTCCATCTAGTGTTTATAGTTCAGATGCACCTCTTCCAGAAAGTAAAATTTTTGATATGAATTTACCGTTACTTGGAATTTGTTATGGTCATCAATTGATTGTTAACAAGTATGGAGGGAAGGTGAAAAGAGCAAATAAAGAATATGGCTCATCATTACTAACAATTGATAGTGATAAAGATCTCCTAAATGGAATCGGTGAATCAGTTAGAGCATGGATGAGTCATGGTGATGAGGCAGAACAAATTCCAGAAGGTTTCAAAGTAATTGGTCACACTGAAGGTGCAAAGGCCGCTGCAATTGCATCAGAGGAAAAATCAATCTATGGAATTCAATTTCATCCTGAAGTAGTACATACAGAACAAGGTACAGAAATTCTAAAGAATTTTGTTTTGAAAGTTTGTGGTGCAAAGCAGGACTGGACCATGGAAGGTTTTATCGATACTGCCGTTGAAAAAATTTCAAAGATTGAAGGAAATGTTCTCTGTGGTGTCAGTGGAGGCATAGATTCTACTGTTGTTGCATTACTTATTCACAAAGCAATCGGGGATAGGCTAAAGTGTGTTTTTGTTGATAATGGTTTGTTGCGATTAAATGAAGAAAAAGAAATTGTAGAAATGTTCAAAGATAATTTCAAAGTAGATTTTACATCTGTGAATGCAGCAGATGCATTTCTTGGAAAACTCAAAGGAATAGAAGATCCTGAGAGGAAAAGGAAAATTGTAGGAGAAGAATTTGTTAGAGTATTTACTAAATTTGCTGAAGGGAATGGTCCATTCAAATGGTTAGCCCAAGGAACGCTGTATCCAGATGTTATTGAAAGTGGCGTATCAAAAGGACCTGCTGCAGTAATAAAATCTCATCATAATGTAGGAGGATTACCAGAATGGCTTAATTTAGAAATCTTAGAGCCATTAAGGGATTTGTATAAAGATGAGGTAAGAAAAATTGCAAAAATTCTTCAAGTTCCAGAAAATCTTTTCATGAGACATCCATTTCCAGGTCCAGGTTTGTCAGTTAGGATAATTGGAGAAGTGACTCCAACGAAGCTAGAGATTTGTAAAGTAGCCAGTAAAATTGTTGAAGAAGAATTAGTCGAAGCTGGTTTGTATGAAAAAGTATGGCAAGCATATGCAGCCGTGGGAGATGATAGAGCAGTAGGAGTTGTGGGAGATGAACGTCGATATGGGAATATTGTAATGATCAGGGTTGTAGATTCAGTAGATGCAATGACTGCAGATTGGACAAGGTTACCACACGGATTATTAGAAAAAATGAGTAATAGAATAACAAATGAAATTGAAGATGTTACTTGGGTTACCTATACCATCTCAAGCAAACCACCAGCAACAATTGAACCACAATAGGGATAAAATTGGAATATGAAAAAATTTGTGAGCAGATTTTAGAATGTGATAAGAATATTCGATATGCGGGAATTTATGATTTCGGAGAATTATATGGAAAAATGCGTTCAGGATTAAAAAGTCATTTATCAAGAGAAGAAACAGAGGTATCATTATCTCAAGCAGTTTATAGATGGTCTACACGTAAAAAAACTGCTGACAAAATTGGAAAACCAATTTATTCATTAACAAAATATGAGAAAATTTACAGAGCAACTATTCCAATTGGGGGTGCTGGATTAATTCTAGTTAGTATCGAATTAGACACTGAGGTAAACATAATCATAGAAAAAATTATAACAATTAAAAACCAATATTCTTTATAATTTGTGATTAGTATGGATTTTCATGTTTTTGACACATATGTAAAAGCAAAAGATGGACATACAATGCATTTTGATGTAGTAACTGACAACAGTGAAGTAGAAAAAGCAATTTCATTTGCAAAAGAATGGCTAAAGTCAATTGGGGAAGAATCATCTACTGTAACTACAGAAGAATGCAAGTTTTGTCACACACAATCGGTTCCAGAAGATATGGAGATTGAAATAATGACAGATGGTTATTCAATTTCAAAGATGGAAGGATGTCCAAATTAAAGCATACAGGCACCAAAAACACCTGCAGAATCACCTAATTTGTTTTTCAGAATTGGGGTATCAACTAAATCTGAAAATACCTTATTGTAAATGGATTCTTTTCCCTCAGTGTATAAAAAATCAATATTTGATAAACCACCTCCTAAGACAATAGCATCAGGATCTAAGATATCAATAACATTTGCAAGACCAAATCCAAAATTTTCTATAAATTCATTTTTCCATTTTATTCCAATTTCATTATCAATATTACTAAGAATTTGTGGTAAAGACAAAGATTGTCCTGTTAATTCAGTCCATTGATTTTCAAGAGATGGACCACTAATGTAAGTCTCTACACATCCAGTTTTTCCACAATAGCAGAGATTGCCATTACGATGTAATGTATGATGTCCCCATTCACCTCCAATATTTGTTCTTCCAGGATAGAGTTTTTTATCAATTACAATTCCACCTCCCACACCAGTGCCAATAATTATACCAAAAACTAAATCATAATCAATTGCAGCGCCTAATGTTGCTTCAGCCATTGCAAAACAATTAGCATCATTTTCTATAGAGATTTTTTTTCCAAGTTTATTTTCTAGATCTTCTTTCAACGATTTTCCAATCAAACATTGAGTATTGCTATTTTTTATCAATCCAGTCTGTTTAGAAATTGCACCAGGAGTACAAATCCCTAATGAAAAATCAGAAATATTTTTAGATATTTCTAACACCAGAGAAGAAATAGAATTTAGAATTTGTTGATAATCATTTTGTGGAGTTGGGATTCTTTTTCTCTCCATAACATTAAGAGTTTCATCTAGAAGAATAGCTTCAATTTTGGTTCCACCTAAATCAACACCAAGCTTATACAACAATGATTATCAAAAAGTAAAACGCTTAAGCTTTAACTAAAATTTTAGCCCATGCCAGGCATACCGCCACCACCTGGAGCTCCAGATACAGCGATAACATCATCAATTCTAAGAATCATACATGCTGCTTCTGTTGCAGATTTGATAATCTGCTCTTTAACGACAAGTGGTTCTACAACATTAATTGCCATCATGTCTGAAATCTTCATGTTTTTAGCATCAATTCCAGTCCATTTTTGACCTTGATTTTGTTTTGCTCTAAGATTAGCCATAGTATCAATTGGATCCATTCCTGCATTTTCAGCAATAGTTAGTGGGATTGTCTCTAATGCTTCTGCATATTTTTTAATTGCAAGTTGCTCTCGTCCATCAAAATTATCAGCCCAATCTTTGAGTAGTGAGGCTGCAAATGCTTCAGGGGCACCTCCGCCAGCTACAATTGCAGGTTTTTCAATTACATCTTTTACAACCATTAAAGAATCATGAATTGAACGATCAACTTCATCAATTACTCTTTGGGTTCCACCACGAATTAGCATTGTAACTGATTGTGGATGTTTGCATCCTTCAATGAAAACCCATTTGTCAGATTCAACTTTCTTTTGTTGAGCCAAATCTGCAATACCAAGATCACTTTCTGAAAGATCATCAAGATTACTAATGACACGTCCACCTGTTGCTTTGGAGAGTTTAATCATGTCACTTTCTTTTACACGACGTACTGCCATTATTCCATATTTTGCAAGATAGTGTTGTGAAATATCATCAATTCCTTTTTGACAAATTAAGACATTTGCTCCTACATCATGTAATTTATCAACCATAGATTTTAGCATTCTATTTTCTTCTTCTAAGAACATCTGCATTTGTGTTGGATCAGTAATTCTAATTTCTGCACTAAGTTCAGTTTTTTCAATCTCTAATGCTGAATTAAGTAATGCAATTTTTGCATTCTCAATTTTTGTAGGCATTCCACTATGAACAATTTCTTTATCCAAAACAATTCCTTTTACAATTTGTGTATCATCAATTGAACCACCAGCTTTCTTTTCTACTTTGATATTTTCAAGGTCAACAGAATAAGTGTCACCTTTTTTTGTTGCAATGCTAAGAATAGCATCAACTATAATTTTAGAAAGTAATGTACTGTCATCAGAAATTAGTTTTGATTGCATACTTGTTGTGGCAATTTTTAAAAGAGATGCTTTATCATCAGGTTGAATTTTCTTTGCTAAATTAGAGTAAATTTCAAGTGTTTTATCTGCTGCTGCTTGGTATCCATCAATAATAGTTGAAGAATGAACATCTTTGTTTAGAAGATCTTCTGCTCTAGCTAATAATGCACCTCCAAAAATTACAGAAGATGTAGTACCATCTCCTACTTCATTATCTACAGTTTTAGAAATTTCTACCATCATTTTGGCAGCTGGATGTTGAACATCAATTTCTTTCAAAATTGTGGCACCATCATTTGTAATAGTTACATCACCTAAGGAATCAACTAACATTTTATCAAGACCACGAGGTCCAAGACTGCTTCTAACTAATTGTGCAACTAATTTTGCTGCAGCAATATTGTTTTGTTGAGCATCTTTACCTTTTTGCTGTAATGCACTCTCTTTGAGAACTAAGACAGGTCCATTTGGTCCTTGTTGAATTGATGCCATTTAGATTCAGCTTCAATCCACTAAATCCCCCTTTTTAACATTACTTACTTGATCGGTGAGATGTAGCTACGTTTTTTCACATCAACAATACCACTAGAAAGAATTCTAACTGAAGGTAAAGCCAAGAAAGGTAAGAATAAAGGAATCAAATGAGGTCTAGAAAATTTAGAACCAGAGTCTACAATTACATTATTGATTTTTTCAAAATTAGAAGAAACCTTTTCAAAAGAATCTGTTGAAATAATTCCTCCAAGTTGTAAAGGTAAAAAAGCAAGGATTTTTCCAGATTTTACTACAACAATACCACCTTGATTCTTAATTAGATGATTAGACGCAATTGCCATATCAGAATCATTTGAACCGATTACAATCATATCATTTTCATGAAAACTCCAAGTTGAAGCAAAAGATCCTATATCTGCTCCAAAATTTTCAAGAAAACCAATTGAATGTCTGTTTGTTCCATGAATTCTATCAAATGCTGCAACTTTCCATATATCAGAATCTAAGGAAGCAGAGACATGGCCATCTTTAGAGTGAAGTTCAGATGAACCTAGTTTTGTAATGATTTCAGTTTGCATATAGATGGTATTTGCAATAAAATCTTTCTTTTTTGATTTTATTAGAAAATCATTTTTAGAAAAATTTTTTAATTTTACTGTTTTTTTAATCCAGGGAGAAATTGTTTTCTTTTTAATAGGAGTGATAATTTGTCCATTAGACACTACAAGTTTACCTCCAACAAAGACTTTGTTTGGTTTGAATGATTTCAAATTATCAAAAATTAGAATATCTGCTAATTTCCCAGGAGCTATACCACCCAGATCTTTTCCCATGTTATAATAGTCAAAATTATTCTTTGACGCCATTGTAACTGCATCTATAGGTTTGAGACCAAGTTTGATGGATTCACGTATACAATGATCAATGTGTCCAAACTTGGAAAGATCAAGAGGGTCAAGACCATCAGAACAAAACATTAGTCGATTAAGATACGTTCCATGGGATAATACTCGTGGAATTATTTCTTTTAAATCACGTCTAATAGAACCTTCTCTAATCATTATCCACATTCCAAGACGTAATCTTTCTAAAACTTGATCAAAATTGATGGGTTCATGACAAGATAATACACCAGATGAAACATACGCATTGAGTTTTTTTTCACTTGCACCAGCAGTATGTCCATTAATAATGCAATCGCATTCAAGCATTGCGGAAAGGGATTTCATAGTTTTTGGTTCACGTAAAGTAACTTTAGTCCACGAAAAAACTTCTCCCATTCCAAGAACATGTGGATGTTTTACTGCAGATTTTTCTTGCGGTAAAGTTAGGGATTTACTGTTACTAAATTTTGCATCTACAGGTAAACCTCCTGGAACCACTTGGAAAATTCTGATTGGAAGATTTTCTCCAAGTTTAAGAAATTCTTGAAAACCACGATATCCTGCGACACTAACAATGTCAATTGGATCAGAGAATAATGATGTAACACCACAAAGTAAAGCCTTTTTTGCAAACTCTGATGGCAATACAAATTGATCAATATGCAAATGGGGATCTGCAAATCCAGGACTGACATATTTTTCTTTTACATCAATTACAGTTGTTTTTGAACCAACAGTATGTGAAGCATCTGGACCAACATATGCAATTCTGTCGTTGGTAACAGCAATCTGAATTTTTGGAATAATTTCTCTTGTATACACAGATAACAAATTACAATTTTTTAAAATTAGATCGGCTTTCTTGTCACCCATTGCTACAGAGTTAAGAGACAAGATCGAATTTGCTAGGCTCGAAGTCACTTCTTTTAATTAGATTTTGCGCCTATTATAGATTCAATGCTTAAATTACGGTTGAAGAGGTTTTTTTGATATGAACATTCCCAAGGTGATCAGAAAGTATTGTGCAAAATGTAATACACATACTGAACAAAAGATCTCCATTTACAAGGCTGGAAAAAGACGAGGTTCTGCTGCTGGTGAACGCCGACACGCAGAACGTAAACAAGGATATGGTGGACAAAAATTCCCAAAATTGGCAAAACCAGCCAAAGTTACAAAGAAAGTTACTCCTATTATGACATGTACTGTATGTAAAAAGAAATACAATAAAAAAGGTGTTAGAATTAAGAAATTTGAGTTGGTAGCAGCATGAAGAAAGATCATATTGAAATTCCAAAACCTTCAAGCAAGTTTCAAAAAGTTAATTGCAACGAATGTGGTGAATTACAGATAATTTATTCACATGCATCAACACAAATTGCATGTAATTCATGTGGAAATACTATTTCAGAACCAACTGGCTCTAAAGCACAGATAAATGGTAAAATCTTAGGTAGTGCCGAGTAAGTCATAATCCTTTTTTGAATTTAGATTAAAAGCAATTCTCTTATCATCAAGGATAAAATAATTTTCAACCAAATTTTCTAGTGAGGAAATTTTTTCTGAATTTACCAAGGAAATTCCAGTATAATGACATTTTTTTCCATCATAATTAACAGAATAATTAGATTCAAGACCAAGTGAAGTTAAAAATTTATCAGTTACAAGTATGCTAGTCCAAATTTTTTCAGGATCAAGTTGATTCAGGATTTTTTGAATGATTTCTTTATCCAACAAGGGTAAATCACCAGATGTAACTAAGACTTTATCATGAATAGTTTTTAATGCCAAATTAAGATCTTCTACATACCCAATTCCAGGAGTATCAAAAATTTCAATATCATTTTCTTCTAGTAATTTTTTTGTTTTTGGGGAATTACAACTAGTAACAGCCAATATTTTTGAAAACAAATTTGAATTTTTTAATGAATCAACTACATGAAGAATTATTGGTTTTTTATATTCAAGTAATAATTTTTCATTGTCTAAATTCATCCTAGTACCTTTGCCACCTGCCATAACAAGACCTATCATATTGAAACAAATACCATCAATGAAGCTAGTCGGGTGAATTCGTTAGTTGCTCCAAGTACATCACCAGTAATTCCACCAAAACTACGAGTGGAAAGAGTCAAGAGAAACAAAGTTAATGCAATTGTCACTCCAAGCATAACCAATCCAGTTGTTTCGCCAATCAAAATTACAGGAATTAACATTATTAGAAATGATGCTAAAAGCTTTTTCTTATCCTTCATAAATTCTACAAAGGGAGAATTTGAGCCTAATGATGCAGATTTTCCTAAACTAGCCATCAATACCATTGAAAATTTTGCCAAAATTTCACTAATCAGAATTGCTTTAAACAAATCAAAACCACTAGTAAGAGAAATAGTAATTATCAATCCAATAAGATACAAAACAATTGTTACAATTCCTGCAGATCCAGTAGAAAGATCTTTCATGGCTTTTAGTTTTTTATCTTTTGTACCTTTTACCATAAGTCCATCTGCAAAATCAGCTAGACCATCTGCATGATGTATTCCAGTAATAATTGCAATAGAAGCAACAACTAGTAAACTAACCAATAGTGGTTCTAAGAAAAAAGATAAACCAAAACCAAATGAACCAACTAAAAGTCCAATTGCAATTCCAACAATTGGGAACATGAACATGTATTTTGCAATGTTATCTAAAGTAGCATTTGAAGATGGGAATATTGTTAAAAATGAAAAAACAGACCCAATTTCTTTAAACATGAACCCACCATCCAATTAATGATAAAATGTAAACAATGGGAATAGTTACAATTCCAAAGAAAAGTATCGATGTAATCTTCATTATTGAAATTGCAGAATACACATGTTCTTTTGTTAGTATGGTTTCACCATCACCTAATTTGTAATGATTAATTTTTTCAAACTTTGTTTCTAAAGCTCCAGCTAAAGCAGCCATAGGATATCCAGCATTACGACTTTCAGTTTTTTTGCCATCTCTGATCATTATTTTATATGATTCCTTCCAATTGTTTTGTAAAATAGCAGCTGAAATTATCATTACTAATCCTGTAAGTCTAGACGGAATGTAATTCAAAATACTGTCACAAGTTGCTGTAAACCAACCGACATTTTTGAAAATGTCAGTCTTGTATCCAATCATCGAATCGGCAGTATTGATGACACGATAAACAAATGCTCCAGGCAATCCAAAGAGGGCATAATAGAACAAAGGTCCTGTAATTCCATCTACAGTATTTTCACTAATACTTTCAAGCACGCCTGAAATAATGTGATTTCTGTCTAAATTCTTGGTATTTCTCTTTACAATCATAGAGAGATTATTTCGAGCCACATCCAGATTTTTGTCATCAATGGATTCCAATACAGATTTTGCATGTTTTTCCATTCCATGAATAGCAATTGTACTTTTTAACAATAATCCGCCAATAATTACAGAAATAATTAATGAAACATAGTCAATTGTAATCAAAGAAATTGCAATATTCATTGTAAAAAGTAATAAAATTACCAATCCTGAAGTAATTACAATAATACAAACACCACCAAATTTTTCTACGGTTGAATTTTCATTTTTTGCAATTGGAGTAAGTTTTGCAAGAAAGGTTCCAATCCAAGCTGTTGGATGATATTTATTTTTTGGATCTCCAAACTTGAAATCAAGTAAAAGAGCAAAACCAATTATTATTAGAGATTCAATAATCATTGTAACATTTTCTCGATATCATTCATTGCAATATTTGATTTGACAGTTTTTGCTAATTTGTCTAGTTCTTTGTCAATTTTTGACATATTTTTTTTAGTCCATTTAATTTCCTTAGCAATAACATTAAGTGAATCTTCTTCAGGCAAGTTCAATGTCATTAAAGGGATGGTTCCCAGAACAGGTATCTTTGTAATATTTTCAAGTTTTTGAAATCCTGGTTTTAGCACATCTAAATCTCCTCGAAATTTGTTAAAGATGAAACCTTTTACTAATTTTTGATATTTTTTTTCAATCAAAGCCATAGTTCCAACAAGACTTGCAAAGGATCCACCTTTATCAATATCTGATACCAATAAGACTGAAGCGTTAGCTTTTTGTGCAATCTTCATGTTTGCAATATCAAATTTTTGTAAATTTATTTCGGCAGGAGAACCAGCACCTTCCAAGATAACTAAATCAAAATTTTTTTGTAATGTTTTAAGTGATTTTGACGCTATACGGATTCCTTCATTATTTACAAAATTTTCATAGTATTCTTTTGCGTGCATTTTCTTGTATCGTTTTCCATTAAGATACACGATGCTGTTGTAATTTCCTACGGGTTTAAGTAAAATTGGGTTTAGATCAGAAGCAATTTTACATCTTGCACCTATAGCCTGAATTGCTTGTGCACGAGATATCTCAAATTCAGGCGTGACATATGCAAAATTTGACATATTTTGAGATTTGAATGGAGCAACGCTGTAACCTTTATCAGAAAAAATTCTGCAAAGTGCTGCCACTAAAGTTGTTTTACCAGCCCCAGATGAAGTACCCTGAATCATTAAAGATTTCATTGTAAATTCTCCAATGCCTTTACAAGTTTTAGATTATCTTTATGAGATTTTACAGCAATTCTAATAAAATGATTATTTAATCCTCTAAAATTTTTACAATCACGAATTAAAAATTTTTGTTCAAGTAATTTTTTTTGTAATTTCGTTGAATCTTTTTTTATTTTTATTAGAATGAAATTAGTAGATGAATCATCACAATGAAATCCATCCAATTTGTTAATTTTATTTGTTAAATAATTTAGTTCTTTTTTGATCATTAAATTGGATTTGATAAGATGAGATTTATTTTTAAGAGCGGCATTTGCAGCGTCTTGAGCTAATGAATTTACACTCCATGGAATTTTTATCTTTTCTAAGATTTCAATCATTTGCTTTGATGCTGCAGCATACCCAATTCGAATTCCAGGCAATGCAAATGATTTTGTTAATGAACGTAAAACGAAAAGATTTTGATATTTTTTAACATATGATATTATAGATTCATTTGATTCTGGGACCATTTCAATGAAACATTCATCAACAAATACAAGCGTAGAGAGTTTTTTTGCTTTTTGAATTATTTCAAGTAGTTGATTTTTTGGTAAAAGTTTTCCTGTTGGATTATTAGGATTACAAATGAATACACATCCATTTTTTGGAATTTGTGAAATAAATAAATCTAAATTTTCAGATAGATTCATTGTTTTAAAATATGAAATTTTGCAATTATTGAGTTTAGCTGCTGTTTCATATTCTTGAAAAGTTGGAACTGGGATCAAAACTTTTGTTTTTTTAGATAAAAATGCAAAGCAAAAATTATAGATTATTTCAATTGCTCCATTTCCAACCAAAATATTTGATTTCTCTAATTGCGTATATTTTTTTAGGCTTGAAATTACTGTTGATGAACTAAAATCAGGATAGTTTTTGATATTATCAATATTTTTTTTAAGAGTTTTTTTTACCGAGGGTGGAATTCCAATAGGGGAAATATTTGAACTAAAATCAATGATTTTAGAATTATGCAAAGTGGGTCTTCCCCCATGAATCACAGGAATATGTCTAGTAATAGATAATTTTGTTCGTATTTTCACAGTTCCAAATAGAATTCGCTGATTTAGTATGTTTTGGTAATCCAGAAAACGATTATTAGTTGAAAGCGATCAATAATTAAATTATGGATAAAAAAAGAGTGGCAATTATTGGTGTCACAGGTTCTGTTGGTCAGGAATTTGTCCAGTCACTAAATAATCACCCATGGTTTGAGGTTACTCAAATTGCTGCATCTTCACGTTCTGCAGGAAAAAAGTATCTTGATGCAATCAAAGATGCAAGCGGAATAGTTGCATGGGACGTAGGTGGAGAAATTCCAGGATATATCAAAGAAATGACAGTAAAATCAGTTGACGAGTTGGATGTTTCTAAATTAGATTTAGTATTTTCTGCAGTCGAATCAGAAGCTGCTAGAGACATTGAAACCAAAATGGCAGAAGATTTACCAGTAATCTCAACAAGTTCAGCTTATAGATATGAAGAAGATGTCCCAATTTTAATTCCAGGTATTAATGATGAACAAACAGAATTGCTAGAAATTCAAAAAAAGAATAGAAACTGGAAAGGTTGGGTAGCACCATTACCAAATTGTACAACAACAGGTTTAGCAATTACATTAAAACCATTACTTGAAAAATATGGTGCAAAAAAAGTCATGATGACTTCGATGCAAGCAATATCCGGAGGTGGAAAATCAGGAGTATCCGCTATGGGGATTACAGATAACATAATTCCATATATTCCAAAAGAAGAAGGAAAAGTGAGATTAGAAACAAGAAAAATTTTAGGTAAATTAAAAGATGGAAAAATTGAAGATGCAGATATTAGAATTAGTTGTACTTGTACCAGAGTCCCAGTAATTGACGGGCATACAGAATCTGTTTTTGTTGAAACCACAAAAGAAATTGATCCATCAAAAGCAAAAGATACCTACAATGAATGCAATAAGAACATCTCTGTGGCAGGATTACCATCAGCACCAAAAGATTACTATGCATTTCATGAAGATCCTACTAGACCTCAACCAAGAATGGAAAGAACTGTTGGAGAGGGAATGACTACAACCATTGGAAGAGTAGAAAAAGAAGAATTATTTGATAACGGTCTGAAATACATGTTATTTTCACACAATAAAAAAATGGGTTCCGCAAAAGGCGCCGTATTATTAGCAGAAATGTTATACAAAAAAGGCAAGATTTAGATAATTTTTTGCAATTTTTACAATAATAACTTTATAAGATCCAGAAAACTACATCGACTCAGGTGTTTTAGACGGCAAAAGTAGATGACTTAGATTTGCAAATTTTATCAGAGTTATCAAATGATGCTTCAATTTCAGTTCCACGTTTATCAAAAAAAATTAATGTTAACTCATCTGTTGTATATTCAAGAATCAAAAGATTAGTAAAAAGAAAACTAATTGAACGTTTTACAATTGTTGTAAATGATGAAGAACTCGGCTATAATGTTAAAGCATTAACTGGAATTAACATGGATACAAAAAAACGAGATCATATTATTGAAGAATTATTCAAAATTGATGGAGTTAGAGAAGTCGCCGAAGTTACAGGTAGATTTGATATTCTAGTAACTATGTATTCAAAATCATTAGATCAAATGCATAAAATGGTCTCTGAGCGAATTGGCAGAATAGAAGGAATTCAGTCTTCAGAGTCATTTATCGAAATGAAATCACGAATGAAAGCAATGCCATATATGCCATCAAAGGATAGTGACTAATATTGCAAAAGCAAAAATCCGAGTCTAGAATAGCAGTATATTATGAACTAACAAAGCCAAAAATTTGGTATTTACTAGTTTTTACAGCATTTGGTGCAGCATTAACGGCATCCAATATTTACGATATTGAAATTTCCCCAGCAACATGGCTTTTGATGCTATTTTCAGTTGCAGCCGGTTCAGCTGCTGCAAATACTTTGACAAATTATCATGATAGAGATATTGATGCCATTATGGAAAGAACAAAAGATAGACCCTTACCATCAAAAAGAATCTATCCGGCAGTAAAAGCTAGGAATTTTGGATTAGTGTTAGCAGGAATATCATTAGTTTTGGCATTTGGAATTTCTTTTACAACCACATTAGAACAAGGTGCATGGGCAACTGCTTTCATTGCATTTGGATTAGTAAACAATATTCTAATTTACTCATATGTACTAAAACGAAATTCAAGAACGAACATAATTTTAGGAGGATTATGTGGAGGATCGCCTCCAATGATTGGATGGGTAGCTGTAAGTATGTCAGATTTGTGGACCATGGGTCTTGCCATGGCAGGATTAGTGTTTATCTGGATTCCAATGCACATTTGGGCTCTTACTTTACATTTCAAAGAAGATTATAACAAAGTGAATGTCCCAATGCTAACTGCAGTACAATCAGAAAAAACTTCTGCAAGAGCTATTGCACTTTCAACAGTTGTGATGGTGTTATTTTCAATTGCCCCATTTTTCATTACCACTCAAAATGGTGAAGAAATGGTTGGTGCAGTATACTTATGGACAGCAATTGCATCAGGCGCATTAATGTTGGGATTATCAGTATGGGTAATAATTAAACCCATGGAAAAAGCTGCATGGACATTGTTTAAATTTTCTAGTCCATATTTGGCAGTATTGTTTATTGCATTAATGGTAGACTCTGCATTATAAAATACTCCCCTTATCATCTAAACTGTTGAGCTCCTTAGTTATTTCAGAATGATTTTCTACCAAAGTTTTTAATTCATTTTTTAATTGTTCAGAATTCCAATCTGATGAAATTAAAGATGTTAATTTAGCGACAATTTCCCACTGGAAATTATTTTGATCATCAACTAATTTTAAAAATCGCTTCCCCTTTTCATCATCATTCATAATTTTTTATCATAAAACAATCATAAAAAGTTAGCATTGGTAATTACGTTATTTCAAAGTTTTATTAGGAAATAATTGTTATTTTTCATTATGCAATGTAGTATTTCAGAATGTAAACAAAAAGCAATAGAAACAGTACAAATTAGTTTTCGTGAAACAAGAAATCTATGCGAGGAGCACTACAAATTATTTAGTAACAAGGATAGAAAGCACATTCCAAAATTTTCTAAAGCATCAAATTCTTAATAAAAAACCAAATTGTTATTCAAATTATGAAATTATTGAAAGATTTAACATCTACTATTTTGAAAGTAAAATATGGCAGCTAAGAAGAAAAATGTGCCCAAAAAGAAAGTAAAAAAAACAGCTTCTAGACCAAAAAAACAAACTACAACTAAATCAAAAAAACCAGAATTTGAAAAAGCATGGAAAGACTACAATTCTGCTTTAGACGGTTGGAAAGAATCTCTTGCACAATGGCAAAAAGCTACAAATGAAACTTTGATGACATATCATGACGCATGCCAAAAAGCAATAGAATCAGATGCTGAATTATTAAAAAAAGTTAGTTCAAGTTGGGAAAATACTTGGGAAGAGATCGGTCCAGAATATATCAAACAACAAACAAAGATGATGGAAAATATCTTTAAAGAAACAAACATTGAGTCAATAAAAAAATTCAATGGTCAGTGGGAAAAATTTCTCAAAACATCTGGTGATGACTCAATAGTAGCATACCAAGAAGCTATCAAAAAATTTAATCAGGCATGGCAGTCAGGACAAATGTGATTTATCACATTAAATAAAATTTTTATTTTTTTATTTTTCCTATTCGGAAAACTTTGCATTCACATACAGAACAAAATCCCTTAATCGCAGGTCTACCATTTTTCATTGTAGTTTCTTTAGGATTTTTGATAATTCTTTTAGTTTTACATCTAACACAGTATGCCTCTTGTGGAATTGTTTCTGAAGTTTTTATTTTAGATGTATCTGAATGATTAAGTTTATTTTCAATGTCATCAAGTTTTTTGTTTTGTTTTCTTAATGTTTGAATAATTTCATGTTCAATATCTACAGCCTCTAATTTTTCAATTTCTTTTTCTAATTTCTTAACTTTAGAAAATTGTTCAGGAGTAGCTTCCTCTGGTTGTGAATTTGAGAAATTTTGATGTGAAAGAACATTTTCTAAATCATCTATTTGTTGTTGTAAATCATTTACTTGTGCTAATTGTTCAGGAGTAGCTTCCTCTGGTTGTGAATTTGAGAAATTTTGATGTGAAAGAACATTTTCTAAATCATCTATTTGTTGTTGTAAATCATTTACTTGTGCTAATTGTTCAGGAGTAGCTTCCTCTGGTTGTGAATTTGAGAAATTTTGATGTGAAAGAACATTTTCTAAATCATCTATTTGTTGTTGTAAATCATTTACTTGTGCTAATTGTTCAGGAGTAGCTTCCTCTGGTTCTACTATTGGTTCAGGT
>JACKQG010000569.1_pt2 | contig 25348 bp, 22 predicted proteins | sample 8237621 | NCBI WGS metagenome assembly JACKQG01 (sample SAMN15677084, study PRJNA649215) | marine metagenome | biome: marine; feature: Black Sea; material: saline water; isolation source: suspended particulate matter (SPM) from the Black Sea western gyre | collected 2013-06-09/2013-06-10 | depth... | reverse complement strand
AACTATTAAATGAATGCTGATACAAAAAAACTACTGTGTTTTCTTGTTTTTGAACAAACTTGAAGGAATAACTTAGATTTTTTCCATTATAATTATATATTCTTTGAAATAAATAATTATTATCTTCAACTTCTACTAACTTGAAATGATCTCCTGCAGATGTTCTTTCTGAAACAGGAAAAGGAACTCCTTGAGAGTATTCTAAAAAAATATCTAATTCACATTTTCTAGGCTGGTTAAGAAGATCATGATATGATTTTTTAAGAAATCCCCCTTCAGAATATATTTTCCAACAACTTGCATCTTCAATCGAAAAAGATTTTGAGTAAGCGTTGAAAACATCTTCATCTCCATGACTATAACCAGCTCCTAAAGAATTAAAAATAGCAAAGTTGTATATGAACGAAATAAATATTATTATAACTATTGCTGGAATAATATAGTAGAAACAACGCAGAAAAAATTTTTTCACAAGTAAATATCCACCAAGCATCAAAAAGGCAAACATTATCAAAGGTGAAGTCATGACTGCCAAACCTAGTAAAAAACCGGCGATAATTATTGATTTCCGAGAAAATTGTTTGTTTTGAAAGGATTCATAAAGAATGTAAAAAGAGAAAAACAAGAAAAATGTTGAGATAGCATAATCCGTAAACAAACCAGCGTTATTAAGAGCAATTGTTCCTAATCCATAAGCAATAGCAGCTAGATATTTATGACTTATTTTCTTAGTAAAAAAACTTGCAACTTTGTAGACTAAAACTACTGTCAATGCTGAGAATAAAGCGCTTGTAAAAAATATGATGAAGAAAACCATAAATAAATATGAATTTTCAGGGTCCAAATTTTGCAGGTTAGTTTCTATTGGTGGATTGCCAAAAACATATTTATAAACAAAATAAGGAGGAATTGCGGTGAAAGAAGCACCTGGAAATTTATCGGAGTAATAATGCCCATTATAGTAAGCCCTATCACCAGTATTATTAGCATAGGTATCAATGGTGAACCGTCCCTCATCTACAATTGCTCTTGTCAAATCTAAACGCGAGTTCTCATTCCAAGAATCAAATCTAGCAAAAACAGCAAAGATAAGTAAAAATATTATGAACAGTTTAAACAGATTCTTGTTAAAAAAAGACATGTACAAATAAACAAAAGTAGATTATTAAAACTTTTCTAAAGATTTAAAAAACCTAAGGCAAATAATGTCTGTATGGACGTCTCAATTGGGGTGATGGCTTATAACGAAGAGAAAAATATTACTTTTATTCTTGAAGCACTTTTAAAACAAAAAACCAAACACATTCAAATAAGAGAAATAGTGGTTATTTCCTCTGGTAGTGTAGACAAAACCAATATAATTGTGGAGAAAATTGCCAAAAAGAATAAAAAAATAATCCTAATTAAAGAAAAAGAACGAAAAGGCAAAAGCGATGCAATAAATACCTTTCTTAAAAAAGCCAAATCAGATATACTTGTTTTGGAGAGTGCAGACACAGTTCCAAACAAAGAAACCATTGAATGTCTCTGCTTGCCTCTAATGAAGAAAGAAAATGGTTTGGTAGGCGGCCAACCAATTCCTCTGAAAGGACAAAGTAAATTGCTTAATAGAATAGTTCAATTGCAATGGCAACTGCACCATAGAATTTCTGAGAAGAAACCTAAATTTGGAGAATTAATTGCGTTTAAGAAAATAATGGGAGAAATTCCTCCAACAGCAGCAGATGAGGAAGAAATTGCTTCAATAATAAATAAAGAAGGATTAAAACTTATCTACGAGCCCAAAGCAATTGTTTATAATAAAGGACCAGAAACAATTAAGGATTTTTTGAAACAAAGAAGAAGGGTATACGCAGGACATTTGGATCTTAAAAAAAGAGAATGTCATGAAGCCTCTTCAATGAATTGGGGCAGTGTATTAAGAGTTGCTTTTAAGGATAAAATTATCAGAAAAGATTTACCTTGGCTATTTTATGCAATAATTTTTGAAACCATTGGCAGAATTATAGGTTTTATTGATCATTGTGCAAAAAAAAACCATTATGTATGGAAAATAGCCAAATCAACTAAAGATTTAAATAAAACAAAGTAATCAATATTACTATGAACAAAGTATTCAAATACACTGGTTTGGTTCTCCTATTAGGATTCTCAGTCTTCATGGATGTATTCCTAGTGATTTGGCAGAAAATGATGGGTCAGAACATTAATTCTAAACCATAAATAGAATATTTTAAATTCTAAAAGTAATGACTCTATAAAATGCTTTCAGTTATTATACCTACACATAATAGACTTTTAGAGTTGAAAAAGTGTATAGAGAGCATTTTTCAAGCAGAAAATAGTGATAAGATTGAACTAATTATTGTTAATGATGGTTCAAAAGACAGAACAGACGCATATATCAAAGGATTGCATCAGAAACATAATCAAATCAAATATCTAGAACAAAGCAATAAAGGGCCAGCTGTTGCCAGAAATAACGGCGTTAAACATACAAGAGGGGATATTATTGCGTTTACAGATGATGATTGTACAGTCAGCAAGGAATGGCTCACAAACATCATTAAGGCTCACAAAACACATAAAAACACATTGGTAATTGGTGGTTACACAGAATCAGCGTCTAAAAAAGATTCTGGTTTCATAACACAGTTTCTGACAAATCAAGCAATAAAAAACGAAAAAGGAAGAATTTTGTACTTTCCTACTAATAATGTTTCTTTTAAGAAAAAACTGTTTGACAAATTCAAGTTTAATGAAGATTTTCCATATGCTGGTGGAGAAGACTTAGAGTTTGGCTGGCGGTTATATAAGAATAATGTGAAGAGTCTGCTAGACAAGAATATACAAGTCACTCATCACATAAATCCAAGCATCGAATCATTCAACAAGAGAAATGAGTTGTATGGAAAAGGAAATTTGTTGGTCAAGAAGCTCCATCCTGAACATCCAACTCTTTCAAATATACATCTCGATGCTTTCAAGCTATCTACCATTAAAAGCTATTTGGAAACTCCTTTGTTTGGATTTGCAATGTTAAAAAGACTGAATGATAAAGAGAAACTTTCTTTCACTGATAAAATAAGATTTTTTCACTATCTATGCTTGCATAAAAGATATTATACAAAAGGGATTGTTAAGGAATTTAATGATACAAAAATTGAAAAGCCAAAGTTCTTAATAATTGATAGTACACACAAATGCAATCTTCGATGTAAAATGTGCGATATAGTTCTTGATAACAAAAAAGATCTTAGCATAGAAGAAGTCAAATCTCTAATCAAGCAAGGCACTAAATGGAGTGTAAAAAATATTGTAATGTCGGGCGGGGAGAATTTTATTAGAAAAGATATTTTCGAAATCCTTGAATATGCAAAGAAACAAAATATTGAATTAGGAGTTTTAACAAACGGAATTATTAGTAAAGTATTTTTTGAAAAGTTAAAACCTTATTTGATTAATAACAATCTGTCTCTAATAATCTCATTGGATGGGAAAAAAGAAACACATGAAACCTTGAGAGGAAAAGGCACTTACAAAAAAACAATTAAAACCTTTGAAAGATTGAGAATATTGAAAAAAGAATATCCACAGATTAATTATAACTCCATATCAATAATTCTAAACAATAACTTGGAAGAGCTAGAATGGCTAGTGAAAATCCTTAAAAATTTCAATGTTAACTCAATACAATTTCAACCGCTTCTAGCTAATAATCTCACAATGCATGAAAGGAAAGAAAACTCAATGTGGATTCCAAATGAAAGATTAGAGTTACTAGATAAAAACATAAATATATTAAAAAAATTAAAGCAGAAAAACCCCAAACTAATCTCAAATTCTGAAGAAGAATTAGAATTGGTAAAAAAATACTTTAGAAAACAATTAACCAAGAAATATGTTGGATGTTATGCAGCATCAAAGACTATGCTTGTGTCAAACGATGGCAACATAACAGCGTGCAAAACAGCGTACGGAAACATAAATACCCCAATAGAAAATGTTTGGAGATCAAAAAAAGCTGAAAAAGCAAGAAAACTTGTCGCAGCATGTGATGAACCATGTTTGCTGCCTTGTTTTGTAGAAGTAAAATGAAAAAAAAATATTTTGAGGAATTAGAAACTAATTTGGCATATCACTTCGGTAAAGTTTTGAACAAACCCTTAGTAAAACCCCATTGGGTATTCATAAGTTTGCTTCATAAATGTAATCTAAAATGTCAGATGTGTGGAGTTTCAAAAATTCTAAAAGAACATGAGTTAACATTCAAAGAAGTAAAAAAAATAATTGATGAAGTTGCATCATGGAAATCAGATTCAAGAATTCAACTAACAGGCGGCGAGGTATTGTTGCGAAATGACATATTTGACATTGTTAATTATTCAACATCAAAAAATTTGGTTACTGAGCTTGTGTCTAATGGAATGATTTTGAATCAAGAGAAAGCTGAAAAAATAATTAGTTCAGACTTGTGGGGAATGGCAATCTCTTTGGATGGTGCTACGGCGAAAACTCATGACGATATTAGAGGAGTTAAAGGAAGTTTTGACAAAGCAGTTAATGCTTTAAAATTATTAGTCAAAGAAAAAAAGAGCAGAAAGAAAGGACCACAGATTTCTATTTGGACAACAGTCATGAACAACAACGTAGAAGAATTAGAAAAAATAGCCCACCTTGCAAAAAAAGTTGGAGTTGATTGCTTGGTATATCACCCGGTTGTTCTTTCACAAACAGACATGCAGTCAACAAAACAAGAAGGCGGTTTATGGATTCCAAAGAGTAAAATTAGTATATTAAAAGAACAAACTAAAAAATTGATTGAGTTTAAAGAAAAATATGGTATCATCGAATTTACTCATAACCCTACATTATTTGCAAAATATTTTGACAAAACATTGAGAAAACAAGAATGGACTTGTAATCCATTAGAATTCATTGATATTGGGCCAAATGGTGCAGTACAAAGCTGTGGAGGAGATTTTGGAAGCATAAAACATCTCTCTCTTGCAGAGTCTCTTAATACAAAGAAAGCAGAGGAATCAAGGGAGTTAATGAAGAGATGTGAAAAACCTTGCTTGCAAACTTGTTGGGCCAGACCTGACGCAGAAGATTTAAACGAGATTTTCAAAACGTTCTTTACAAAACTTAATCAAGATAAAATTCGAAAAGAAGAAAAGAAGAAACTGTTAAAACAAAGTCTCATATTATTAAATAATTATGAAAGTATGTTGAAAAAAGCAAAATGATTAAACCAAAAGAAGCAATAGTCTCCATGACAAATAGATGTAATCTTAGATGCGAGATGTGTGACATTCCTAAGACAGACAAATATATTGATATCCCAACAAAGAAAGTTAAAGAATTAATTGTTGATTTGAGAAAGATTGGTTGTAAGAGCATTGTTTTTGCAGGTGGAGAACCATTAATTAGAGAGGATATTTTCGAGTTAATTGATGAAGCAAAAGAAAATAATTTGAAAGTGTGCATTACTTCAAATGGAACTCTGATTGATCAAGGAGCAGCAGATAAACTTGGACTTTTAGGAGTTGATGTAGTAAATATATCTATTGACGGAAAAGAAAAAACACATGATGCTTTAAGAGGCAAAGGAAAATATAAAAAAGCAATAAATGCACTTGAATTGCTCAGAAGAAATGATGTTGAAACAACCATAGCATCAATTGTTTGCAAACAAAACTACAAAGAACTAACACAGGTTCTTGAGTTGGCTAAAAAATATGGTGTGACAAGTGTCAGATTCCAACCGTTCAGTTACGAATTCAAAAAAGGACATAAGGACACGAAAAGGTTTTATGTTTCAAAGGGAAAAATTGAAGACGTCGCAGAAAAAGTCAAAGAAGCAATTGATTTAGCAAACAAATATTATATCAACATAAATCCTAAATCATATATGGAACAGATTCCAATGATTGTTTGTGACAAAGTAAGGCCAACACCAGATAAAAATTGTAGGGCATTATATGACACGATTTCTATTACGAACACAGGAGATGCAGTTGCATGCTTCCCAATGGCTCGAATGTCTCTAGGAAACATTAACGAAGAGAGATTCACAAAAATCTGGCGCTCAGAAGATTATAAAGAAATTAGATCAATTGTAAAAAAAGGAGGCTGCTCTGGTTGTCTGATGAGTTGTTACGATGAGAACTTTGAGACCAGTGTCAGCGGATTAAAAACAAAGTTTGGGAGAGTAAAAAATGCCGTTAGCAGACTATTTTAGAAATAAAGTAAAGAAATGCTTACTAGTGTTTCAGAGAAACAACAGAAAGAAAGAGTTTAAGAACTCTTTGAAAGAGATTCACACTATAAAAGAAAGAATAGAACTTAAAATAAAATTATAAAAATATCTTTCCAATCTCATTCTCAACAGCATCAAAATCAGGTCTATAGGCACAGAACTGCATGCAAGGAGTTTTGCAATTCTTAATTTTTTTTCTCATTTCTCCTGCTTGTTGTGAAAACCAAATTTCCTTCAATGATTGTTTTCTTATGTCTCCGAATGAAAGATCACATAGATAACCAGTTCCAATTTGTGTTACATGCAATCGGTTGAATCCTGCATAGCAAGGTCTGCTATTGGCTTTTATTTGACCTTTGAAATATTTCTTTATTAGTTTTAAATTTGAAAAAGTGTTTTCAATTAAATCATAATTTTCTTTGCTTTTTTTCTTCAAGGCAACTAACTTTTCAATCGAAGAATCTAGATTAGAAAAATCTTTTTTATCAATCCAAACAGAACTATTAACACTTCTGAGCCTTGGTTCAGTGTTATCTACTACAACCGGCTGAAAGTTAAGACTGTTTACTTTCATCTCCTTTGCCAAATCAATCATTAAAGGAACCTCACGTAAATTATGCTTCATAATAGTAAAGGTTATACCTAAAGTTGGAAAGGAACTATCAGTATTTTTTTTATACTCACTCAATAAAGTAATGTTTTTCATAACTTTCTCAAAAACATTTTTCCCTCTTATAGCATTATGAGTTTTGGATGTTGCACCATCTAAAGACAAATGCAAGTGAGGTAAACGAGAAGAAAATATTTTTCCTAACAAACTCTTATTTAAAAGAGTTCCATTTGTGATTACAGTTGTATCCATTCCTTCTTTGTTACAAAACTCTATTAATTTGAACGAGTCTTTCCATAAAAAAGGTTCACCACCTAAGATTAAAACATTCTTAATACCCATTTCTTTTCCTTCGAATACTACTTTTTTCAACTCTTCTAACCCAAGCTCTTTTTTCACAAGTTTCTTCTTCTTATCCATATGACACATGACGCAGTTCAAATTACAGTTAAAATTTATATTGAGTTGCAGAGTATCTGGAGCTACAAGAGGATAATTGAAAAGTCTTGAAAAGTAAAAGAGATAATTCCTACCTAGTACTGAAACTATCTTCAAAACATCAAAATTATTTTTCATAGTAAGAACAATACTCTAAACTAATATTTAAGAATTCTGTTATTTAAAAGATAAAGCATCTATGAATATATTCTGTTCTATTTCAGAATTAGATCTAGTAGTTCGTTTCCACCAAACCATATAATCTATTATTCCTGTAAATACTTGCTCGTCAGATGATTTAAACTTCAAAATTTCAAAGTCTTCTATAGGCATAACAACTTTTGTCCAGTTATTGGTTGGAACAATTTGAATATTTCGGTATCTAAACTAATCATCTTCATCGGCTAACTCGAGTGTAAATTCAAAGTAATCAGTAGATTTGTAGAAAAATTCTACATAAACAAACTTTGTTATATCCACAGGCAGTAACAATCTCTCTATAAGTAAGTAATCACCATCATATGAGCTTGGTTCTACATTGATTTTTAACGAGTATTCTCCTTCGTAAGCATTATTAGAAAAATCTAGAGAAAAATATTCTTGGTTATTACCATCAAATCTAAAACCAGAAAAAGAACCAAAATTATATCCTTGCACAAACAAAGAATTGTAGGTTTGATTTGAACTTGAAATTAAGGAATTGTTTATCTTGATAGGCTTGCTCTGCGTTAAGTTTGAAATCATTAAAAGTACTATGACAACAATTATTCCTATGGCTAGAATAATCAAAAGTGTTTTTACACTAATATCATTTTCTTCTTTATCAGAATTGTCTTCAAAAATTCCTTTCTTCTTTTTCTTGACAAGTTTTTTGATCGGTTTCTTATTCATTTTATTAATTTAGTTGTCTTAGTTTATAAATATTATTTTTTACCTTTGATTTTTGCATGCACAGTTCTAAGAAATCCGTTTCGTCTAGATTTAATTTTTCTTAACTCCAAGCTTTGTTTGTCTAGAAGTTCTTGACATGCAATTGCTTCTTTGAGATAATCATATTTCTCAAAGTCCGTGATTCGTCTTATTTGTTTGAAGAACTCCGGAAGAACTTTGACGAGAACTTTCTTATCATGCGTTTTAACGAGCTTACTGATAGCATCTGGGAGAATATCAAACAATAGTTCATGCTCAACTTTAACGTTCTTGTAAAATAGGTGTGAAGATGATATAGCATCAGAAAATCTGTTTGGAAAATATTTTGCAACAAATATTAAACGCCCTCGCTCTACAAAATAATTGAACTCTCTTGATTTTGGATTGATAGTTGCAGCATATCTATGATAAACTACACTTTTTGGAACATAGACTAAATCCCATTTCTTCTTCATCCTCTGAGCATAATCAATTTCATCGTAGTAAAAGATGTAATCTTCATCAAAGAATCCAACGTCTTGTAAACACTTTTTTCTAAAAAGGATTGCTGCCCCTGAAAGATAATCCATTTTTTTCTTCACATTATACTGTCCTTTATCTTCCTCTAAAAAACCTCTGTGGTTAACATAAAAATTTGGAAACTCAATCATCCCAGCACTATTAATTCTTTTGTTGAAAAATAGAATTTTACTTCCAACAGCACCAATTTTTTTGTCAATACTAATTGTATTAATTAATTCTGAGAGCCAGTCTGGTTCGACTTTTGTATCATTATTCAAGAAAGCAACAAACTCCCCTTTTGAGAGCTGTATTCCAACATTTAGAGCCTTGCAATAATTATTATCTTTTAAAGACTTAATTTTTATTCTCTTATAATTCTTTTTTACAAATGCAACTGAAGTGTCCTTTGAATTATTATCAATCAAAATAATCTCTGTTTTTTCTTTTGGATAGTTTAAATCATTTAAGGAATTTAGACAAGTTTTCAGTAATTCTCTACCATCGTGATTTACTATAACTATAGATACTTCTGGAAGCTTTGATGTATTCATTTAAAAGACCAATCCCCATCTAATTTTATTATACCGCCCAAACTCTTAACGTCTTTATCAACTACTAAGAATGAATATTCCTTGTCATGTATGTCTAAAGCAACCGTTCCTGATTCATCATATATTGATGCAGAAACATAGTATTTGCCTTCTGTTAGAGGGAGTCTTTTAACTTTGTACATTACAGAGCCTTTCTTACTCACAGACTTCGGAATCTTATTGGCAAAAGTCGTATTCGGTCCTGTCAAAAGATTTCCTTCAGAATCATATATGGCAATCCCAAAAGTCAGTCTTTTGTATTCTTTTAATGCTTTATAGTCCAAACGAATAGTCATGTTTTTTTCAGAGAAAAAAGACGTTGTTTCTTTATTGACATGATTCATAAAAGAAACTTTTTCAATACTTATCTTTGAATGCTTATCTTTTGAAATTTTGGATTTTACAACGAGGTCTTTCTTTGTTCCCAAAACACTGTTTAGATAAATTTTGATTGTTTCAGATGGCGCACCTTGCATAATCATTTTACCATGATCCAACAAAATGGTTTTATTACTAAGTTTTAACACATAGCGCATGTCATGCGAGACAAAAACAATTGTTTTTCCCTTTTCTTTTAAAGTATCAAAAAACTCCCAACATTTATTCTGAAATTTTTCATCACCTATAGCAGTTATTTCATCCAATAAATATATGTCTGTATCAATCCATCGAATGATGGAAAATGCCAATCGGAGCTTCATTCCTTCTGAGAAATGTTTTACAGTCACATCCAGAAAATCTTCTAGCTCACTGAAGACTACAATGTGCTTAAGCTTTTTTCTGATTTCATTTCCTGTCATCCCAAATACTTTTCCTGATAGAAAAATATTATCTTTCATTGTTAAATCATAGTTAAAAGAAGCACCCATTTCTAGCAAAGAAACAATTTTTCCTTTTGTCAAAACTCTTCCTACGGTGGGTTGAATAATTTGCGCAACAGTTCTAAGCAAAGTTGTTTTTCCAGCACCATTAGGACCAATAATACCTACAAAATCACCTTTATTTACTGAAAAAGAAATATTATCAAGCGATGTTAGTAAAGAATAGTTTCTTTTAAATTGAAAAGTTGATAGACTAAGCTCTTTGAAAGTTCTTTTTCCATCATGATACAAACGAAACTTTTTAGTTACGTTTTCCAATTTAATTATTTCAGTCATATTTCTTCAGCAAACCTCACAGACATTTTTTTGAAAATCATATAACCAATAATGAAAACTGCAAAGCAGATTATTGCTGTGATTAGAATATTTTTAGGATTTGTTATAAAATTATCAAAGATGGCATTTCGAAAATCAGTGACTATTCTTGCCATAGGATTGAGAAAATAATATTTTAGGTATTGGTCAGGAATACTGGAAAAAGGGTATACGATGGGCGTAATCCAAAAACCGACAAGGAGTATGAAACTCTAGATATATACAACATCTCTGTAAATTATGTTTAACGCGGAGACAATGAATGAAGCTCCGAGAACAAAAAAGAATAATTCAATTAAAAATATTGGTATACTAAACATCATCACATGAAAAGACGCATGAAAAAACAGCATCAACACGATGAATACTATTAAATTAAGAATAAAAATAATGAAAGAAGCCAAGCACGCACCTATAACTATTGTTTGTAGAGGAAACTTTGCTTTTCTTATCAGCATCTTGTTCTCATTCATAAAACCAATACTGGAACGAGTAGCATCTGCTAAGAAGTTCCAGAGCAATATTCCTATAAGTAGAAATAAAGCATAGTTTGGCACATTGATATTGATAATTTGTGTGAACACAACATAGAGTGTTAGCAAGAATAGTAGGGGATATAATATTGCCCAAAGATATCCTAGAACCGAGCCTCTATACTTAAGTTTTAGACTGACAAGAGCAAACTCTTTAATAAGAGACCAATGATATTTTAACCCCATGAGTAAATGGTAGGCATATTAGTATAAATATGTTATTGTAAATAACGCTGTAATCGCTTCTTTGCTTGTAAAGGTTTATTCTGATGAAATAAAACCCAGAAAGTTGCTTTGATAAACTGTCCAAGAAGAATAAATCTATTTCTATTAGTTATTTTTCTGTGTTTTTTGAATAAAAGCTTGAATTTTTTTAAAGAATTTAAATCTCTATTGTAATGTGACCAATCAAACTTGTCAAAGTTAAACAATGCGCAGATAAAATTTGAAAAATATGATGAGAAATGAAAAGGATGGAGAATATTTTGTTTATTAATATTAGAAAATTTGATAATTCCATATAGTAGGTTCTTGTTTTCTAAGAAAAATCTTTTTTCGTTCGTTGAATGTTTTAGTTTGTGAACCACTACTGCATCTGGAACATAAGCAATTTTTAGGTTGAATAGATTGGCTCTCAGAAAAAAATCTGCATCTTCTAAATAAATATGATAATTCTCATCAAATAAACAATCCATTTTCTTAACTGAAGACTTTTTAACCATGAAACAAGCAGATATCTGCGGAAAGGTTTTTTCTCTTCCTACGGGATGCATCAGTTTATTGTTTTCATAAATTACTTTAGGAAAAACGATGTCAACATTTTTTATTTTATTTTTTAGTTTAGTAATGGAATTATCATCTATAATTATATCATGATCTACAAACAAAACCAATTCATTAGAAGCATTCTGAAAACCAACATTTCTAGAATAAGCAGCGCCTTTTGTTTTCTTGTTATCAATAATTTTTACTCCAAGCAAATCTAAGTGTTCTTCCGAATCATTAACAACAATAATTTCATTTACACCTTGTTTATTTATAGAAGAAATACAATCCTTTAGTTCTTTTAATCCTGATAGATATGGTATGATAACGGATATCATTTTAGTTTTTTATAGATAGATTCAATTTTCTTAGCAATTTTCTCAATTTCATACTTCCTGCATTTTTGAAGGTTATTGCCAACAATTTGATTGTAAGATGATTTTCTTTTAAGAAGGAAAGAAACTTTCTCTGCAATGGCTTCTGCAGATAATTTAACTACAAAACCTGCTTTATTTTCGTTAATAACATCTTCAGCTGCATTCCATTTGTGACTAACACCTATGATTGGTAATCCACAAGCCATAGCTTCAATTACTACAATTCCAAACCCTTCTAAAATAGAGGGAGAAACAAATATCTTTGAAGATTTCATAAGAGCATAAACATCCTTCTGATCTGGTAAAAAATCCTTGAAAGTTACGTTGTTTTCAATGTCCAGTCTTTTTGTTAACTGTAACAAGCGCTCTTTTTCAGGGCCTTTACCAACAATTAAACAAGAAACATTTGAAAAATCATGCTTAAGAATTGTTACGGCCTTCAAAATGTAATCAACATTCTTGTGAGGCATTAATCTGCCACAGTATATAAGGTCAAATCTTTCCTTTGCAGGCTTAATTGCATCAATAAGATCAAAATCAATTGCGTTTGGGACAACGTCCACTTTTGCATTTGGATTTATTGCAAGCAAACGCTTCTTAGTTCTATCAGAAACAGAAATATGTGTTTTCGTAAGTTTTGCAACCTTTCTTTCAATCCACCTTGCAAATGGAGCTACAAAACCAACGTATCCTTTCCAATAATCATCCCAAACTTCATGCCAAGTAATAACAAAAGGAATTTTCTTTGCATTAGCAAACCATTTAGATGTGAAAACAGAGAAGTAAGGGAAAGCTGTACAGTCAACAACATCAAAGTCTTCTTTGAAAAGATGTTTTTTTAGTTTTAAAGCAAAAATTATGGGTTCAATATAGGTTCGTTTGCTTTTTTTATACAAACCCTTGGATGTGTATACACCGTGCATAACAATGTCATCGTGAACAATAATATCTTTTCCTTTCCATAGTTTTGCACCAAAGAAATGCACTTCGTGACCTATTCTTATGAGTTCTTTAGCAAGCAAGTAATTCCTCTCCTCAGCCCCCCCAACATTGAAAGGATAGATCATGTCATAAACCATAGCTATCTTCATTAAACAAAGATACCTAATGATTGTTTAAATAGTTTATCAGAAAAATGGTGGGCCCGCGGAGATTTGAACTCCGGACCACTCGATTTCTGCACTCAGAAATCATAGATTTCTGGTGTCCTCGCGCTCACACGCTACGGATATCAGTCGAGCACTCTACCAGGCTAAGCTACGGGCCCAAACGATTAAAAAATGCGCCTCCGGCCAGGATCGAACTGGCGACCAAACGGTTAACAGCCGTTCACTCTACCGTTGCTCCACATCTGAATTCACAGAATGTGTCTAAGCTACGGAGGCGCGATTCGGTTATACAATTGTACGAAACCTGATACTACAAAACTATCAATTTCTTTATAAAACTTTCTGCAATTCTTAGGAATAAAGAACACGACATGGTAACCTGCAGCCTCATAACTCTTAATTTTAGTTTTTAAGTAATCAAGCCTTTCTTTTGTGGGATTATTCCAAAAAGTACATTCAATAATAACATTACCTAGAAAAAAATCTGGAAAGAAAACATGTTCTTTAATTCTTAAACATGATTCATATTGAAAATTTATATTTTCTAGGTGTAGAAAATCAAAAACTTCTTTCTCAAGTTTATTTCTCACTTTGATTCCTGCAATAGTTAATACTTTGTACCTACCTATCTTTTTAAACTTCCTATATTGGTCTAAATAATATTTTGTTGGATTATTTAATTTCATATTTTGATGCCATTTGGAACTACCCTGGTTCAACTTTCTTATTGTTTCAGTTAATTCATTTTTTGAAATCTTTTGCCGTATTAAACTCATCCCGCCTTTTTTCTTGCCCCAATTTTGTGGGAGTTCCATAATAATATCAGTTTTAAGCTTGTTAAAATCAAGATTTAAGAATTTCGCGAGTTTTTTTGCACGAATCTTTGGTAAGTTAGTAATCTCAAGTTTATACTTATAAAAAGAAGATTTTGGAATATTAACTGCTAAACTCAGATTCTTTTCAGTGCCGGCTTTCTTTATTGCTTTTAAAACTAATTCTCTTTGTTTCCCAGCTTTGAATTTTAAAAACATTTTATTTCAGCGTCTATTATTGGATAAAATGTTTTTGCATTAAAAAGCTTTATGGGAGAATGTCCAGTGCTAGAAAGAAATTACTTTTTCCTATGAACAGCTCGACTAATTGGTGCTTTAAAACTCACCAACAAACCAATGACTAAAACAAGCAAGAAAACAACTACTTTAGAAGGAAACTCAGGCGCAGAGATGAGGTCTTCACAGACACAACTTTCTATATGATAACCATCTTTACAACTAACCGCAGCTTGTTGAAAACAATTATCATCATAAGTAGCAAAATCAAATGCACCAGTACAAGGAGGGGGTCCAAAAAACTCACAGGTTATAATTGCAACACAGGCACCAAAACAAATATCATCACAATCAAAAACACCTGTACCATCAGCACCATCATCCCAAGTTGTACCATCACAAGCAGTAAAAGAAGCAGCAAAACTAATGGATAGTAAGAATACAAAAGCAAAAACTAATAATTTCTTCATTAAAAAAAAAAGTGTTAAAACAAGTATAAAAAGCTAACTATTTTTTCTTCATGAATTTGAAAGCAAAGAACCAAAACAGAAAAAAGAATACTAAGAACAAAATTATGCCTATATTTGTGTGAAAGGAGTTAATAGCAAAATCTTTTGATATAAAAGCACCAACAATGATTATTAAATAAACTCGCAACAAGTTCAATAGAAAAGTACCAATCAAGCCAGGTATAAACAACAACAAAGCTCTTTTAACACTAATCTTTGGCAAGTTGACAAGCACAAGAATCACATACAACAAAATAAATAATCCTAAACTGTCAACTCCAGAGCAAACACCATATATTCCAACCATAAATCCTTTTATCCCAATAATTTTGACACCGTCTTGCACATGATCCATTATAACCGGATGAAAACCAGTAATGAAAAAAATAAAATATAATGACTTAGCAACAATAAATGCAAAGAACTTCCACAATGACTGTATAAACTCTGAGAACCACCAAACCCAGTAGGCAAAGATTGTTGATAGAATTAATTCCAACCAACCCCTTCTAACAATAAATTTACTAAAATCAAATCCAAAGATTGCTATGAACAAGAAAATAATTCCTAGAATCTTGAAAACAAAGCCTAATTTGAATAAGAAAGTGAAACCGAAAGAGTGATTTTTTTTAACATACAATAAAAATTCTCTCTCAGCATCCTGCCATGAAGCGCCACTATCAATCGTTGTAAAACTATTTGCTTCTTGATAAATATCTTGTGTTGACAAAGCAATATAATCTACCACTCCTTTCTTGTAAAGAACAAGTTCATTCTTTCCAGTTAACAATACGTGCGCAGGAATTTCAAGCCCCATCCAACCGAATTCTTTATTTGGCAAAGATGAATAAGCAACCGTAACATTGAAAGTGTGATTATTTATGTCTAAGAAAACATTAGAGCCTAAAACTCCATTTCTATCCGCATCTTCCCAGTAGCCATGCCAGATAACTTTATTCTCAAAATCATCTAAATCATCTATAAAAATTGTTTTTTTGAAAAGCATAAAATCATTATCAATAGACTCGGAAAAATATTCTCCTTTATCCGATATTAAAGAATAACCAAATATTCTTCCTCCATCAAAATTAATTATTTCTTCATTTACAAAAACTCCTTCGGAAACCAGATCAGACATACTAACTTGAGTTGAAAAAGCAGAGAGGAAACACAGGAAAGCCAATACAATGAATAAAGCCGACCATTTCCAATTAAAATTCGACCCTTTAAATTTATTTAATTTAACTCTTAAAATAAAGAGCCATAGTAAACTTGAAACAACTCCCAACTTTAATATTATCAAGAAGAAGAAAGAAGCTCTTATTGACCAAATATAATGAATATCTAAGAATGTACTAAACCAAAGAGGTATAATAAATAGCAAAACTAGGGCGAAGATTGAGAATTGTAATAATAAAACCTTGAATTTCATAAAAAATTGAATTCAGTTATTGTTTAAATAATTATCTTTGAAAATTAATTTTTTAGATAAATAAAAACAAATTTATTCTCTTCAATACCGCTCTTCCCAACAGAAATTGATTTATACAAGAAATAATCTTTTTCTATAGTCTCTTTTACTGATTGAACATCTTGATAATCTATGCTTTGCCAATCATCAATGTCTGAGAATATAACTAAAGCACCATATTCGGGAGTAAGATATGAATCATTATTATAGTAATCAAACAAGGAATACATATCCCAATACGCATAAACATCTTTCATACTTTGTGAGTAATCATAATAGACTCTTGAACTTGAATAATAATCAAATACATAACCATAAATCTCTGTTTTGGGAGATGACTTCTCAAACAAGTATTCATAATACAAATAAACACCAACAGAATCAACATTCAACACATCAACTTCTGCAGCAGCCAAGCGAATATTGTCATCATAGAACTCATTGTTCAACAAAGGCAGATAACCCATCAAAAATATTATAGTTGAAGATAGTAATATTGCTGTAACAATAAAACTTAAGACTGGTTTACGGAATTTTGCAATGAAAATAGCTGCACCAAACACTATGGCTGGAAAAGCAGGCATCATATACCTCAGAGTTGTACCATGAAAGAATATGAATGGAAATAAAACCCAAACCAAAAGCAACAAATATGTTAATCGAAGTTTGAAAAAGAACAATATGATAAAAAGAATGAAGAAAATAATTATTAATGGATTCAATTGAAAGAAAAAGCTAATTGGGCTAACGTAATGATCAGGTCTGCTGATAAGATTTACTTGGGCAAGATCCATTAATGATTGCTTTGAAAAGAAGTTTGATTTAACTATTATCAAGAATAAAAATACTAAAAACAGAATTACTCCGGAAATTAACAATCCAATAATTGTTTTCTTTTTTTCAAAATCAATTTTTTTCTTCTCAATGAAAAACATAACTAACATAGTCAAAACAAGAAAAATGATGGCAGAGATCTTAGAAGTTACTGTTAAAAATAAAACAATTATTAACAATGGATAACTCCACCAATGTTTTTTCTGCATAAAATAATGAAAAACAAGCAATGATAATAAAACAAAGAAAACCGTTGGAACATCCACTAATAGCATGGAGCTTTGTGCCAACATATTTGGTATTGCAATTATGAGAAGAGAAGATATTATTGCGACTTTGCGGTTAAACAGATTCTTAGCAAGCCAAAAAGTAAGAATTGGAATAAAAGCATATAATATTGACATTATAATATGAATAAAAATAATTGACTCCCCAAATATTTGAAATAATACACCCATAACAATCGGCATCGAATGGAAGCGATAATCATTCAGCTCTGGAGTCCCAAAATCAGATAAGAAACCGGAAACACCATTCAACTCAACATATTTTGCAACACCATAGAACTCTGCGACATCAGGATTAGGCGTTGGTGAATTCCAAGTCAAAGAAGAAAGCAAGAAAGCAGCGACAAAAATTGTTATTAAAAAATGTTTATTGCTCAATTTAAAGTTTATCCTGGAAATAAAATAAGATGTGAGACACACAACTATTAAAAATGTAAAAAACAAAGTTGTATTCACATAATTAATTATCCAAGCCCAGGAGAAAAGCATTGTCTCGTCCATATTAACATTCTGAAACATTAAATAGAAGGACAAAAACAAAACTACTGAAACAACAATCATTAAGATTAAAGAACTCAAATTAATATTGCCAAATATCTTTTTTTTATCCATCCAATATCTTAGAAGAATTTTTCTTTATTAAATCTTCGAAAATCACTTAGAAAATTTGTATTTATAGAGATGACCGAGTTGTTTCAAATACTCTGCTTCTACACCAACACCAATTTTACTAGAACCAAAAGAACGATTCAAGAAAGTGAAAGGAACTTCAACAACCTTGTTATAATGACCCATCACTAATATCTCGAGCAATATCTTATAGCCGTAAGCTTCTAGAGAAATATCTTTAATAACACTTCTTTTCATAGCAAAGAAGCCAGACATAGTATCTTTCACAGGAGTCAAAGGTCTTGCTAATAACTGAGCACCCCAAGATAATAGTTTTCGATGAAAAGGCCACTCCTCAGAACCACCACCTTTAACTAGGCGGCTACCAACAACTAAATCAGCGTGTTTCAAAGCATCTAACACTTTAGGCAAAACATCCGGCGGGTGACTAAGATCAGCATCCATTACACATAAAGTGTCACCTTTAGCAAACTTAAAACCATCAATAACTGCAGAAGATAAACCACGTTTATTTTTACGTAACAAGACCCTGACATTGTGTTTCTTAGCCAAGCTCCTCGCAACTTTTGCCGTACCGTCCGGAGAATTATCATCCACAACTACTATCTCGTGCTTATAGTTACCATTTAAGACGTCATGAATCTTAGGAATTAATAAACTAATATTCTGAGCTTCATTAAAAGTTGGCACAATAATAGATATGATCCCCATACTATGAAGAAAGATTAATAAAGTTAATAAATATTTCTAAAAGTATGGGTAATAAAAAGCTAAAGATCGCCATATTCATACCTGCTTATAATGCTGGTAAAACTTTGCCAATCGTTCTTGATAGAATACCAGAAGATATTAAGAATTCTGTTTCTGAAATATTCGTTGCTGATGATGGTAGCCAAGACAATACCTATCTTATAGGTGTAGGATACAAAAAACTAAAAGGCGGGAAAAACCTAAAAGTGTACCAACACCAAAAAAACAAAGGTTACGGCGGCAATCAGAAATGGGCTTACAATTATTGTATAAAAAAAGGATATGATGTGGCAGTAATGCTGCATGGTGATGCACAGTATGCACCAGAGATGATTCCAAAGCTCTTAGAACCATTCCAAAAAGACACTGCAGACATGGTGTTTGGCTCAAGAATGACTGGTGACCCATTGAAAGGAGGCATGCCAATCCATAAATATTGGGGGAACAAAATCTTAACATGGATTGAGAACAGGATATTAAAGCTAAAACTTTCAGAATATCACTCAGGATATAGATTATACAGTTGCAAAGCTCTAAAAAAAATTCCTTTCAACAAATGTTCAAATGACTTCCACTTTGACACAGAAATATTGATACAATTCAAAATTGCAAACTTAAGAATCGCAGAAATGCCAATACCAACTTATTATGGGAAGGAAAAATGTCATGTTAATTTATTAGGATATGCGATGAATATTATTAAATCGGTCGTTCAATACTATTTTCATGCAAAGAAAATAAAAACATATGAGAAGTTTAAACTATAAACAATGAAAAAAAGAAAATCAAAGAATTATGGGGTTATGAGAGAACTTTGGATGTTCATGAAAGAAAATAAGAAATGGTGGTTACTCCCAATCATTATAATGCTGATTCTCGTAGGAATACTAATTGTTTTAGGACAGAGCACACCATTAAGTCCTTTTATATATCCACTTATTTAATTTCCTTCTTGAAGAAATGAATGAAATTTTTGTCGTTCAAATCTTGGAAAAAGTCCATTATTTGTTTCTGAGACAAAGAAGGAGTTGCATCTTGTACAGAATTAACAACTTCTTTGACAGTTCTACTTCCATCTGATAATGAGCAAACTAAGTATTGAGAATAAGTTAAATCTCTTTTTTTATCAGGAGAAAATATTCTTGGCTTAAAAAAATAATTTTGATCATCATTTTCTAGAGCACCAACAAATATAGGATACAAATTAAATATTTCAACATTAACAATTTCTTTCTTTGCATCTTCTTTAGATAACTTTTCAAAACATGACTGCAAGAAAACAAGTTCATAACCAGAAACAAAACGATTATTTCTAATAACTATATCTCCTGATTCTGATTTTTCATTCAGAGTTTTTACATAATTCATCATCTTTTTCTGCGACAAACCGTTTTTTACTTGGTAGTTTTGACTATTCAAAATTGTTACACCCCATTGTGCAGGATTATCATAAATGGGAGAATATTTACTCAAGTGAAAATGATGTAGAATCACAAAATCGACATATTGTTTGTTTCTAACAAGAAAATCAACTGTTTGATCTGCTTCTTTGGATGTTTCAGTTGGAAAACCAAAAAGTGTCCACACAAGATTAGCAAACCCTATGTTATGAGCTCGTTTTAATAAATCTTCATTGTCCTTAACATTAGTTCCTTTTTTCATAGAATCTAAAACTCTCTGCGAACCCGACTCTATTCCAAAAAATAAAGCCCTAAAACCAGCTTTATACATAACATTTAATATTTCATCAGAAAAAGATTTTTCAGCTCTAGCATAAGCATAAAAATATTTGTTTTTCCACCCCTTATTAATAACACCTTCACTAATCTGCTTGAATCTTTTGGGAGATATAAATTCGTCATGAAAATGTATGAAACTAACATTATATTTCTTTTTGTAATCATCAATTAAATCTAAAACTTTATTTATTTTCAAAGCCTGATACTTATTTCCATAAATTGCATGATGTCCGCAGAAAGCACATTTTCTCCATGCACAGCCCCTACTGGTTTGCAATGGAAGAACTTTTACAGGCGAATAATACTTATCCAGACTAAACTTTGAAAAATCAGGTTTTGGAAGCGAATTAAAGTCAGAATTTGGAGTGTCATTATTTACTATTATACGGCCATGTTTGTTTTGTATTATTCCAGGAACATTTATTTTGTCTTCTCGAAATTGATTGTAAAGCATTGGAAAAGAATTATCTGCCAAACCTCTCATCACAAAATCCGGATTAAAAAAACCAAATATTTTCTTAGGATCATAAAAAATTGAGAATGGACCACCAACTACGACTGGTATGTCTGTCTTTTGTTTTAGAAGTTTAATGGTTTCTTGAATAAACACGTTATTAGGATCCCAAACTGAAAACGCAACCATAGAAGGTTTCGCTTTTATTATATCATTATACAAATCTTTAATAAAAAAAATGTCTTGTGAATCCATTTTATGAACATAGAATCTCAGAATAAAAAATATGCTTTGAACCACCTTTGATATTTCTTCAGAAATACTTTTATTAAGATAAACACCCATATTATTAGAAATAGATTTGGCATATAGATTGCCTAAATAATTCTTGAAATTCTTATCTCCATAGTATTTAATTAAAGTACTGATATGAGCGAAAGAATCTTTTTCTTGTTTTGAAGCGCTGGTTAAAGAAGGTTGATTCAGGACTAAACTTATAATCTGCTCAGGATTATATACTAATATATTCTTAAGAAAACGCACTGAACCTTCAACCAAATGTGTTTTGATGTTCGCTTGTTTACAAGATCCAAGAATATGACCTAACCCTAAATCAGGATAGAAGTTAAGTATGATATCTTGTTGCTCTATGATTGTTAACATTTAATTCTCCAAATAAAGTCTCTATTAAATAGGAATATTAATATAACTATTAAATTTTTCTAATATGGGGCGATGAAAAAAAGTATTTTTAAAACTATTCCACGTTGGATTATAATAATTATTATAGTCTACACTCTGATTTTTGGATTTATTTCTCTTGATAGACATAACACCTTTCACAGTGGTTGGGATTTAGGAATATTTGAAGATTCCATGCACAATACATTCAAAGGCAAGTTTTTTTATAATAATGATTTTGAGATGAATTTCTTAGGAAATCATTTTAACTTATTTTACATTCTTTTCGCACAACCAATATATTACATATTTCCATTTACAGGCACCATACTCTTTTTACAAGCATTCTTCTTAATAATTGGGGTTATACCATTATATTGGTTGACAAAACTCAAACTAAAGAAAGAATACTTTGCTAGAATTATAGTTATTACATATGCATTGTTTCCCATTACATGGATCATTAACCTAGAAGATTTTCATCCAAATATATTCGCAGTTCCACTCATATTATTTGTATTTTATTACATGGAAAAAAAGGATTGGAAAAAATACTTTGTTTTTCTCGCATTACTTCTCATGGTTCAAGAAGAAATAGCTTTTATTGTGATGGCCTTAGGAATATACATGTTATTGGTAAAAAATCGAAAAATAGGGCTACTAACGCTTATTATAGGATTATTATGGCTTCAATTAGTTGTTGGATGGATCATGCCTCAACTTAATACTAGCGAAGCATTTGGAGAAGGATACTTTTTTATGAATTTAAGATATGATTATCTCGGAGAAGATTTCTCTGAGGCTGCAAAAACCATAGTTCTTAATCCTGTTCGCGCATTTACACACACACCAGCGGATAACAAAATTACTTTCATATTATTTTATTTGAAAGCGTTCATATTTATTCCTTTATTATCGCTTTCTTTCATTGTTTTACTCCCAATAATATTATTAAACACATTATCTACAGATAGTTTCCAAATATGTCCTAATTCTCATCATAGTGTATACTTAATTCCAATGTTATTTGTTTCGTTTGTATATGGTTTAAGAAATATCCAGGAATGGTTTTCGACAAGAATTGCAAAGATAGCTATAATAATTTTTCTAGTTTCAATAATTATTACATCAGGCATGTTGGGAGTTGCTCCTTGGTTCGTAAAAGAACCCGTTGTAAATGATCAGTTCTTCGGTGGGCAAGGATGCTTTAAGAATGAATATCGTTTGATTTCCAAAACAGAATTTCATCCAACACAAAAACATTACAAGGAAATGCACGAACTCTTAAAAACTATCCCCATGAATGTCTCCATTATTGCTGCACAACATGTATACCCACACTTGATAAAAAGAGATTCAACTAAGTCATTTCACTTTTTCGATTTAGAGTATTCAAGTAAAGAAAAGATATTACAAGAAGAATCTGATTATCTATTAATAGATCCGAGTGATGTTTGGACTGCATTTGAATCAGAAATGTATGAGGGTGAAAACTATCAGTTAAGTATTTATGGATATAAAAAGATTTATGAACTTGATGGAATATTCTTGTTCAGAAAAGGTGATTAAGACGAGAATAATAGGAATTATAGATAGCCAAAACGATTGCGGCGTGGCTTTGATGGATAAAGAGAGAATAGTCAGCGCCATTAATGAAGAGAGAATTGTGAGAAAAAAACTCATTGGTGGCTTTCCAACTCATTCACTCAAAAAGATTCTTAGTTACAACAAATTAAAAGAAAAAGACATTGAAGTTATACTGGTTTCAGGACTCTGTACACCACCTGTATTTGCTAGACAATTTCGATCCCTACAAAAAACGGAGTATGACGTACGAAAGAAGAAATATAACAAGTTTACAAAAGTTTTATCAGATTTTGCTCAGGGAAAACTAAAGATTCAAACTTCAAAACCAAAATCATGGTTTGGAATGTTAGAAAAACCTTTCCTCAAAGCAGTTATCAGAAAAGATCTACCCCAGAAATTGAAAGGTAAAGAAATTAAATTCTATGATCATCATTTATGTCATGCAACAGGTGCTTACTTTACTCAGGAAAAAGATCATGTTTTAGCAATAACTGCTGATGGATGTGGAGATGGAGTTTCTTTCACAGTGAATATTTGTAAAGATCGCAAAGTTAAGAGAATATACGAAGCAAAAGCAAAGGACTCCTATGGATGGTTTTACGGACTTATAACTATGGCTCTTGGTTTTCAGTGGCATAAACACGAAGGAAAAGTAACAGGATTAGCTGCAAGAGGAAACGCCAAAAATGTTAAACTTGAGTTCCCATTTATTTCCAAAAAAGGTGAAGTTAAGTATTTAGGCAGTCATATGCCCAATGACATAAAAAAAATGATTTCTTCATATTCCATGGAGGATGTTGCTGCGTGGGTGCAAACAGGTTTAGAAGAACATGTGACTAAAGTAGTTCAATATTGGGTTAAAAAAACTGGTGTTGGAGACTTAGTTGTCGCAGGCGGCTTATTTGCTAATGTTAAACTGAATCAGTTGATACATGAATTACCTGAAGTTAATTCGATTTATGTGTTTCCTCATATGGGTGATGGAGGTCTCGCATTAGGAGCTTGTCTAGCCCATACAAAACCTAAGCCAAAACCATTAGACACACTATATCTGGGACCAACATATGACGATAAAGAGATAAAAACAGCATTAGATAAAAGCGGTTTAAAATTTAAGAAAACCAAAAATGTCGAAAAAGAAATTGCAAAATTACTAGCCAAAGGAAAAGTTATAGCAAGATTTAATGGAGCAATGGAATTTGGGCCAAGAGCTCTTGGAAACAGATCAATATTATATCACACAAAAGACCCAAGTGTAAATGACTGGTTGAACAAGAAACTTAAAAGAACAGAGTTCATGCCATTTGCACCTGCAACTCTTTGGAAAAAAAGACATGAATGCTACAAAAATTTGGAAGGAGCGGAGTTCACAGCTTGCAACATGACCATAACTTTTAACTGTACAGAAAAAATGAAGAAACAAAGTGCAGGCGTTGTACATATAGATGGAACCGCCAGGCCACAGTTAGTGAAAAAAGAAGATAATGAAAGTTTTTATAATATAATAAAAGAGTATCACAAGATAACAGGCATACCAAGCATCATCAATACAAGCTTCAACATGCACGAAGAACCAATAGTAATGACACCCGAAGATGCAATCAGAGCTTTCAAACAAAGCAAGCTAGATCATCTGGCGATAGGTGAATATTTGATATGAATATCGATTTCAAATCAAAAAAAACTGCATTCATAATTTTTGTTATAATTGGAATAATATATACTGCACCATTAATTTCTAATTTAGGCTCAATTGTAGAGGGTGCTTATAATATTGATTGGGATTATAACTTGAACGTTAACCATGTAGCTAGAGAAAGCATAATTGAATATGGACAATTTCCTCTTTGGAATTCTTATTCTTGTGGTGGAAATGTTCTTTTCAGCAATCCTTATTCAAGTTTTTTATATCCTGGATTCATCTTTGTCTTGATCTTTAAAGAAATTGTTGGATTAAAGATTTTGATGACAGTGCAAATAATAATTGGGATGTACGGAATGTTTTTGCTTTCTAAACATTATAAATTTGAAAAATACTCTGCTTAT
>JACKQG010002274.1_pt1 | contig 25349 bp, 22 predicted proteins | sample 8237621 | NCBI WGS metagenome assembly JACKQG01 (sample SAMN15677084, study PRJNA649215) | marine metagenome | biome: marine; feature: Black Sea; material: saline water; isolation source: suspended particulate matter (SPM) from the Black Sea western gyre | collected 2013-06-09/2013-06-10 | depth... | reverse complement strand
CCTTAGTATGCGGAGTTTATGCCCATGTGGGTGCTTTTTAATTTTGTCATTCCTTGCTATCAAACAAAAATCCTAATTTTTCAAGGTACCTTTCAATGATAACTTCATGTCGTATTTATCCAAAAGATAGAGAATATATTGACTGTTTCATTTGTTTCAATTCGGACAATGTGAAACACTGCACTCTCTGCCCACCCCTGTTTTATCCCCTGGCAAGTAGGGATCCGTGTAATGGTGAACATTTCGTCGTCTCTCTATGTTTCATATTGTTTTCAGTGATTGACAAGGTTGCGTTTTGTTTTATATGCGTTGTATCTTGTTGATATTGTGTTGGTTTATGTTTTTCTCGAAGAGTGGCATGCAGGTTGCATTTTGTTTCCTGTGTCTATAACTGTTTCAAACAGCCAACTATGTTTAATGTGTAACTGTTTAAGGAGAGGGTAAAGGATGTCATCAATTTCTTTGTATTGCAGTAAGTTTACAAACGAAAACGAAATTGTGAAAAAGATTTCTGACAGTTTTGGTCTGGAAGTCGTCAATGATGCGGATATTATTAAACGAGCTTCGGGAAAATTCAACGTTGATCGGGTTAAGCTTGAACGCTGTCTTTATAATGACACTTCAGTCTTTAATAAATTCACCCATGATCGCGAACGTTGTGTTGCCTTGCTTAAGGCCACCCTTGCCGACAGTCTTTTGAAGAATAACTGCCTGTATTATGGTTTTATATCTTTTCTCATTTCAGCTGATATTACCCATGTCCTGAAAATATTAGTATCTGATAACAAAAAGCTCAGAAAACAGATTGCTGCTTCTGAAGGTGTTTCTGAAAAAGATGCGAAGAAGTTAATCAAAAAGAATGATCATGAAATTATCAGCTGGGTCGATTTCTTATGCCGGAAAGATGCATTTGATCCATCTCTCCATGATATCGTTATCCCTGCTGGACAGATAGAAAAAGAGAATGGTTTTGAAGTAATAGAGTCTCAATGGCGGAATGATAATATCCAGGAAACAGAGGCTTCAAAACAGGCGGTTAAGGATTTTAAGACAGCTGCTGTTGTTGATCTCGCGCTTTTGAAAAATGGTCATAACATGGATGTCAGTGTTGAAAATGGTCAGGTGGTTCTCTATGTAAACACCTCTACTTTTAATTTCAGCAAACTGGCAAACCGGCTGTCAATTATTGCCCATTCCATTAAGAATGTTACAGGTGTTGATGTTAAAAAAGGCGATGGCTTCCGTACCTCTATTTATCGGGATCAGGAATTTGAACTGCCGCCCAAGGTCCTTCTTGTCGATGATGAAAGAGACTTTGTCCAGACTTTGTCAGAAAGGCTGAAGATTCGTAATTTTGGATCCCATGCAGTTTATGACGGCCAGCAGGCCCTTGATTTTATCCAGTCAGACGATCCTGACGTAATGGTTATTGATCTGAGAATGCCTGGTATTAATGGTATAGACGTACTTAAACAAGTAAAACAAACGAATCCTGATATAGAAGTTATAATTTTGAGTGGACACGGTTCCCTTGAAGACGAGCAGGCATGTATGGAACTGGGTGCTTTCTCTTTTCTTCATAAACCGGCTGATCTTGAGAAACTTTCAGAAACAATTAAGGCCGCATACGCCAAAATAGCTTCTGGTATTAATTATCAGCATTCTGATTTATGAATGAAATGTTTTGTTCATAGGAAAACTGATGACTTTAAAAGAATAAGGGGAGAGGAGAATGATTGAAGATTTAGAAGCCAGCGTTTTGCTGGTAGATGATGAAGAGGATTTCCTGGAAACTCTTTCGGCGCGACTTGAAACCCGCGGGTTGAAGGTGAACTCTGTTACCAGTGGTGCAGATGCCGTTGCCGATGTGGATGGAAAAGAATATGACGCAATTGTCGTGGACCTGGCCATGCCTGGTATAGACGGCATTGAAACATTAAAACGCATAAAGCAGAAATATCCGGATATGGAAATTATCATGCTCACCGGGCAGGCCACTGTCAAGAAGAGCATTGAGGCTATGAAACATGGTGCTGGAGACCTGCTTGAGAAACCCGTGGATCTGAAGGTGCTGCTGGAAAAGATAGGTGAAGCCAAGCATAAGCGGATGCTGGTAGTGCAAAAGAAAAGTCAGGAGGAAGTGAAAAACATTCTTAAAAGCAAAAGCTGGTAACAAATTTTGTTTATAGGGGTATTGCAGCTAATTTTATGCCAGGCGTTTTGAAAAATTAAAGGAGGAAGCTTATGGCTTCAGATACATTACTTGTAAAAGATGTTTTAATTCCGATCGAGAGGTACCCGCATCTCAATGAAAACAAATCATTGTACGATGCTGTTCAGGAATTCAGGGAGTTTACAGTAGGGGAAAAAAATCGGCTTCGTTATGCAGAAATGTTGGTTGTCAATGATAAGAACCAGTTGGTTGGGAAAATTGATTTAAATGGCGTTCTCCATGCGTTGGCGCCAAGCCTTTTTGCTTCTGAAAAAGTCGGCAAATACGAAGGAATGGGTTCTGACTTTCCAAACCTTGTAATACTTCTGGAAGAATCTTTTTTGAAAACATGCGCGGAGCAGAGATCTGTTCCGGTAAAAGATTTCATGTCAGAAATCAAGACTACCGTTACAGGCGATACGCCCATGTTGAAGACATTAATGCTTATGATGAATGAAAAAAATCATACTTTTCCTGTTGTTGAAGGCAACAAGGTCATCGGTGTTATTCGGCTGGAAGAAATATTTTTAGATCTATGCGGTCACTGCAAATTATAAAAAGGATTTGAGGATTAATAATAATGACAGACACAGGACAACAAACTATGAGTTTACCTGACGCAAAAAGCTCATTCGACTGGAAACGATTGATTTTTATGATGACAGGCATTGGATTATTTGTATTTGTTTATTACTGCCCGCCATGGCCGGACGCCGTTGATCCGCTTGGCGAGCATTTTGTATTGAGCCAGGAGGCTAAAGGAGCACTGGCGGTATTTCTGCTGGCAGCCACCTGGTGGGTATTTGAAGTTGTTCCCATTGGTGTAACAAGCTTGACCATTGGTGTGGCCCAGGCATTGTTCATGATCCGTGACCCCAAGGTTGCATTCAAGGATTTCATGGATCCTTCCGTTCTTTTCATTTTTGGTTCCATAGTTATTGGTATGGTTTTTACCAAAACAGGGCTGACCAAGAGGATTGCCTATAAAATGCTTTCCATTGTCGGTGAAAAGACGAGCATGATTTATCTTGGGTGTTTCGTCATGACATCAGCACTCACCCATGTCATGGCCCATACAGCCGTTGCCGCGACCATGTTCCCCCTTCTTATGGCCATTCATGCTCTCTATACAGACGATAATAATCCTACCAAATTTGGTAAGGGCCTTTTTATCGGTATGGCCTATGTGGCTGGCGCCGGCAGTATTGTCACCCTGCTTGGTGCAGCACGTGGTGCTGTTGCCCTCGGTTTCTATAAAGACATCATGAACGTTGATATCAGCTTTTTTCAGCTCACTTATTATATGTTTCCAATCGGTTGGCTGATGACCTTTATTCTTTGGGGATTTTTCATGATCGTCATGAAACCGGAGAGAAAAAATATTCCGGGCCTTAAGGATAAAGCAAAACGGATGTACTCGGAACTGGGTGGATGGAGCAGGAATGAAGTTCTTACAGCACTGATTGTTGTTTTAACTATTCTTGTTATTGCCCTGAAAAACTTTGTTCCTGCCCTTGATGGACTGCATAAAACAGGTATCCTTCTCTGTTCAACCATTGCTTTCTTCCTGTTGAATATTCTTGATGTTGATGATCTCGAAGAAATTCCCTGGAATATTATTCTTCTTTTCGCAGGTGCCATGTCCATCGGGTTCTGTCTCTGGGAAACCGGTGCCGCTAAATGGATGGCTGTCAATTGGCTGGTACTCTTTCAGGATTCTCCTGGTATCGTCTTTATACTTGGTATGGCCTTCTTTGTTATGATGATGACTAACTTCATCATGAACGTTGCCGCCATTGCCATTTCCCTGCCGGTAGCCCTTGTTATTGCACCGTATCTCGGTGTGACAGGTGAGGTCATTCTGTTCTCCGCTCTGGTTGTTGCCGGTATGCCCTTCCTTCTTCTGGTTGGTGCTGCACCCAATGCCATTGCCTACAACTCAAAACAGTTCACCACTGGAGAATTTTTCATGTGGGGTGTTCCAGCCAGTATCATTCTCATGCTGGTTACCTGGCTGGCTGTTGGGGTAATCTGGCCCCTTATGGGAATGCCGGTATCCGTACCCGTTCCGATGTAGAAGATACCGCTTGACACCTTGTGTTGCCGCCGGTAGTAATCAATAGTTTGTTTTACGAGATTACTATGGCGGTAACACTTTAAACCTGAGAGTTTCCTGTATTTGAATATCTTCTGATATCCTTTACCCGGGAAACTCTTGGTTTTTTCCTGCTACAACGCCATACAGCAATACAACGTATGAACCCCCACAATTTTTTTACACTCAATAACATTGCTGTTTCAGAAATACTGAATGGTGTGCCCCACGGTATTGCTGTCGTTGATACCGACCTTCGTCTGGTGGAGATGAACCACTCCCTTGAATCCCATGTTGGATGCACAACCACGGCAGCCTGTGGTGTTTTTGTTGATTCCATCCTTCGAAGCAGCCTCGGACATAACAATCAGGTCTTTCATGATGTTCTGGAATCCGGAGTAACGGTTTCCTTTGAAGGTGACATCATTAACAAGCATCATAAAAAAATTCCCATTCAATTTACTGCCTCCCCTCTAAAGGATCATAATCAAAACACAGTTGGCATTCATGTGCTGCTTGAAGATATTTCGTATCTGCAGTCAGTGGACCAGAAACAATGTTCAAAGGGATGTTCGGCAGAAATCATAGGTCACAGTCCCAAGATGCAGGAGATCTTTGATCTTATGCCTGTGCTTGCCCAGACCGATGCCTCGATCCTTATTACCGGAGAGACGGGAACCGGTAAAGATATGCTGGCTGAGGAAATTCATAAGCGGTCAAAGAGATCGAGATATCCTTTTATCAAGATAAATTGTGGCGCACTGCCTGAGTCCCTGCTTGAATCCGAACTTTTTGGCCATGTGAGGGGCGCTTTTACCGGTGCTGTCAAAGACAAGCCCGGTATGTTCCGCCTTGCCCAGGATGGTACGATATTTCTTACCGAGATTGGTGATCTGCCCCTTCCGCTTCAAGTGAAACTTTTGTCGGTTCTTGATGATAAGGAATTTTTCCCTGTGGGCGGCAGTCATAAAGTCAAGGTGGATGTCCGTGTCATAGCCGCTACCCACCGTTCTCTCCGTGAGCTTGTCAGCCAGGGGAAATTCAGGGAAGATCTTTTTTATCGCCTGAATGTATTACGCCTCTATCTGCCCTCGCTTAAAGAAAGAGATGGCGATATCCGCCTGCTGCTCGATTATTTTTTCCGTAAAATTAATGAAAATCTCAATAAGAAAATTAAAGGTTTCAGTCCTAAAACCATTGAAATTTTGACTTCATATACATATCCCGGTAATGTCAGAGAGCTTCGCAATATCGTTGAATACGGCCTTAATATATGCCAGGGACGACAGATTACCCCTGAAAATCTGCCTAAATATATGTTTACCCCCATTCCGGCAATGAAAAAAAAGGCGGCACGGGAAGAGAAGAATTTTGAATTGCCGCGAAAAGCTCATTTGCCTGTGGCCGATACTCCAAAGCAGGGAGGATGGACTGCTATTGAAAAAGAACTGATTCTCGATGCCTTGAAGTCAACCCGAGGGAATCGTTCTGAAGCTGCCAAGTTACTGGGGTGGGGAAGAACAACCTTGTGGCGTAAGATTATTCGCCATGGGCTGGCGTGATGTTGTTGTTTAAAACTTTGTGCCTTTGTGCCATTGTGCCATTGTTAATCTGTCTCTTTTCTATCATACAAAAATGAAAATACTTGTTACTATCTGTAAAAATCATATAGCCCCCAGGTTCGACCTGACCATTGAGGTATTGATCGCAACCCGGGAAGGGAAAAAGCTGGGCACGCCTTTTCGAACGATTCTGCTGAATAGACCTTCTGCAGAGGAGCTCTGTTCTCTTATCATGAAAGAACATATCGATACCGTTATCTGTGGGGGAATTGAAGAAAAGCATTTGAAATATCTTTCCTGGAAAAAAATAAAAGTCATTCATTCCGTTATTGGTCCATATGCAGAGGCTCTCAAAGAGGCCAATGATAATCGGCTTCAATCAGGCGTTATTCTGTCAGGTGCAGTAAGCCGGTAGTACTATCATGAAAAAAAAGCGTAACTGGTTTTCAACGATAATTCAGTCCACTCTGGACAATATTCTTGAGGCGTCCAGCCCTTTGAGGCGATATCGAAAACTTCGAATCGCCTTGTTGTTCGCCATGATCGGCATCTCAATGATTCCATTAAGTAATGTCGCAGGGCTCGGATATTTTCAATATGAGGATCTCCTTAAGAAATCAGAAAAAGAACAGCTGCAGTGGAACCTTAACGGTGCAAAAAAGTCCATAGAAACCTTTGTCGGCGAGCTTCAGTCGGTGGTTAATTTTGTGGCCAGGGATGACCGCTATGAAGAGCTTTTAAAACAGGAGGCTCTTGAAGATCTTTTCGCCAGACTACAGGAAGGCTACAAAGGGTTTGTTGATCTCGGAGTCATTGATTGCCAGGGTGTGCAGCGCTCATATGTCGGGCCATATAACCTGAAAGGGAAAAATTACAGCGGTCAAGATTGGTATGAGCAGGCGAATATCAAGAAGGTGTATATTAGTAATGTTTTTCTCGGATATCGGCAAGTACCTCATTTTGTAATCAAAGTCGCAAATGAAATCGATGATACAGGGAGACAATGGGTGCTCCGAGCAACAATCAATGCCGAAACTCTCCAGGAATTTACTTCAAAGATCAATACTAAAGCTGCAGACGAAATTTTTATCGTAGATGATGGTGGTGTTCTTCAGACATCAACGACGAGTTATGGAAAAGTTCTTGATGTCTATACCTCTCCTGATAGGATGGATGACTCCATACTGACTGTCTTTGCTCCCCTTGAAAACACACCATGGACCCTGGTGCTGGTTAAGAAAGGATATATTCATGGCGAGGACTGGGCATCTTTCCAGAAGAGACTGTTGATTATTTTCCTGTCTTTTATGGTTATCTGTCTGTTTGTTAGTTTTATCATCGTTTCTATTCTTATAGAACATATGAGGAATTCCGATAAAAGGAACCAGGAGATACAGGCCAAAGCGGAACATTCAAACAAACTGGCTTCAATCGGGCGACTTGCTACCGGAGTGGCCCATGAAGTCAATAATCCTCTCGCGGTAATCCAGCAGAATGCCGGTCTGATTCAGGATCTGCTCGAGATGGTGGAAAAAAACAAATACAGCTCAACTCTTGATAAAAGCCTGCTGGCTGTTCAGAATGCCGTAAACAGATGTAAGGTCATCACCCATCGTCTTCTCGGTTTTGCCAGGAGAATGGATGTTTCTCTTGAGGATATCGATGTAAATGAATTGGTGAAGGAAGTTCTTGGGTTCCTTGATAAGGAAGCTATGTATAATTATATTAATATAGAGACTACGTTTTCAGAGGATCTTCCGCATATTCATAGTGACCGCGGGCAATTACAGCAGGTTTTTCTGAATATCATCAACAATGCCATTGACGCTATTGGCAAGGATGGTGTTATCCTTATTCGAAGCGGAACATTTGACGATAATCATATTGAGCTTGAGATTTGTGACAGTGGAACCGGGATTGATCCAGATGCCCTGGAGCATATCTTCGAGCCATTTTATACAACCAAAGAAGTGGGCAAGGGCACGGGGCTGGGTCTGTCTATTACCTATGGTCTTGTTAAACAGCTTGGAGGCCGGATTAAAGTCGATTCAATTATAGATAAGGGAACGATATTTACTGTTATCCTTCCCATTCACTATGCAGAATAAAGGCACTGAAAATATGGTTGAGATAGATGTATTGGTTGTTGATGACGAAGAGGATTTTGCTTCAGCTCTTACTGCGCGTTTAACTTTGAAAGGCTTTAACGCCAAGGCGGTCACTTCAGGTGAAGAAGCCCTGCCGGCTATTGCAAATGACCCTCCCCATGTGGTTGTCCTGGATCTCAAAATGCCTGATCTCGGGGGGCTGGAAGTCCTTGAGGGTATCAAGTCTTTTGCCCCGAATATTGAAGTTATCATATTGACAGGACATGGTTCCGTTGCCAATGGAATCGAAGGCATGGAGCGCGGAGCTTTTGACTACATCATGAAGCCTGTTGATCTGGAAGAGATCATTGTTAAAATTAATGAGGCCTACGAAAAATATAAAATGAATATTTCGAAATAGGTGGTTTTGATAGAGGCACAGAGGGCTAGAGGCACAGAGGCACAGAGTAAAACTAAAAGATTTGGTATCTATTTAGCATAATAGCTCAAAATATGAAGAATCACCGAACTGAGCGGCTGGATGTGAACTGGTTTGATTTTTACTCTGAAGGGCTCGGCTTCTTTGACGGCGATATGGGGATATCCCCATCCCTCTTGGCTTCTTCGTACCAGTCCTGGCCACCATAGAGTTTCTCGCAGCATTCTTCACACATGCCATGGCTGAATTGAGCTTTTGAGTGCTCCTCAACATATGCCTCAACCTGGCTCCAGTAGCCCTTGTCGTCCCTTATCTTTTTGCATGAAGAGCAAATAGGGATAATTCCGCTCAGGGTTTCAATTTCATCCAGGGCCTTTTGCAGTTCTTTGATGAGTTTTTCTCTCTCCAGTTCCGTTTTTTTACGGTCTGAAATGTCGACAAAGCTTTCTACGAGGCATCTCCGGCCATTTATAGTCTGGGGTGAAACAGATTTTAATACTTGCAGCTCTGTGCCGTTTGAATCAAAAATTTTCCTTTCTGAGTGATCTACTTCCTGTCCTAAATCGAGAATAGGGCATTTCCCTTTAGCTGCCGGGCACATCTGTTCATAACATTTCTGGCCGATGAAAGTTTTTTTGTCGATGTTAAGCATGGTCAGAGCCGCCGGGTTGGCCTCTATTATTTCCATAGTTTCGGCATCAACAATGATTATGCCGGCAAGTACGGAATTTATGATATGTGAAAGTTGGTTCTCGCTCTCCTTGAGTGCTTTCTCGAGCTGTTTTCGTTCAGTTATACCACGAATAAATTCAACAACACCGGTTACTTCATCATCTTCGTTCTTCATGGGGAAGGCAAAGACTTCCAGTGTCCCCTTTCCTGATTGTGCCCTTGAGAGCGGGACTTCTCCCTTTGCCATTTCACCGCTTGATAAGGCTTTTACAGATGGACAGTCGGTGCAGGGTTCAGTCAGGCCCTGGTATGCCTCGAAACATTTTTTTCCTGTCAGTGAAAATCCGCCTGAATACCACTCCTGCACTCTGTGGTTTGTCATGACAATATTCATGTTGAGATCAAGGACTGTAATTCCGTCCTGGATGGTGTTAAAAATGTGATCAAGAAACTGTTTATTCTCAACGATGGTTTTTTCAAGTATTTTACGTTGCTCGATTTCCCTGACCAGCAGGTCTTTTGAAACGGTGGTTACTTTCAGCTTGTGGCTGAGGGAATTAAATGAAGCAGCCAGCATGCCGATTTCATCTTTGGATTGGATATCAACCTGTTCGCCAAGGCCGCCTTTGCCAAGTGTTTCAACAGCTGTTTTTAGTCGAGTGAGGGGGGTGGATATAAGACGAAAAATAAGGAGACTTATCAGTGCGGCAATACAGGTAACAATTACGCAGATGAGTAGTAATCTCGTTTTGATGAGTGTAACAGGGAAAAAGGCCTTTTCAGTGTCATGACCTATAAGCAGGATCCAGCCCAGCCCTGCAAACCTATCACTTCCCTTGCATCGGGCGTATATGTGGAATTTTTCTGTATTGGCATGGTCGCCGTATCCGGGTGCAAAGAAATGGCCGTTGTCCCCGGTAATATGTGTGAATATTTTTTCTTGAGATAAGTCCTGGAGAAAGTCAATATCGTGGGCTGATGAGTAGATTATTTTGCCTTTACCGGTAAACAGCATGTAGCCAAGCACATCATGGGTTTCATCTTTTTCAGCAAATTTCAAGATATCAGTAATTTCTTTTATGTTGAAAACGGTTTTGAGGACCCCGATAAAGGTGTTCTTTTCATCTTCAATCCTGGCACAAATTTCAATGCCATATTGTCCTGAGCTTTTGTCATATTGAATATTGCTGACATGGAGACCGTCTTCTTTAGCACGCTGCCACCACTCTTCATCATCTTGCCTGTAATCGCTGGTCTTGTTGGTTGAGCCGACCAGGGCACCATATTTGTTTGTTGCAAACAATTCATTGAAAACGAGGTGCCCGTATTGCTTCAGATAGTATTCTTTCTTTTCGCTGAGTTCCTCTGAAAGGTGATTGTTGAGAATATCTTGAATTGCGGCATTGCCGGAAAAGTCAGTCTGGTTTATCCATTGATTTTCAAGAGTGTCGATATAATTCTGGATGTTATCGATCTGTTCAAAATAGTGGTTGGATTCCTGGATGGTGTTTCGCAGTAAAATGTCGCCAGAGTACTCCTGAACAGTTTCTATTTTGCTTTGGATGTGCAGATTCAGTTCATGAAGAATTCGTTTTGCTAACAGGGTGTCGTGTTGAATAAGAGATTTTTGCAGTGTTTCCCTGCTGGTCGTGTATGAAAAATAACCGGTCAGCCAGACACAGGCCGTGAGGATCCAGAAGCCAAGAATAAGTTTATGAGATATTTTCATGGGTCTTATGCGTGCAAAAAAGGTTGAAATCATAAATATACATATTTCATCGAGTTAATAGGATGTTACATACCATTAATTGCAGTAATGTCATAATGAATTCTCATTCATTATGTTGCATTTGTTGTTTTTTAGGCGGGATTTTTAAAACGGCTGACCCAGGACGCAAAATAGCACAGCAACCATGAATTTATTCATTGTTCCTGTGCACGAGACTTTCAGGGGGAAGGGTGCAAATGTAAAAGGCAACCTTGAAAGGTTGCCTTTAGAGATCGAGAGGAAAAAGGGGACCCTTCAATAAAGGGGGGCCTCCTTGATCCTTTCCTGAGTGGTATGATTAAATCTGCCGTCGACATGGGGGAGGGAAATGCCAAGATTTTTTATTTTTCGGAAAAAAGTACTTTTATGAATGCCAAGCTCCCGGGCTGCGGCTGTTCGATTGAAATTGTTCCTTTTCAGGGCTTCCATGATAGCCTGAGACTCAACTGCATTAACCGCCTTTTCCATGCCCTGGGATTTCATTTCGACATATTTTTGTTTTCTGGTGTCCTCGGGAATGCACTTGGTTGTGATATAACCGCCATTGCAGAGAACAAAGGCATGTTCGATAATGTTTTCCAGTTCACGTATATTGCCGGGGAAGTCATGGTTCATTAGCAAAGCCATGGTTTCCTGGTTCACGCCTTTGATTGATTTTTCCTGGGTGTCGTTAAAACGGTTCACAAAATGTTCTATTAAAAGTGGAATATCTTCCTTCCGCTGCCGGAGAGGAGGCAGCTGAATCTTTATTACATTGATGCGGTAAAAAAGATCCTGTCTGAATTGCCCTTCTTTTATCAGGTCTGGGAGATTGCCGTTGCAGGCGGAAATCACCCTTACGTCAGAATGTACTGTCTTCGTAGCCCCCAATGGCTCATAGGATCTTTCCTGGAGTACCCTGAGAAGTTTTACCTGGAGGGCGGGGCTTATTTCAGCAATTTCATCAAGGAACAGTGTTCCTCCTTCTGCCATGGCGAAACGGCCTATCTTATCCTTGTTGGCCCCAGTAAAGGCGCCGGCTTTGTATCCGAAAAGCTCGGATTCAAGTAATGAATCAGGCAGGGCGCCACAGTTTATTGCTATGAATGGTTTTTCATTACGGTCACTGTAATTGTGAATTGCCCGGGCAATGAGTTCTTTTCCTGTTCCGGTTTCCCCCTGAATAAGAACTGTACTGTCACTCGAAGCAATTTGCGGCAAAACATCCAGGATTTTTATCATGGAATAACTTCTGGTGACCATTTCACCAACCTTCAGACGGCCAGCAACTGTATTGCGCAGTTTCTCGACAATGCTGAGATCCCGAAATGTTTCAGCTCCACCTATAACTTCATTATCCCGGTTCCGTAAAAGAGCCGTGGAGACACTGATGGGAATTTTTTCACCCTGTGAATTGATTATGGAGGCAGATCGGTTTATTACAGGGTTGTGGGTTTCCATTGTTTTCTGCAGGGCGCAGTCCTTGCCGCACATATTTGATCGAAATATCTCAAAGCAGCGGCGGCCAATGGCCTTCATCCTCGGTATTCCAGTTATCTTTTCCGCGGCTTTGTTAAATGAAGTAATGCGCCAGCTGCTGTCTACAGTAAATACGCCATCGGAAATACTTTCCAGTATCGATTCCGTAAATGTCTGGTTGAATTGATGAATAGGATCCAGGTATCCTGGCGTGTAATCGTTTTTTTCATAGGTGACAACAGACCCCTTTCCAGAGTAATCCATCACAGTATCCTCCCACGAACGAGTCATCTTCCTAACCCTGTTACTGCTGAAAACCATTCTTTGCCGAGATCAATCAAATTACCGCTCATAATGCAGCCGGTAGCAAGACAGATCAGCCCCCATATGCCAACAAGGGCGGAGAGTGAGGCAATGGCAATTATTATTGTCTTGCTCACCTTAAAGTCGACATTTACAGATTCGTGTCCTTTGGCAGAGGATCGTGCTGATGGACTTTCTTTAGTTATAACAGAAGTTGTTTTCATCATAATGTACCTTTGGCTGAGGTATGAATACTGACAAATCCCGATAAAACGTGTTTTGAAACATCTTCACCTGGTTTGTCAGGAGGGTTCGTATGCTTCGTTTGTGCTATATAAGTTATGATTGCAAAGATTGATCCATAGAGTAGCATATTTCTTCTTTTCTTATAATATCAACATGTTAGTCTGTTTTTGTGTATTGTGTGAGCTACTGTATATGGTCGCATAAATGCTACAATAGTGTTGTTGTTTTCAATGCTTTTCAGCATGGATTCATTATACAAAGATAATCTTGAAATAAAATGCTTTAATATCAGCATGTTGCATGATGGTGTCCCATTTTCCCCGTGGTGGCTACCGTCGCGCCTAAGCGCCACTATAGTGTTGCATTGATGCGACGGTACGCGCTGTCTGTCGCTGTTGTATTGGCTGGCTCTTTCCTCATTGTTACTTTTGATTATTTGATTACCACTTATTCTCAGCCATGATTAGAAGTTTGTCATGAGCTGATAACCGGGGAAATCGCCCCGAATTATTCGTAGGAGCGAGCTTGCTCGCGAACACATAATGACAACAGGTGTCTAATTCGCGAGCTCGCTCCTACGAGTGATGAGTGATAAATTTAGTTACTGATTATGCTGCATTTTTCCTTTGGGAGATGTTGCAAGACTGTAATGGATGCAGATTTGCAACAACAGCAGTATTTTTGTTGTCGATATTATATCCAATGATACCGTAATAAGATGCCCAGACTACGGCATTAACCATATTTATAAGTAAAAGCTCAGGTCCTGCGATTACAGCTCCTGGTTCCATGATACCTATTGTCATTAATCCGAAATATCCGACAGATCCATGTATCAGATTGGTCACAAGTCCTATGAGCCCAATCAGCTTTCCAATGACAGGGATGTAACTGAATTTAATCAGTGCCAGACTCACTGGTGCGATAACCATCCCGATGGTTATACCCGTGAGCATCCAGCGCCGTTTTGCATTAAATGTTGTGGTCAGGTTGAAACATGAAAGAGGTATAATTGCGAGCAGCAGTAGTAGGTGACTCATGGTGTTCCTCCTTTTATCAGGGTTTCATTGGTGGTCTTTACATACATATAGGAGCAAGGACTGTGCCGCACCTCTGTTTATAATTTAATTGCTGTAAAATCAAATAGTTATGCTATTTGTTAGTCTGTGGGGATTTCATGTAGGGTAGCATGGGTGATACTCTGCTGAGGACGATTAGAGGGTTTTGGCGAGATGCTGTTGTTTCGCTGCTTTTTTTGGAAAATATTCTCGTTATAACAGTATGTTACGTTTGTGAGTAGATCGTCGATGCGGGGTTCACTGGTGCGCTAATGCGACCATGTACAGTCGCAGGCAATGCGCCTGTGTGGTGATGTTGGTGCATGGTTGCGATTTGTTAGGGAAATTGTGAAAAAAAGTTGGATAAAAGGGAAGAGGCAAAAGGTTAAAGATGTAAGGTGAGAGGAGGGAGGTGAATGGTGTACTCGGTTACCTGGTTAGAAAGTGACTTATATAAAAGATAATTGAAAATGGAGAAGTTAGATAAATGGAAGGAGTTTCTGGGTGTGGATTGATTTTGTTGGGCGAGTCGTGGGCAGAAGGAACAGATGTTTTTGTAAAAGTCTGTTCCTTCTGTTCCTTTGTTATGATACACGTCTTTCTACTGGTATTTCCTTTTTTTGCGGGGAAGCCGACGCCATTTCCGGGATAATGGCAGTCTGGCCGGTGTCGATATTATATCCTATTATGCCGTAATACGTTCCCCATATTGCGGCATTTACCAAATTTATTGTGACCATTTGTGAGGCTGAAAGCGTCCCGCCTGGTTCCATAACGCCGGCGGTCATCAAACAGAAATATCCTACAGAGCCATGTATCAGATTAGTAACAACACCAACGCCCCCAATTAATTTTCCAATGACCGGAATAAAAGTGAATTTGATAAGAGCAAGACTGACAGGTGCAATCACGAGACCAAAGGCGATCCCTGTGTATAACCATTTTCGTTTCATGTGAGATTTTTTAGTGACAAAAAAAGTGGCCAAAGGCAGAACTGCTAATAATAGTAACATTTTTTCCATGACGTTTCTCCTCGAAGCATTCGGTTAGTTAAAGGTTAGTGATGCTCCTCATACCCGGTAAACATAGCCTTGAAATGGGCTAAAGGTGTATGTCCTAATGTGGCAAGATAGCAATGGATAACAAGAAAAGATGCGAAGAAAAAAAACAGTATAACGTGAATAGTGTCTATCACCTTGATTCCGCCTAATTGGTCGATGTAATTAGAGTAAGTTTTCAGCTGCCACATGAAAACACCGGTTATCATCTGGGCAGGAACAAAAACGAACATGAGTGCCGCATAGGCCTTCTGCTGAAGAGCGTTAAATTTGTTTTCGGGTGTCATGACGTGCGGGTTTGGTTTTCCGAGAAAAATACCGAATCCATAGTATTGAATCTGTTTAATTGCATTTCCTATAAAAGTCTTGGGGTTGGGAAAGTATATTTTTATCTTCCCCGTACTGAAATAGTAGTACAGCCAGATCGAGTAGTTGGCGATGGTCAGAAAACCGATATAGTTATGGATATTAATTGCATCCTTAAGGGGCATGAGTCCCAAGGTGCCGGCAAATCGAATTTGAAATCCGGTAATGACCAAAAGTACAAAACATGCGGCATTGACCCAGTGCCATACTCGAACAGGTGCTGGATGAATGTAGATCATTTTTTCATTAGCCATGATAATATCTCCTGTCAGTGAATGTATTAAGAGTCCTGCTCATTTTCTTTGTTGCGGCGGCGTAAAGGAGCGGTTACCAGTCTGATAAATAAATGACCGCCTGCACCGCATATCCCACCCAGAATTACTAAAAGACCGATCTTGTCCAGGAATTTAACCCGGGTACCGCCCAGGGCGGAAAAACTGCTCATGCTGAAGCTGTTTAATACGTCTTTTTCAACCTCATAATGCTCTGCAGAGCCATCTTCCAGGGTTAAAACAATAGCAACGGCATCGAACAGGGGAGAATCTGCTGAATGGCATTTTTCGCATTCATTTGTGGAGCCTCCTTTTATGACGTTATGGAGGATGGGCTCTAACTCGACTACAAGTTCAGCATGGACCTCAGTATAGATGTTTTTTTGTCTGAGGATGAGAAGAAGGTCCTCAAACTCATTGGTGTTTATGATGTTGTCTTTGTTTGTGTCAATGAGGGGGAGAAATTCGTCAAAACCAATGCCCAGGGCTTCAATAATCTGATTTCCGTTAAAGAATTTATTGGTGACAAGATCATAAAAGTTAAGATGAATATGACTCGGTACCGTTGGAGCATGACACACAGTGCATTCTACAAAAGCAAAATGGGCTTGTTTCTGGGGGAGCCAGTCGTGGTAATTATCTGCATTATGACATTTCAGGCAAAATAGGTTTTCTCTTTCTGCGACTGAAGCTGATGCAAGGCGTTTCACATAATGATAACCATGACAGGCATAGCACTGCATCGTTATTCCTTTTCCCCTGATTTCCATATGCACACTTTGAGAAAAGGCTTCCCCCTCTGCTTCGTGACATGCGGTACAGTTGACAGGTTCAAGATGTGCCTTATGGGGGATTTCATTATCATAGTTGAGTTCTTCGATGTCAGAGTGACAATCGACGCATGAAATTTCATTCAGGTGATGAACAGAGAGGTGAAATTTATCGTTGTCAAGGAACAGCTGGTCACTCATGCGGCTTAATGAAACGTCCCCTGCAGCTTCCCTGGTAAGACCTTCATCGCTGTGGCAATCCATGCATTCAGAATTGTCTGTTGCCAATAGAACAGATGGCCACAGGCAGCTTAAGAATACAATGAACAGGAGGTGGAAGAGTGAAGTTGTTTTCATTTTTTCCCTCATTTAAGTCAGATGTTCATTTAAAAAAATGGTTGTTGGTGTGTGTAGTGTCTTGGACTGTCCCCTATAGTTCATTGGAGGAGCAATTTATGGACCACCGTCGGCTTGTTTTTTTTTATTCTTTAATATCAGCTCGTTATCTTGTTTTCCTTAAGGGGGAGACGTAACGGATAGTCGCTTTAGTGCGACCGTGTAGTGTGGGGTTTTGCGTCTTCTGTGGCGGAAATAAATGAAAATAACTGACAGGTATACGGAGAGGAGGGGTTGCGGGCTATAAGACTACAGTCGCACATGTGCTACCGAGAAAGATGGCCCATGTGCGACTGTATGGTAACGTGCTGTATTTAAACGATAAAGTGTGTTGTTATTCCGGGAGAGGGACAAGAAGAGTCGGGGTGTTAATGCGACGGAGGACCCTTCGTGCAATACTTCCCATCACGGAATCCTTCAGTGTTCCATGTCCATGTCGACCAATGACAAGAAGGTCGTAATCTCCAGTGTCGGCTTCATTTACAATAACTTCGACAGGGTTGCCTGCTTTTACGACAATTGAATATGTGATGTATGGCTCAGCAGTGGCGGACTGGATCTCTTTGCAATACTGCCCAACACACTCACGAATGGCAACATTATCCCGTTTTCGTTCTATCATCAGCTTACGGGCCTCTTCAAGATCCCTCTGTTTTATTTCATCCCAGAGTTCTTCGGTCATATAACCGGAGAGATTTTTTGGAATGTCAAGGCTCTCATCAACTACATGGATAACGGTAAGTTCAGCATTATAGGTGTTGGCAAGGCTTGCGGCAAAGTTGAAACAGTATCGACTGCCTTCAGATAAGTCAGTGGGATACAGGATTTTCTTGAATTCTATTTTCGGAACATCCATTTGGGGGCCTCTTTAGTAGTTGTATGACAATTAATGAGCTGGAGTGCTGCGAAAACGGTTCATCAGTGGCTTTATCCAGATACCGCTTAAGAACCACGAATAGGCATATGTTCCGATAATAATAAAGACAAAAGCTGTTACTATATCCATATAGGTTCCATTAAGGGAGAAACCGGGAACATAGCCAAAAAGAAATGGGCCAAGATAAAGAAATTTAGCAAATTTAAAAGAAGTAAAGGCTGTCTTCCACATATTTGCCTTGGCAATGGTGGCGCCGGCAAATGCTGCAATACAGACGGGTGGCGTAATATTTGAGTCCTGGGACAGCCAGTAGACGATCATGTGAGCTGCGAGGACATTAACTCCAAGATGAGTTAATGCAGGAACAGCAACAACAGCAGTGATGAGGTATGCTGCGGTTACTGGTACACCCATGCCAAGGACCAGTGATGCCAGGGCGATCAGCAGGATTGTCATGGGAAGTGATCCGCCGGCAAGCTCAATTACGATGTCCGCAAAGGTGAGGACCAGACCGCTGAAAGTCAGAACGCCGATAATAATCCCGATGACACCGACGGTAGCACCAATCTTGAGACTGTTTTCTGTACCAGCCCTGGATGCTTCAACAAAACCTTTTAAGTCTATTCGAGTATCTTTACGCACCCAGCTTATTGCAATGCAGGTAACGGTACCAAGAATGGCTGAATACGCTGGAGAATATCCAGTAAGCATAAAAATTGTAATAATGACCAAAGGCATGATGTAAAACCATTCCTTTTTAAGAATCTCCTTGGCACTGACCGGATGTTTTTTTCCAACAACGTTTGTTTTCTTGGCCTCGTAATGAACCATGACAAAGACGCTGAAAAAGTACATTAGGGCTGGGAAGAGAGCGACCAGCATAATTCTTGAATAGGGCAGGCCTGTAAGCTCAGCCATGATAAATCCGCCGGCACCCATAATGGGTGGCATAAACATTCCGCCAATAGATGCTGCGGGTTCAATACCGCCGGCGACATGGCGTTTGAATCCTGCTTTTATCATCATCGGGATGGTAAATGCACCGGTGGAAACAGTGTTGGCGATGGCAGAACCGGAAATAGAACCAAAAAGACCACTGGCGATAACTGATACTTTGGCAGGGCCGCCAATTTTATGACCCACTGCAGCAAGGGGGAAATCGATGAAAAATTTATGGGCGCCACATTTTTCAAGGAAAGCGCCAAACAAGACAAAGAGAAGAACATAGGTGGCGAGAACATTTGCCATGATACCGAAGACACCGTCACTTTTGTAGAAAATTGATGTGCAGAGATAAGGAAAAGTATCACCAGCATGGGAAATCAGATCGGGCATTAAATCGCCATAGACACCATAGCCGAGCATTAAGGCGCCAATAATAACAAAGACATTACCGACAACTCGTCTGGCGAGTTCAATACCGAGCAGGACACCGACAACCGCAATTGTTGTGTCAAGTTGTGTTTCGGCACCGGTGCGGTAATTGATTGATTCGAAATTGTAAATCCAGTAACCGATAGAGCCGATGGATAAAAATATTAAAATATAGTCAACAATGCGAAAGAGAAGGCTCTTTGACTTATAAAGAAGGAAAACAAGAATATAGGTTATGATAACGTATATTCCCCGATGATACTGAGTTGATGCAGGCTGGATTACAGCTGCGTAAGAGTAAAAAAGAACAAGTGCTACGGAGAGCACATCAAAAATGATTTTTTCTATCTTATGGAGTTTATTATACACAGTATCACCCGATGATTTTTCATTTTTTGAAAAGAGAAAGGCGGCATAAGTATCATGCCGCCTTTTTGACTAAAGGATTAAAGAATTCCTTTTTCTTTCCAGAATTTGATTGCACCAGGATGGAGAGGAGTAACGATTCCATTGGCACCTGTTGCTATGCTCATTTCCTTAAAGGTTTTTTTCTGGCTGACCATGTGTGCCAGGCCCTCATCGGTGTACATTGTTGAGAGCAGTTTGTAGACAACGTCCTCCGGAACATCGGCATTTGCTACCCAGAGGGCAGAGTCCTGGAAGGAACCGATGTCGGTGTCGACACCTTTATAGGTACCTGCAGGGACTGTCAGTTTTGCAAAGTATGGGTATTTTTTATAAAAACTGCTTCCTGCGGCATCGGCATCAAGGTCAACCATAGCAATGTCATTGGTTTGGGCGGCCATGATGACGGCTCCACTTGGGAAGGCGGTAAACAGCCAGAACGCGTCAAGCTGATTGTTACCGAAAGCTGCAGCGGCATCATTGTAGCCCATTGCATTTCTTTCTATCTTGTCCCAGACACCCATATGGGTAAAGAACAGTTCGCAGTTGGCAAAGGCACCGGAACCGGCGTTACCAACACCAACTTTCTTGCCTTCCAGGTCTTTAACGCTTTTGATGCCGGAATCAGCTCTTACAACCAACTGTGCGGGAGCACCATACAGATAGGAAACTGCCAGAACATTTTCATATTTGGTGGTATCATTTTTCATCAGACCATTGCGTCCAAGATAGACATGACCTGAATAGACAACACCAAAGTCAGATTTTCCTGAGTTAACAGTACGAAGGTTCTCAACAGAACCGGCGGAAGATTGAGCCTTTACGGTGAATTCCTCAATGTTTTTTACAGGTTTGTATACCTGAATTGCATTAGCGACAACCTGAAAGGTTCCGCCAGCAGGACCACCACCGAAGACAATTCTGTCTTTCCGTGCCTCTGAATCAGTAGCCGATGCCATGGTCATAAAGATACCGGCGGTCAGGCACAAGGCTGTAGTTAACATTTTGTTCTTTAACATTTTTTCCTCCTAAAGGTGTGTTTTAAGGCCATCTCCTCAAATTCCTCTTCTGGCCCCTATCTAATTGTTGGGAAAAATAGCACACTTTGAGCAAGGTGGCAATTCAGGGAATTTCTGATTTTACTATCAGAAATTTTCTTACAAGGGAAGGGGGAATATGAAAAGTGAATGTAACTATTCAGCAAGGCAAGCGGGGGGCCCGGCATTTATTTTAAAAATAACTTCAGAAAATACGCCACGAAGATCACGAGATAAGCGTAGACTTCGAGTACACGAAGTTTTTTTTAAATATTTACATCTTTTCTTCGTGTTCTTTGTGTCCTTCGTGGTAGAAAAATACTTTTTTTACTTAGGAGCGTTTAGGGTAATTTGTTGCAATACCGGGGATAGTTACAGTTGAATTTGGAATAGCACTCTAATCTGTGAAGAGTGCCGCTTTGAAAAATTCTCTATTGAGACGGGCTATATGGCGGATTGAGATACCTTTTGGGCAGGCTGCTTCACATTCCCTTTCATTTGAACAGTTGCCAAAACCAAGCTTATCCATTGTTGCTACCATTTTAAGGGCCCGTTCTTTTCTTTCCGGGGCCCCCTGGGGCAGGAGGGCGAGCTGCGATACTTTGGCGCTGACGAACAGCATGGCAGAGGCATTAGGGCAGGCGGCGACACAGGCACCGCAGCCGATACAGGCGGCGGCGTCCATGGCCTGTTCTGCGGTTTTCTGAGGAATAAGAAGAGCATTGGCGTCAGGGGCGCCACCGGTATTTGTTGAAACGTATCCACCGGCCTGGATAAGCTGGTCAAAGTTAGAGCGGTCAACAACCAGGTCTTTTAAAACGGGAAAGGCCCTGGACCTGAAGGGTTCAATAGCGATGGTGTCGCCGGTGTTGAAATGACGCATGTGGAGCTGGCAGAGGGTGGTCTGGTTTTCAGGGCCATGGGGCTGGCCGTTGACAACGGCCCCGCACATGCCGCAGATCCCTTCACGGCAGTCATGATCAAAGGCAATAGGTTCCTCATTGCTGGTCGTCAGTTGTTCGTTAAGGACGTCTATCATCTCCAGAAAAGACATGTCCGTGGATATGTCTTTCAGGGTGTATGTTTTCAGGCTGCCAGGTGAAGAAGCATCTTTCTGGCGCCAGACTTTCAGGGTGAGGTTTATATTTTTTGCCTGTTCCATGATTCTACTTATAGCTCCGCTGTGATGGCGTCACATTTTCAAAGTGAAGTTCTTCCTTGTGCAGAGAGGGCATCTGCCCCTGTCCCTTGTATTCCCAGGCTGCGACATAGGAATAGTTTTCATCGTCTCTCTTTGCCTCATGTTCGGCGGTCTGGCTTTCTTCTCGGAGATGACACCCGCATGATTCTACGCGATCTAAAGCGTCAACCACCATCAGTTCTGCAAACTCCATATAATCTGCAACGCGGCCGGCTCTTTCAAGGGACTGGTTGAGATCAGTACCTACCCCGGGTACGGAAACATTTTTCCAGAATTCTTCCCTGATTTCCGGGATTTTAGCGAGTGCCTTTTCCAGGCCATCCCTGTTGCGGGCCATACCGCAGTGGTCCCAGAGAAGTTTTCCTATTTCTTTATGGAAGTCGTCGGTGGTGCGTTTTCCTTTAACCGCAAGCAGTTTGTCGATTGTATTTGAAGCCTGTTTTTGGGCGTCAGTGAAAATTGAACCGTCAGGAGATACAGGTCCTGGTTTGATATCCGCAAGGTAGCCGCCAATGGTGTATGGGATGACAAAGTAGCCGTCGGCAAGACCCTGCATCAGAGCGCTGGCTCCAAGGCGGTTTGCGCCGTGATCGGAAAAGTTTGCCTCGCCAAGAACAAAGAGGCCGGGGATGGTGCTCATCAGGTTGTAGTCCACCCAGAGGCCACCCATTGTATAGTGCACTGCCGGGTAGATCATCATGGGTGTCTGGACGGGATTCTGTGCGGTAATCTTTTCGTACATATGAAAAAGATTACCGTATTTTTTCATGATGGTATCAATACCATCGCGTTTGATGGCATCGGCAAAATCAAGATAGACGGCAAGACCGGTATCTCCGACGCCTTTGCTGTTGTCACATTGTTCCTTGGCGTTGCGGGACGCTACATCTCTTGGGACGAGGTTGCCGAAACTCGGATATTTGTTTTCCAGATAGTAATCACGTTCGTTTTCCGGAATTTCATGGGGAGGGCGACTGTCCCCGACTTTTCTGGGAACCCAGACACGACCGTCATTGCGAAGACTTTCGCTCATCAGGGTAAGTTTTGACTGGTAATCACCATGAACAGGTATGCAGGTCGGGTGAATCTGCACAAAGCAGGGGTTTGCAAAAAAGGCACCTTTTTTATGGGCGCGCCATGCTGCTGTGACATTAGAAGCCATGGCGTTTGTCGACAGGAAGTAGGCATTGCCATAGCCGCCTGTGGCAAGAAGAACAGCGTGGCCGGCATGGGATTCAATGTTGCCGGTGACCATATCCCTGACAATAATTCCCCTGGCCTTGCCGTCTTCAACGACAAGATCAAGCATTTCACGGCGGGAATGGATCTTAACTTTGCCGAGGCTCACCTGCCGCATAAGGGCACTGTAGGCGCCAAGCAGGAGCTGCTGGCCGGTCTGCCCTCGGGCGTAGAAGGTTCTTGAAACCTGGGCGCCGCCAAAAGAACGGTTGGCAAGGGTGCCGCCATATTCCCTGGCAAAAGGGATACCCTGGGCAACACACTGGTCTATTATATTGTTGCTTACCTGTGCCAGCCGGTACACGTTTGCTTCACGGGCGCGAAAATCGCCGCCCTTGATGGTGTCATAGAAAAGACGGAATATGGAATCACCGTCGTTCTGATAATTTTTGGCAGCATTAATGCCGCCCTGGGCGGCGATACTGTGGGCTCTACGGGGACTGTCATGAATGGTAAACACATCGACATTGTATCCAAGCTCACCAAGGGTAGCTGCAGCCGATGCACCGGCAAGGCCGGAACCGACTATGATAATTTTATACTTTCTCTTGTTGGCCGGATTGACAAGTTTCGTGGAAAATCGATGGTTGTCCCATTTGTCAGCCAACGGGCCATCTGGTATGCAAGCATTCAGTGTCATAGAGAAACCTTTAGCGCCTTATTCAGTGTGTATGGGTCAGGACAAAAAACCAGACCATACGAGTGCGAGTAAGGGAATAAGGACAAAAACAGTGCCCAGGATGATGGTAAGTCCAAGAGTCCCTGAACGAAGGGTACAGTCATATTTCGGATGATTAACACCGAAGGTTTGAAAAAGACTCCAGAAACCGTGGCTGATGTGGAGAATAACTGCTGCCATGGCAACGATATAAAAGAGGGCTGCAACAGGCTGGTTTAAAGTCTGTTTGACAAGGTCGCCGATTGTGGTTGTTTTTTCAATAAAATGAAAATCGCCTAAATGGACAATGATAAAAATAAGAATAATCAGTCCGGTATAAGGCATGGTCCGGGAACCGGGTGTTCTGCCTCCTGACGCTTTCTGGACCAGATAACGGGTCGTTCGTGCGTAGAGATTCTGGAAATAGAGGATGATTGCAAAAGCGATGTGGGTCCCGAATATAAGCAGCAGGCCAATTTCAAAAAGAGTGATAAAAAAGCCAAGGGAATGAAGATGCTCGGCGTATGCATTGAAAACGTCGAGGCCGAGAAAAGTGGTTGAATTACCTATGGCATGGGCAATAAGAAAAAGGCTTAGCAATAGGCCCGTAAAAGCCATCAGAAATTTCTTTCCAACGGAAGATGAAAAGGCTGCGATTAGGGTTCTCATGATTTTTGAAGCATTAACACAAAAACCCGCCCCTGTCATCACAGGAACGGGTTTTTGGGTCACTTTTTATGCCTCGGTTTTTCGGTGAGACATAAGGGGTAATTAATGAGACATTTTTTTTCTGATTTCTGCTTTTTTAGCAGCCATGGGATCCATGGTGTAGCCTAGTGATTTCCAATCCATACGTTTGTTGTCGCTATGGCAGTCAATGCACTGAAGAGCTTCAGATGCAGGGCTTACCATATGGTTGATAGCCCAGTATGTATCTGTTTTGGTGAAATCATAGCTGCCGCTGTACTCAAGCCCTGAGGCTTTCATACCTGCAGCTGCAGCCTTGTTCCAGTCAAAATTTACCCAGAAGGCATCAGGATCATTTTTAGGGCCCCAGACTTTCGGAGTAATCAGATAGTTGTTCTGATTGTCATAAATCTGAACGGCTTTGTGAACCTTGAATGGGTAGATTTTAGCATTGGCGTCATCTTTGTCGCCAAGGGGATGATTCAGCATTGTGACAGTGTTTGGATCAATTTTCTGGCCAAGCTGGTAGGCGCCTGATTTACCATTGAACCAAGCATATGTTGGTACAACATTGTCTTCGTATGTGAATTTGCCTTTATTGAAAAGGTAGACAGCATGACCGTGCTCTTTGATGACGCGTTTGTCTTCAGGAAGATCTTTCGGATTTTTAGCTTGTGACCAGTCCCAGCTCATCTTGGTGGCATCTTTTTTAGCGAATTCCGGAATGTGGCAGGTCTGGCAGGCAATTTTTTTAGCATGTTTGTTCAACACGCCGCCCATTTTTGCACCTGAGTGAGGAGCGTCATGGCAGGTTGTGCAGGTGACTTCAGATTTACCTGTCGGGGAAACTATCAGAGAGTTGCCTGGAATTTTATGTCCTTCAGAGGAATGACATTCGTTACAGGTGAAGTCATTGCCGTCGACGCCCATGTGGACATCAATGGCTGAAGTCGGATTGATGAGGGACTGATCTATGTCACCGTGCTTGACGTTGTTGCCACCGCCACCGTTTGCGTGACAGCTGAGGCAGTTGGTGCGGTTTGGTTTGCCAACATTTTGGGCAACCTTTACCAGGTCATAGGGTTTTGCGTCGAATTTTTTGTTACCTG